>SDBT01011397.1_pt1 | contig 14309 bp, 17 predicted proteins | sample 2277101 | NCBI WGS metagenome assembly SDBT01 (sample SAMN10404973, study PRJNA504765) | marine sediment metagenome | isolation source: marine sediment core GS10_PC15, 103 cmbsf | place: Arctic Ocean: Southern Knipovich Ridge | collected 2010 | reverse complement strand
GGTGGAAAAATTATGTAACATCACCGCGCATAAGCAATGCTGGCTTGTCATCACTCGGTTTTGGAAAGTTAGCAAGCACAACTGATATGGTTGGGATACGAGAACCATCAGGCTTCTTTACTCCTGGAATAATACCCGCATGGCACGCGTGACTATATTTATGCGGCCGTGGGAATAAATCGAGCATCAAGTAGCCAAGCATCTGACTTTTGTCAGCAGTATATACTTTGACCAGTTTAAGATCTTTATGCCAGAAGCCCAATACCGGGACCTCTTCAAATTCAACGCCCAAAAACTGCCGATAAATATCAAGCAGCCCCTCGATTGTTTTTTCCATCGGGAAATATTGCGCAATGGTGCGTTCATCAAGATCAAAATTCTTTTTCTTGTAGCTGGTTTCCAGAAAGCGCACATCCCATGGCTTAATTTTTTTATCACGAGTCAATGAAACCGATTCCGGCAATTCAGCAGTCCAGGTATCCAGCTCTTGCTGCGCTTTCTTTTTCGAGCGTGCAATGAGATCTTCTACAAACTCTTGCGCACGCGTCGGCTTTTGCGCCATTTGATCTGCTAAATCAAGCGCTGCATAACTTGCAAAGCCAAGCTTTTTGGCAAGCTCGTCGCGTTTGCTGATAATCTCTTTTAACAGCTGTTCGTTAGCCGGATACGCACGATTTGAAAATGCCTCATACAATCGCTTGCGCGTATCTTCTATCATGCAATGATCCATTATTCGGAAATACGTTGGGTAATCAACACCAAGAATATACGCACCGTCATCAGTCTGCTTTAACGTATTAATGTACGCCTCATCGAGCCCTTTCAGCCCATTACGCTCAACCGTTATCGAACTGGTATCCGCCGCAATATTTTTATCGAACTCAAGCACAAGCTTTGAAAGTTCTTTTTTCAGTGCTTTGACGTGCTGCAACTGTTCATCAGGTAAATCAAGCCCGGCCCGGATAAAATCATCCATGACCTCTTTTAAATAATACTGTTGCTCTTGATTAAGTTGTTCTTTACCTGCATCACCTTCAACATATGCTTTGAATGCATTGAACAATTGCTTGTTGTTACTCACATGATCAACCCAAAATTCCTGCGCCTGCACCACTGCCTCGTGCGCGGCATTACGCATATGCTCATCAGTGCTCACCATTTCAACAATGCTAAATACGTGACTTTTCACGGCTAAATTAGAAAGTGCGCTCAAATGATCAAGCGCTTGTGCGGTATTGGCAAACGTTCGCTCACTATCAGGAACTGCAATGATCTGTTCAATAGCTTTTTTTGCCTCAGCTATATATTGCTCTAGCTGCTGTTTAATTTCCTGAGGACTTTGTGGAAAAAGTTGTTTGACATCTTCAATACTGGCAATCTGTTCGCTTAATATTCCTTTTTTCATAACGCGCTTTCCTGTATAAAACCACAAACTTATAGAAATGAGAGTAATTGATATTGCTAAAGAAATGATTGACATACGATTCATGGGTACACTCCTGTTCCTTAATTAATTATTGAGATACGCAAAGTATACCCTGTTGCTACGCAAAAAACGAGCACTCTTATACTTGTGCCAATTGTTTTAAAAATGATTCAGCTACGAATTATAATTGCAATATCGTTTGTTCTCGTTCTTCTTCTTAATCAATCTTGTACATCAAACTCTATCAAACCATATACACAGGTGGTTGTAATCTGCGCTAGCATCTTTACCCAATAATTCTCAACGCCACCCATTGCGCACTGAGCAATAATAAGAGGTACTCCACACAGTGGAATAACAAGCGGTACACCGAGCTATTTTATTACAATTTTGTGGATTTTTTCATTGAAACGACTCAGCCATGGCGGCATAGGGAAAAGAACCTCACGTCTATTTGTTAACAAAGCGGCAAGTTCCCGTGCATACATTGCATCATCTTCGTCTTGCTGCATAGCATTGCTGGGACAAATAATAAAAAAAGATAAGAGAATCATTGTAAACTGTGACACATGCCGCATGATACACTATTACCGGTTAAAAATTAGCCCGGTCTTTTAATATATACCACTGTTCACGCAAGGCAATTGCCGTTTCAAAATCAAGCTGATCTGCTGCGACATGCATTTGTCTTTCAAGATCAATAAACTTGCGGCGCATGTCGTGGTTAGTAACTTCAGCAATTTTTTTCTTTTTACCGCGTTTTGCTTTTGATGCTTCAGCAATCGCTTTCTGCAAATTACTAATACTTTTTGTCACTTCACGCGTCACACTCACCGGCGTAATACCATGTTCTTTATTAAATTGTTGTTGAATTCTACGGCGGCGATCTGCTTCCATAATCGCTGCTTGCATCGACTTAGTATGCTTGTCTGCGTATAAAATAACTTTTGACTCAGTGTTACGCGCCGCACGCCCCATAATCTGAATCAATGAACGTTTGTCGCGCAAAAAACTTTCTACATCCGCATCCATAATTGCAACAAGTGCCACTTCTGGCAGATCAATTCCTTCACGCAATAAATTTACACCGACCAAGCAATCAAAAACACCAAGCCGTAATTTTTGCAGTAGCTCGGTCCGTTGTGGCGTTTTTAAATCACTGTGCAGATAACAAACTTTGATCTGTTGCTCTTCCAAATAATGCGCCAATTCTTCTGCCAGTTTTTTGGTGAGCACCATCACAAGCGAGCGATGGCCTTTTTCTGTCGTTTCCTTAATCTGCTCAATTAAATGATTCATCTGACCAATGCGCGGTTGTACATACACTTGTGGGTCGACTAACCCGGTTGGACGAATTAACTGCTCAACCATCTGATCTGAGTTTTGTAACTCATAATCACCCGGCGTTGCCGAGACAAAAATAGCATCATTAAAATACCGCTCAACCTCTTCAAACTTAAGTGGCCGATTGTCAAACGCACTGGGCAATCTGAACCCAAATTCGATGAGCGATTTTTTACGTGCTTGATCACCTGCATGCATACCACGCAGCTGTGGAATAGCCATATGCGATTCGTCTATAATTAACAGAAAATCTTTTGGAAAGAAATCCAATAAACAAAATGGTGGTGTGCCACTTGCTCGCCCTTCAAAATGAACTGAATAATTTTCAATGCCCGAGCAATACCCAATTTCTTTAAGCATTTCAATGTCATGCCCCACCCGCTTTTGCAACCGTTCTTGATAGAGTGGGTTTTTCATTTTCGGCAAGCATTTTTTCAGCTCTGCTTCAATACTTTTAATCGCCGCATCTTTTTTCTTTTGTGGTGTTACAAAATGTTTTGCCGGAAAAAGCAACGTATTGTCAAGACTCATGATGACGTTATTGTTATGCTTGTCTACCCACTGCAAACCCTCGATGGTACCGCCAAACAGCTCAATGCGCAGTTTTTCTTTTTGATACGGTAAATGTACTTCAACAGTATTGCCCAGTACTTGGAACGTGCCAGTACCTTTATCATGCTCATTACGTTTATATTGAATAAAAATTAATGTACGAATAAGTTCAGCTCGACTGATTTTTTGGCCAACAGCCAATGAAAATGCCAAGTCACGATAATCGGCCGGGTTACCCAGAGAATAAATAGATGATACTGACGCGATTACAATGGTATCTTTGCGATTGATTAATGACGCCGTTGCTTCCAAACGCAAGCGTTCAATTTCACTATTTACTTTTGTTTCTTTGGCAATATAAATATCTTGCGCCGGCAGATATGATTCCGGCTGATAGTAATCATAATAACTGACAAAATAGCACACTTTATTTTCAGGAAAGAATAAAGAAAACTCTTCATACAACTGCGCTGCCAATGTTTTGTTTGGCGCCAACACTAAAACAGGCTTGTCTTGCTGCGCAATGACATTGGCCATGGTGTACGTTTTACCAGAACCGGTCACCCCAACAAGCGTTGATGTACCCGGTCGGCCTTTTACCAGCTGCTTGATTGCCTCTGGTTGACTGCCCGCAGGCTTAAACGGAATATGTAATTTGAATAGTTTGTCTTTATTTTTCATAACCGAATTTGCATAGCTTTTTTATGTATATAATAATATATTCGTATCAAACACATATATTAGTATACCAAAATTATTCATATTGCCAAGTTTTGCCGCCAATTACATCACTTAAAGAATGCTCAAAAATACGCACCCGAGCTACTTTTTAAACAATTTTTTGGTAAAGATCAAAAAAACGACCTAACAAGATTTCTGGCTCAAATTTCTGGCCCGTTTTCCAGGCATTTTCTTGCAAAAGAACGTTCAGATCGTCATCTTGAGCAATCTGGATCACCCGTTTCATCATCTGCTCAGCATTTTGAACTAAAAAACCATTTATGCCATTAATAATAATATCCCGCTGCCCTGGGCCATCAAGGGCAACCACCGGGGTACCGCTCGCCATAGCCTCAGCCAGAACCAGCCCCTGTGTATCGGTTTGCGAGCCAAATAAAAACAGATTAGCTTCTCGATACAAGCGAACCAGCTCATCTCGCGGCGGCTTATGGATAAACTGTACCTGTTCGCGTGGCAACCTTAAAGTCTCATAGGCATGTGCTTTTATAACCTCAAATTCAGAACCATAACCTACAAGCATCAGTGCAAAATTGTCTGCACCTTTTGCCACAAGTTTTGCAAACACATCAAGCAAAAAAGGTATATTTTTCTCTTTAGTGAATCTGCTCACCACCAGTAATCGAAACGGTTCATCTTCCCGCCGTTTTTTCACCGCAAACGTATTCTGCAAAAAATGTGCTTGCAAAGCGCTCGGGATCATTGCCAACGGCGTTTTAACTTCATGCGCTAACAAATATTGTTGTATCGCTGAACTTGGAACCACAATTCCATCAACCGACCCACAAAACTGAAGCACTCTTTTTTTAACTACTGGTGTGATGAGCATACTCGGCAACGGTACATAATGCGTATAATACTCATACATCGTGTGATAGGTAAAAACAATGGGAATGCCGAGTTTACGCGCAACTTTTAACGCCGATTGGCCCAACAAAAATGGATGGTGCACATGAATAATATCAGGCATAATTTTTTGTATCTGCTGCAAAAGATATTTGTACGGTCGCCACGGCACTGCCATATGATTGCTCATGTACCTGAATTTGATGGGACATGGCACGCGAATAACATAGTCAGGATCAGTATGCTGCTTGCCTAAAAAATCGAGGGTAATAATAAACACGTCATGGCCAGATTTGCGCAACTGTTCAACCGTCGATTTTATTGAACTGACAACACCGCCCGAATAGGGGATCCAATTATTGGTAACAAAGACAATGCGCATAGCATTCACCCCTGACAGATTTGAATTCGAATAGTCTTGCAAGTACAATGTAAACAACGCTTACATTCTACCAATAAATAAACACTTTATGTACCGTACTTATAGGCTTGGGCATGAATAACAAAATCTACCAATCTCTCTGCACAGAATATTATGAACTTGATAAGCCGCACGCTCCTGCTGACGCATTACAGTTTTATCTTAAGTTTATGAAGCAGGCTGAACAGCCCATATTAGAACCTATGTGTGGCACCGGGCGTTTTCTTATACCCGCGTTAGAATACGGTATAGAGATTGAAGGACTTGATGCTTCACCGCACATGCTTGAAGTATGCAAAAAAAAGTGCACAGAAAAGCAATTGAACTGCACGCTGTATCAAGAATCAATTGAAGCGATGCAGCTGAACAAACAATATGGCCTCATTTTTATCCCAGCAGGCTCTTTTGGTCTGCTTACCACCAAAGATCAAGCCAAAAAAGCGCTCAATGCTATTTACCAACACCTTAAGCCGGGCGGCAGTTTTATTTGTGAAATTGAAACAATTCACAACCAATTCTCGCAACCAGATATCTGGCATGGTTCTTGTATCAAAAGAAACGATGGATCACTTTTGGTTGCAAGCATGCTATTTTCATTCAATCCGCAAGAGAAAGTAGAAACGGTATTACAAAAATATGAAGTCTGGGAAAACAACACAATAACACAAACAGAGGTTGAAAAATTAGGCGTACGGTTATATGAGCCTTGTGAGTTTGACCTGTTACTAAAAGAAGCTAGTTTTAAGAATATAAAAAGACTTGAGCCATACACACAAGATCCTGCCTCAGATCAAGAAAAAGAACTGCTTTATATGTGCCAAAAAGCTTAAACCCAGAATGTGCATCTGCCTTGCTTATAAATACTTGCTCAAGTAATAATCCAAAGAATATTTTCCGCTACCGGCAATCAGCAATCCAATTAAGACAACCATTAATGCAAGGGGATGAGAAATGTAACCCCATGGGTCACCTTTTTTAATATGCATCACCACTGCAACAAACATGCCAAATGCCATAAACGGCGTTGCAAGGCGCGTACCCAGACCAAGCGTTAAGCTAATACCACCAAAAAATTCAGCGCATGATGCTGCAAGTCCCCACATCACCGGTGCAAAAGTTATGCCTAAGTTTGCCATTTGCTCACCCAACCAGAGCCATTCAGCAGTACCTTTTAATAATTTGGGAAATCCGTGGCGGATAAATATGAGACCAATGCCGGTACGAATAACAAACAAGCCAACTTCTTTGGCACATTCACTATTTGAAAGTAGAATATTTAGCATGAAAAATCCCTTATAAATTCAGATAACTTACCACCAGTAATGCAACGTTAATCGCATACACCGACGTACATAGCAAGCACAATGTTTTAATTTGTGTGTATAAAATGTACGCCAGAAAAATTGAAGCTCCAACTGATGCAAGTGATAGATAAAAAATAAGCGCTGTGTACTGCAATAATGCGAGAACAAAAACAAGCGCATAAAATGCCAAGCCAACGATTGCATTAGAAAAGCCAAGCATGCTGCCCCATGGGCTCAACATCGGCTTTGTGCAGGACATCGCATCAGAAATATCACAGACTGGCTTATATGAACTGTCGCGTTTAATTTTTTCTTCGATAATAAAACCGTATAATGAAATGGCAAAGCCGAGAGCGGCAAGAATTGCTATTAATATAATCATCAAATCTCCTTTTATTTACGGAAACTGTTTAATCCCTAACTTCTGCCAATCAGCATTGAATTTTTCAATGCCACGATCAGTCAATGGGTGTTCAATGGCTTTTTCAAATACATTGATTGGCAACGTTGCAACGTCAGCACCGGCAAGTATTGCATCATGAAAATGGCGCACCGTACGAATTGATGCTGCTAAAATTCCCGTGCCATAGCCATATTGGTCGGCCATCTGACGAATATCATGCAACAAAGCGATGCCATCAACATCAATATCATCCCAGCGGCCAACGAATGGCGAAATGTAGCGCACACCCATTTTGCACATCATCAAACTTTGCAACATAGTAAAACAAAGCGTGATATTGAGCTTGACGCCCTCGTTAGCCAGCCGATAAATAATCGGATAATAATCTTTGTGGCATGGAACTTTGACAATAATATTTTTGGCCAGTGCGGCAATTGCTTTTGCTTGCTTATACACATCCTCAGGTTTTTGCAGCGTTATCTCAACGCTGATTTCACCCTCGGGCAATGCGGCACAAATATCCAGCACCTGCTTTTTCGGATCACCGCCCTCTTTACTTAAATGCGTCGGGTTGGTCGTCACGCCATTGATGAGCCCGGTCTGTGCCCATTTTTTTATTGCATCAACATTAGCCGTATCTAAGAAAATTTTCATATAAACTCCTTTGCTCATTTTTTGTTTCAGCTTACCAAGGAGCATACTGCAAAAAAGAATTTTATTCGACCAGACCTGCCTGCTCACATAACGCATCAAGTTTTTTTCGTGCCTGTTTTAAAGAGACTGCTGACCCGCCAATTTTTTTCCAGGGATCACCCGTACGCGCAAGACGAGCAAATATGTTTTTAATCGTGTATTTCGTTGGTGTTACCGTGTCAAGCTCTACCCATTTGATTGGTGTTGCTACCGTCGCTCCTGGTTTGGCACGAACAGAATATGGCGCTACACCGGTTTGAGCAAATGCATTGCGCAAATAATCAACAAAGATACGATTGCCACGTTTTGCTTTACGCATTTCAAGGGTTAATTTTTTGGGATACTGATAAACTAAATATTCTGCGGCATCATGCGCGAATGCACGAACATAATCAAACGTATGCACTCGCTTGAGCGGTACCACGAGATGCACGCCTTTTGAGCCGGTCGTCATGATAAATGTTTTTAAGCCGAGCTTTTTTTCTAAAAGCTTTTTCAATTCTTTTGCCGTCCATCTGACCAATGCAAACGTGGCTTTACCTGCTGGATCCAAATCAAAAATCATGCGGTCAGGGTAACGCAACTTATCAATTTTGCTCAGCCAAATATGCATGACAATCGTATACTGATTGGCTAAGTAAACAAGCGTTGCAACATTATTGGCCACCACATACTTGACCATCCCACCTTCTTTTTTGCGGATCGACTTGCGTTTAATCCATGAGGGAAAATAATCAGAGGCATCTTTTTGATAAAAGCCTTCTTTACTTATCCCTTCAACAAACCGGCGCATGGTCAGCGGGCGGTCTTTAATATACGGCAGCATGATCGGCGCAATACGCCGATAGTAATCAATAAATTCGCCTTTGGTGATCTTTGATTTGGGGAAAATAATTTTATCTTCGTTGGTCAGTTCAACATTATAACGGCCGATTTTTATTGTGCTCATTTCTTCTTACCTTTTTTCTTTACACCCCGCTTAATTTCACTCATTGTCCTGCCGGTCAATGCAGACTTGGTTTGTGTGCTCACCGGATTTTTACGGGCATGGGCATGTTCATCGCACATTTTAATAAGCAACCACCGTTCATCGCCCGGCTTGCCGGTTTTATATAACGCGTAGGCACCCTGCAGTTTTTTTCCTTTTAAGAATATTTCAATGGTGCCATCTTTGACACATTGCTTTATGGGCACCAGTTTACCACCCCGCTTTTTAACATTCTTGAACATACCACTATCCCACACCATCACGGTGCCCGCACCGTATTCGCCTTCCGGAATCGTTCCTTCGAACTTTGCATACTCCATCGGATGATCATCGGTTGGAATGGCAAGCCGTTTATTTCTAGGATTCACTGACGGGCCTTTTGGCACCGCCCATGATTTAAGTACACCGCCAACGGCAATACGAAAATCATAATGCAAACCCCGGGCTTTATGCTTGTGGATAACAAAAATTGGGCGGGTTGTTTTCTTTGGTTTTTTGCCTTTCGGCTCCGGACTTGCTGTAAAATCTCGACGCGTACGATATTGTTTTAATGAATCTTTTTTTGCCGCCATCACCACTCCCGCACATACTGCAATCAAACAAATGAGTATTGTATACTTCAAGAATAACTCAACTTTGTACTTGAACTACGTACCTTATCCCTTTATAATTGTAAACAATCGTAACACAACTTTACATTCAAAAGGAATGACTATGCGCATCTTTTTACTACTCAGTTTATTGTTAAGTATTGCACCTCTTTTAGCAGATAGTGATTTGTTTAGCGAGCAAGACAAAAAAACATTTACACGGCTCTCTTGTAGAACAATGGGACTTGGAACCCTTGGGGCAGGTTTCAGCGCTGGGAAAGCTTATCATTTTGCCTTGCGAAGCAATAAAATAGGCTTTATTGCATATACAACTGCCCTTGCTCTTTTTTCAGTAGGAGTAGGATATGTCCATTCAAATTACCAATTTTTTAAGCACCTAACCAATCGCTGAGAAAAAAATAAGAATAACTTTGCAAATATCCTTCTACCATTGATTTTGAACCAACTCAGCCTAAGGACTTTGTACTTGCTTTTGCAACAACAAATCACTATAGGAAACTGATATCAGATCACCTTGAGGTATTTGAAACAGCGTAAGATAGCCCTCACATTGCTCTAATAGTTTTTCTCTTCCTATATCTCCATGTTCATCAATGGCTTCAATTTCAACAAAAGTACCTAAATCTTTTACCGTATCAATATGAAATTTTACATTATCGATAAAATATATTTCGCGTTGTTTATCAACTATAGCTAAAATTCCCAGTGCTTTGGTTAAAATTTCTTTTAACGATGATTGCGGATCTGATTTGAATAAAACAATGTTTGATTGTTTCGGACCTTTTTTATTTTCTCTCTCATAATAAATTAGATGATTTTCAATGTTCCCTTCTCGTAATTTTAATCTACCGAAATGAACATTAAAGTAGGTATCAATTTGATGATCAACTCCTTTAAAATCCGCATTTTTTGATTGTAATATTTTTCTAATCTGATCTTGATTCAATGATTGCGCTTTAATTTCAATGTTAATATGTTCCATAGTTTATCTCACCTAAATAACCGCAAATAATCTTGCTGTGTCTCTTTTACCATGCGTGCAATAAATTCTATAAAGTCGTTATCATCAACATGCGCTTTTTCTAACAATTGGATATATTCGCTGCGCACCACCGGTGGGATAATAGCAATGTTGTATCCCTGCTGGAGCAAAACCAAATTCATAAGCAACCGCGCAACCCGGCCGTTGCCATCAATAAATGGGTGAATAAAAACAAATTCTTTATGCGCAAGCGCTGCAAATTCAACGGGATGCTTTGGCCCACGCATCTGATTAAAGTGCTCGAAAAGCTCTTGCATTAAACTAGGAACTTCACTTGGCACAGGCAACGGATGTTTTGATCCGGTAATATAGGCTTGTATTTTTCGATACACACCTGCATTTTTCTCATCAATACGATAATAAAATAAGCGATGCATCTGCTTGATATCTTCTTCAGCAATTTCTTTTTTTTGTGCACAGGTATACAAAAAATCATACGCATCACTATGGCCGATTGCTTCAAGGTGTTCAATAAGCCGTTTACCACCAATCGTAATACCATCTTCTAATACAATTTTTGTTTCAGTTTCGGTGAGCGCATTACCTTCGATTGCATTACTGGTATACGTCAACCCTATACGATAATATTCTTTGATTTGTTTCAGCTTATTTTCATTAAGTGGTCTTTGCTTATTAATCTCATCTTGCAGTGCATCTATCTGTTTTAACAAATCTGTCATGACTTCATCCTAAAAACTGATTTTTAAACTATAACAATAGTTTAGTATATAACGTATAGAGTCGTTATGTTATTACAGCATCACCTCCATGTCATTATACGCAATACAAGCACCAATACCACGCTCGTTGCCCATCCTGTAGACGTTTGCACAAAACAACCCTGAAAAGTGCCTCGCAGCATGTGATATTCTTATCCTAAAACATACTCACTCCCGCGCCGCCTATTGAATATTTGAAAATAAGTATTGCATTTGCTATAATTCTAGCATCTTTATATAATAGGTAATAATACAGTTATTCTATAACAGCTTAATTAGGGGTGAAATTATTATGCTGAAACAATTTTTTAGGACAAGTCTCTCTATTCTCTTTACGGTACTCATGACTCATACTGGTTTGGCCAATCAAGATACAGGCATCCAGAAGTACAAACTACTCACAATGCTCTACAATGAAAAAAACCCAAAGCGCGCTCAAGAATATATTACCTGTCTTGATAAAAACCTGGCGCATGATCGTATCGATACGATTCATGTTTTCTATGACACCTCAAATGATGATGAAAATAACACCATTTTAAAGTATCTTTTATCAAAAGATGTCGTCATTACATACATAGAAGGAAGAGCCACCTATCAAGACTTTTTCAACCTCGTAAATGAACAATATCCAAACTGCAGAATTATCGTCAGCAATGCTGATATTTATTATAACAACACACTCAATCTTTTAGATACCTACAACTTAACTGGTAAATTTTTGGCAATCACCCGATGGGACGTTCATTCTGATAATTCTGTACAACCATTTGGCCTTCCCTTTGGATCATATTCTCAAGATACCTGGATTTTTGAAACACCCATAAAAAAATTCAAGAATGCAAATATTCCGTTAGGAACACCAGGCTGTGATAATAAAATTGCCTATCAAGCATCTAAAGGGCGTTTAAGGGTAATCAACCCCTGCAAAACCATCCAATGCTGCCACGTTCATGCATCGGGAATCAGGCATGTGAAAATAAAAGATTTACTGACCAATGGCGTAATCACAGCACTTGGCATAAAGTCCAGGCGTGTCCCATGGTGCAGATTAGAAACAAAAAATGTCCGCAACTGGAAACGAATACTTAGGAAACACTGTCGTCATTGCCCAAAAAGACGGAAGTACATTATTCGTTAAATCTTAACTTCCAGCCCATCATAGGCAATTGAAGCATCAACGCCTCGTTCTTTGCCCATCTTGCGAACTTTCGCGCCAAGTACTCGCTCATCACCTTTAACAATCTGCGAACCGCAGTGCGTAAAAATAGCGTGAGGAACGTTTTCTGTTTCACACCAACCTAGTTGCGCTCGAATCGTGGTGTGGCCAAAAAGCTTGCTATCTTTGCGGCGAATAATGGGCCGGGTAATTGATGCACCGTCGCCGATATATAATTGAACATCTTTGAGTGCTGCCCTTCGTTGTTTGATAGAAATCAAGTCATGCACCACAAAAATAATTTTTTTTTCGGCGGTAATACGATAACCAACAGCTGGCGCACGCAATGAATGTATTACAAAAAAAGCTTCGAATCGAAGAGAACCTATGGTGAATGGCTTGCGATATCTGACAACATGTTTTTTTTCGATAGGGAACTTCTTCATCAGTTCCCAACTTTCTTTCGTTGCATACACTGGGCATGGCGCACCGTCTTTTAGGCCATCGGCATGATCAGGGTGTGCATGGGTAATAAAAATCGCATCCGGTTTGTATTGTTCAAATTTACCACGCCAATCGAGGCCACAATCAATCATCACGCGTGTGCGCTTGTATGAAACCATAGTAATCGTGTGCCGTTTATGTCGACGCGTTTTGGCATCAATGTTACCGCGTGTCCCTAAGAAAGAAATTTTCATAATCTTGCACCTCTTGCACTTACTATCATAATGCAGCATCATAGCATTCGGCAATTAATGCAAGAAAAAAGCCCCAGCTTTCTGGGGCCCCGTTCATCCAAAAAAAATGTAAGTAATTTATTCTTGTGTTGCAATAATCGTCATCGCATACGATTTATCAACCTTGTCACTGGTACATTCCAAATGAGTCTCTTCTCCCCACTTAGCACGTATTTGCGGCTTGCACACAACGTTATCATTATCATCAGCGTCTTTTGTGCTTACTTGCATATTCACCACCGCCTCATCACCATCTGCTTGTGCCGTTATATCGATCACATAGCCTTTGTGTTCACATATTTGGTGCTGTCCATCTTCTAACACAACAGTCTTTTCAATTTTTTCATCGCCCACTTGAATTGTTGTTTCAAGTTTGACAGCAGCAACTGCTAAACTTGGTGCAAAAAATGCTAAGGCCAATGCGCTTGTTTTTTTCATACGCAACTCCTGAAAAAAAATGTGTGTAAATATGTTAACGTTAGGGATTATTGTACGCACATTTACGGTGTTTGTAAAAAGAAAATTGTTATAAACTCATTATTTTTCTGCAGCATCTTCTTGATTGTTTTTCTCTTTTTCTTGCGCAGCCTTTTTCGCTTGAACAATTGTAAGGACCTGCTCAACCAAACTTTCATACCGTTCAATTGTTTTAAGAAGAGTATCAACATCGTTTGGTTGGCTTGTTTGAGGACTGGCAAAAGCAGGCAAAATTGAAAAGCAGATAACAATAAGTATAGATACTCTATTTTTTTTCTTCATGTACTCTTAACAACTTATGTAGGATTTCCTACGAGCTCCCTCAACAGCAAAAAATGAAAAGCCGAAAAGGTTGGTAAAATCTCATAACTATCTTCAAACTCATCTAAGCCGCAGCCACCGCGCCTCTTTTTATTCCAGGACCCAGGAAATGTAGATCCCCATTCACCGTGTTCATATGGTTCTCGCAACTTCATTCTCAGTTCAAAACAAGGGTTTTCAGAAGCGGAAAATGTAACGTCTAGTTTTACATCATTATCTTCATAAGATGCCTCATATTTATGAGCAGAATATTGTAACCGAAAAGGTGCTAACCGATGATGTGCTAATTTAAAATTGTTAAAAGATATTTCCTTGTTAAAAAGTAATTCTTTGTTTTTCCAAACTTTCCATGTTACATGAATAACCACCTTGCTAGCATCTATTTCATCTGCAAGCATCTTTGACGTAATACATAGAAAAAACAATAACCACTGTTTCATAGCTCTAGGCCTTATTTTGAAAGGATTGGTAAAATCTTATACCTATTTTCAAATTCATCTACGATGCCGCCACCGCGCCTCTTTTTAT
>SDBT01011396.1_pt1 | contig 14310 bp, 16 predicted proteins | sample 2277101 | NCBI WGS metagenome assembly SDBT01 (sample SAMN10404973, study PRJNA504765) | marine sediment metagenome | isolation source: marine sediment core GS10_PC15, 103 cmbsf | place: Arctic Ocean: Southern Knipovich Ridge | collected 2010 | reverse complement strand
CAATCTTTATTTCTAATCGGTAATTAGTTTTTCTTACCCACATGTAAGCCCGCAAACTGAAAACTGATAACTGAAAACCAAAAACGGATTTATCTACTGGTAAATCCTGACGAAAGGAGGTGATTATAAATGGCCACAGTAATAACAGTTCCGCGTGATTCAAGTCTACAATTTAGACTGGTAGTAGGTACCAATCCGGAAACCGGAGCACCTATCGTAAACAGCAAGACCTTTACCAGGGTTAAATCAGCTGCCCTAGATCAAGATGTCTATGATGTAGCTACCGCTTTAGTAGACTTGCAGAAGTACACCGTAGATGAAATCAGACTGGAAAAAGAATCTCAACTTACGGAATAAGTTTTTAGCAGAACTAAAAACAGTAACCAGTGACGAGTAATGAGTGAAATGTGAAAAATCTAAAGACCAGGAACATATAAATATTACATCGCTCGTTACTTATTACTAATCACTCATTACGCTAATTGGCTATTAGCCAATTAGCTAAAAAGGAGGTGAAAAAATAAATGGCCACCGAATTAGGAGAAGTAACCAGTTACAAAAGACTGTATATGCAGTTTAGAGATAGTGCAGCTAAAACCATAAATCTTACCTTAAATAATCCCAAGAACGTAGATGATGGAGACTATGTGGATTTTGCCGCACAAGATGTCGCAATAGAAGGAGTGATGGATACTATCATCGCCAAGAACATCTTCCATAATGATGGTAATGACCTAGTAGCCAAAGTCAATGCCCGGATACTTGATTATAAGTCTACTGATGTTATGGATGTGTAGAGCTAATGGGCTATTGCCCATTAGCGGTTAGTTAGTTAGCTGGTTAATTGGTTAATTGGTTATAAAAAACAAGACTAATGAATTAAGACACTCCATAATCAATTAGCAGTTAGCTAATGACTCCTTGGTAAAGGGGACAGGCTGCTTTTTTAAGATAAAAAGTTGCCTGTCCCCCTATAAGTCTCATCACACCTTACAGATTGCGCTAATTGGCTAATATCAAATAAGCCAGAAAGGAGAAAATAAAATGTTAGAAACTATTATCAGTAAATATTTACTCAATGCCCTATTGCTGTCTGTCGTCTCCATCTTCTACAGCTTCCTAAAGAATAAATTAGGAGAAGACAGGGCAAGTACCATTAAAGAAGCTATTCTTGCTGCTATGCTCTGGGCAGAAGAAGAGCTGGGAATAGGAAACGGAGAGAAGAAATGGGATGTTGCCTGGAAGAAGTTAATCGAGATACTGGCTGATAAGAATATTAAGTTAAGAAAGTCTGAAGAGGATGCAGTGGAGACCATGATGAAAGCCAATGTGGGAAAGATTAATAAACAGACCTACGATATCTTATCAATGAAAAAATTATTGGAAGACAAAGGACCTTCTCAGCAGTCTTTGCCAACTAAATAACCGCTGGCAACTATTTCCGAAGAAGGAGGAAATACACATGCAAATGTTAAACAGTACCAATAATATAAAAATAGCCACCCACTTCAACTTATCTGAATTTGCCTGTCCCTGCTGTAATAAGGTGATGTTACATCCCAAGCTGCTTGGAAAATTGGTAGAATTAAGAAATATCCTGGAAAGACCGGTGTATGTTACCTCAGGGTATCGTTGCTTTGAACATAACCGGAAAGTAGGAGGAATAGTAAGCAGTTATCACTGTATCGGACTGGCAGCAGATATCAAGGTAAAAGATATCAATCTGATTGCCCTTCTGGAGGTATGTGAGAATATAGATTTTAACGGCATCGGGTTTTACGAGAAGAAGAACTTCCTGCATCTGGATGTAAGGCCTACCAGACGCAGCCGCTGGAGGGAATAAGAAAAGTTTCCAAAAGGTGCCTGGCACCTTTTGGAAACTTTTTGAGAAAGGAGGAAATTATGTGGAGATAAAAACTATATTAGATATCATTGCAAATCAAGGGTTCCCTATCGCTCTATCCATTCTTCTAATCTTTCGTATCGATAGATTTATGCAGGAGATAGTAATTGCTCAGAAAGAAGGTTATCGACAGGTTCTGGAAAATACTAAAGAGATACATAATACCATCACCAGTTTAAACCAGCAAAATCGAGAATATTATTCTCTGCGCTTTACGGAAGTTCAGAAAGAACTCTCCGGTATGAAGGTAGAGTTGGGGAAAATTGAATAGAAATAAAAATACAATAAAAAAGGGCAAGCTATAGAGAAAGTTGTCTTCCTTAGCCTGCCCTTTTCTGTTCTCAAACCATATTTTGATATTCTCAAAAAAAAGTCTTTATGGGGTGGTGAGCTTTATACATTGCAAAGATCTTATTCAGAGATGGTCTGGTCATATTGCTAATATGGCATAGCCCTTGTTATATTGCAAGACCCTTGTTACTCTTCCTCTGAGTTTTTGCTTGTGTATCAATATTTAAAAAGGATACTTCCTTTCAATTTTAAATACATATGCATGTTCACAGGGTTTTATGGCAGGGGCCTTAATTGTAAAACCTTCTTTTGTCATCCGCCATGGCAGTTCTTCATCAACGCCAAGCATCTTCACGAAATTTATCTCCGACTCATATAACCTTTCCGCCACAGATTTTATGATCACCTTTTCTTCCGGCCAACCCAAACAAATAGCATAGAGGTTATTGTCTTTAACCGTAAACCGGATATCATCTTTGGTGTATTTTACCTCCTGATCCTCACTAATTATCCCTGCTTTGATCATTTGTTGTGTCGGTCCTTCCCCGTATACCATCCAAGAAGTAGTATCGTAAATGGCCTCTCCGTTCACTTCCAACCATCTGCCCATCTCCAAAAGAAGCTCTTTGGCTTCCTCCGGTATCTCGCCGTTGGGCTTGGGTCCTACGTTGAGAAGCATCAACCCGTTTTTGCTCACATTGTCCACCAGATAGTGAACCAATTCGGTTGTTGTTTTGTATTTGTTACCATGCAAATAGCTCCAACCGCAATCATCATCCACCGTCGTATCCGTAATCCATTCGTTATAAGTCAGTTTATCAAAACGTCCCAGGCCAAGGTCTATGACGCCACTTCCAGGGGCAAGATCGTGCTGCTTATAGGTCATGACAACTTCCTTGCCCCACTCTTCTGCCTTGTTATAATAGTAGGCAAGAAATTCCCTCTTGTAATGCTCCTGGATAAATCTGAGTCCAAAGTCAAACCAGAGCATGTCGGGTCGATATTTATCGATAACTTCCTTGGTTTTAGCTAGCCATAGATCAAGAAACTCTTTACTGGGTTTCTCTTGTAACTTCCAAAATTCTATTATATCTTCTAAAATTCTATTTTCTAATATGTCTTCTTTTTCAGAGAGTTTCTGAGCCCATTCCATATTGTGCTGTGGACCATACAAACCAGAATAACACGGATCCGAAGTATCATATTCTTTTTTCCAATGAGGGAAGAACCACCAGTTTTCAGCATGATGAAGTGCCACCATGAACCTCATACCCTGTTTGTGGATAGCCTTTTCTAGCTCCCCAACAACATCCCGTTTTGGTCCCATCTTTACAGCACTCCATTCAGTCAATCTACTATCCCACATAGTAAAACCGTCATGGTGTTCGCCAACAGGTCCGGCAAATTGAGCACCAGCTTTTTTAAAAAGCTCAGCCCATTCGTCCGGATCAAACTTTTCACCCATAAACATGGGGATAAAGTTTTTATAACCAAATGTTGAAGGATCTCCGAAATTTTTTACATGGTATTCATATTGCGACGTACCTTCGTGATACATATTATAGGGATACCAGCTACCGTCAGGTCCACACGCCGGTACAGAGTATACTCCCCAGTGTGTATATATCCCAAATTTAGCATTTATAAACCATTTAGGTGTAATATGAGTTTTAAGAGAATTCCAAGATGGTTTATATTTCATAAAAATACTCCTCCTTTATAAAAGTATTTTGTTAAGTTATTTGAAACTTGAGTTAGCCTCTTTCCTAATAGCACAAATAGTTATAACTAATAAAACATTATCACCAAGAAAGGAGACTATGATCTAAACATTATTCTAACTTTACTTTATTAGATCAATATTAAAAAATATAACCATAATACTCAATTATTTTCTATACCGCTTTTTCAACATTTTCAGAACTTCATCTCTAGTAGCGACCCGTGGATTAACACTGTAGTCAGGAAGTTTCATAGTATCATCGGCAATTGCAAATAACTCCTCTTCAGGTACATTCAGTTCCTCTAAAGTAAGATACATACCAACTTTCTTTAAAAATTTATCCATTTCTTCACAGGATTTTTCAGCAGCCACCTCATCACTTACATTTTCAAGTTCCGGATTTAGGATACGTCCAATAATAGCAAATTTCTGTATGGCAGATTTATAGGTATAACGCATAAACTCCGGATACATAATAGCCAAAGCCTCACCATGCATTACGTTTGGTGCATGTCCGCCAATAGCCATACCAATTCCATGAGGCAATGTTGTTCCAGCATTGGAAATACATAATCCTGCCAGAGTATCTGCCCAGGCCATTTCTGTTCTTGCCTCTTTGTTCGAACCATCTTCAAGAACTACAGGAAGATATTTGACTACACGCTTTATTGCTTCTAGGACATACATATCTGTATAAACCGAAGCATCTTTATGGATATAACTTTCAAAAGCGTGGGTAAAAACATCAAAACCTGTTGATACAGTAATATGTTCCGGCACGGTAACCATTAACTGAGGATCTACTATACATACCCTGGGACAGAGAAGCTTATCTACCAGAGCAAATTTGCTCTTTTCAGCTGAGTTTGTCACCACCGACACTGGGGTTACCTGAGAACCGGTACCGGATGTAGTTGTAATAGCTATAATCGGTAATCTTTTTTCAGTAATTTTTTTACCGCTAAATATCCGGTAATCCCAGGCTTCACCTTCATGGGTAGCACCAACAGCAATAGCTTTTGCTGTATCCATACTGGAACCCCCACCGACACCAAGCACAATATCTACCTTATTCTCAATCGCCATTTTGGCTCCTTTGTTTACACTATCTGTAGTTGGATTAGAAACTACACCGTCAAAATGAAAAACCTCTACCCCCACATCTTCCAATGACTTTTTCACTTTTTCAAAAACGGGTGCCAATACGTCAACCACGGGCACGGTCACCAAAAGGCATTTTTCTCCAAATTGAACAACTATATCACCAACTTCTTTAACACGCCCCCAGCCAAATCGAATATCTGTAGGCTGATAGTAATCAAATGATTTCATATCATATTTCCTCCTATCTTCAAATTTTTATTGGATTCTTTTAACTCTCTTTCATTATACTAATATTTTCAGACCCCACATCCTATTGTATATACTTTACACTTGATTAAATACTATCTTTAATGTATATCGATTATAACTTTCATAACCTTGTCCTTTTCTTCTTCGATATATTGATAAGCTTTCAAGTAATCCTTAAAATTAAAGTGAACTGAAATTAATGGTTCAAGATTAATTTTTTCTGCTTCAATTAACCTAATAGCCTTTTTAAAATCATTTTCCTGATACATAAGGGTACCAATTAATCTAAGCTCTCGATCCTGGACTAATCCAAGGTCCACAGTAGGTTTATCTCCAAACACTCCTACCACAATTATATCTGTACCTTTTCGGGCAACCTCTATTGCTTGATCTATAGTTGTATTAATACCAACACATTCCAAGATAAGGTCAGCCTTATCCCTTGTTCCAAATTCACTTTTCACTACTGCTGCAATGTCCTGTATGCTCGAATTAACACAATAATCAATACCGCATTCCCCGGCGATATTGAGGCGATAATCACTTAGGTCTATTATCATTACAGATTTTGCTCCCATTCCCTTTGCTGACTGAGCAACAAGGTTTCCAATCGGACCTGCACCTAAAACCAGGATTTTCTTACCTTTAACACCTTTTCCGGCTCTACCCAAGGCATGAACAGCAACAGCTAATGGCTCTATCATCGCCCCCTGATCATAATCTATATTATCGGGAAGTTTTAGTACTTTTTCGGCATCAACTGCAAAATATTCCGATGCCATACCGGTTGTCTGAAATCCCATAACCTTTAAATTATCACAAATGTTGTATTTTCCATGGGTACATGGATAGCACTCCTCACAAACTACTTGTGGTTGCATGGTTACTTTATCCCCAACTTCAAACCCTGAAACTCCCGATCCAATTTTTTCAATCCTCCCGGATACTTCATGTCCCTGAACTACCGGATAAGACGTATAAGGATGCTTACCATGGTACACATGAATATCAGAGCCACAGATACCAATTCTTTTAATCTTTACAAAAACCTGACCTTTTTTAACTTTCGGAAAGGGAACATCACGAAATTCAATCTTCCCCGGTTCAATCATAACTGCTTGTCGAATAAAAATTCCTCCTTTTTGTATATATTTCTGTGCTTTCGTTGTTTCTAGAAACATGATCATGAATCGTTAACCATTTTAAAATCTATATTCCTATACTACTTACTAAAATGATTATTTAAAAGAATAAAATTACTTTCTAAATCCGCTCCTGCCAAACCCATATATATAAGCAATATCAGTCATTTTTAGATTAGAAGCATTTAGTATTTTTTCAATCAGAAAAACTACAGTTTTAGTTGCAACGTCTATTCACAAAATTTGATGATTTAAACCGCTGCCATACTCAATACCTTTTACTTCGCCGTATTCGCTCACTACAGAATATACGGTTTTGGTTCCTCCTCCATCTAGTGCAGCTATATATTTCATTTGTTTCATCCCTAAATGTCCGGTCTTTAAAGAAATGTTTTATTCATCAGTTCATTAACACATTTCTTTAATGTATCCATGATTATTTCTATTTCATTATCTTTTAAATTTAGAGGACTTATATAAATTGAGTTTTCATGATCTTTTGAAACGCCTATATAGATCCCTGGATTAGAATTCTTCATCAATTCTGCAAGCTCTTCCGCTTTAAAATATGCCTTTATTCTAGCCAATGCCCGGGGATAATGCTGACCCGCCGGACCAGGATATAGTCTTTCAGCCTTAAATACTTTCATATCGTTAAGTTCTTGAATGATTTTTTTAACATGTTGTTCTAACTTTTCTTTAAAAGCCTTGTGATTCAGTGATAGGTATTCTTCTACCGCTATGTATAGCCCTACCATTTCTTCACGCCCAACTTTGCTTGAGCGTGCAAGCCCATAATGAGGTGCCCCGATCATTTTGCAAATATCAATAAGCTCTTTTTTACCTAAAATCAAACCGCTCGATTGTGGACCGCAAAGAGTTTTTCCCCCGCTAAATAAGACTAGGTCAGCACCCATTTTTGTAAAGTTCCACAGATTTTCTACCGGAGGCAATTGTGCCGCTGCGTCAAAAACAACGTAAACACCCTTTTTTTTACAAACCTCAATTATTTTTTCTATAGGTAGTGAAGTCTTTGCATATGAAGTTGAAGTAAAGTAGAATACCGCTGCTGTATTATCGTTAATTGCACCATCAAGCTCCCACTCAAATGTTTCATCTGCGTTCCCGATTTCAACTATTTTTGCTCCTGAACATTCGATAGCCTTGTCGTACGAATTTCTTTGTCCTCTCATAACAATAATTTCATTTTTTAACCCTTCTGTGTTAGGAAGCTTGTATTGGCTATATTTGCTTTTGCCTACCATACACGTTGCTGAACTAATCAAGAGTCCCGCTGAAGCCCCATTTGTTATGTAAGCTCCCTCATTGTGTGTTAACTTAGCTATTTTTTTTCCTAAAATTTCTTGGAGCTCGTCCATGTCTACAAAGTACTTTGCCATCTCTGCCATTGCATTAAGAACTTTTTCGTTCATTCTGCTTCCGCCGTATATTGTGAAAATATCATGGGCGTTAAGATACTTTTTAATTCCAATTTTTTCGAATATATCCATATCAATAACCTCCTAATCACAAAACTTTAAAACATACTTCGCATGAGCATAAGCAAAGTATGTTCCATAAAAATTCATTTTAAATCAATATACTCATCATACGTACCACATTACCTAGAGGATAAAATCAGTTTGAAAAAAGAACATACACTTTTATATCATTTTTGCTTGCAACCTCTATTATCTCACTTGCATCTGATACTGTTGTCGTAAGGGATTTTTCGCAAATTACATATGATATTTTTGCTTTACGGGCTTCCACTACCGATTCTTTTATGTCTTGTCACTAATAATCCTAGTCCTACTACTACATACTTTAATTTTTTATTCATTTTAAATAATTTCTTAATATTATTTTAAAAGCAAATTATTATTGCTATACACTCTAACCTTTTACAGCCCCTTCAGAAAGACCTTTGATAAAATATTTACTAAATAACATAAATATTACAAGTACTGGAGCTGAAATAACAACAGCAGCACCCATCATTCCACCCCAGTCAATTGTAAACTGACTGCTAAATTGTGCAATAGCTATAGGTAGTGTTCTTCTACTTTCAGAATTTGTGAAATTTAAAGCGTACAGGAACTCATCCCATGATTGCAAAAATGAAAAAATAATTACTGCTATTATTCCTGGAGCAATCACAGGTAGAATTACCCTAAATAGGGCACCCAAAGTAGTACACCCGTCAATCTTAGCTGCTTCCTCCAACTCCCTTGGTACAGTCTGAAAAAATGACTTAAGCATCAAAACAGACATTGGGACTGTAAGAGTCATATTCGATATTATTAATGCAGTATACGTATCGATTAACTTTAGTTTGCTAAAAGTCATAAATAATGGTGTAATTATAACTACTGCCGGCAACATATATCCAAATAATATGGCAGTTGACATTGTTTTTGATCCCTTAAATCTGTATCTTGAAAGTCCATAACCTGCAGGTATAGATATAACCAAAGTTAAAAGTATGGTAAAAAACGCTACCACCATGCTATTAAGAAATGCCCTTGGTATGTTTGTTTCAAAGATAACTCTTGTATAATTTGAAAGTATGGGGTTTCGCGTAAATATCCTTGGAGGCGACGTAAAAATCTCCTCTATAGGCTTAATAGATGTCAATACCATCCAAATACCCGGAAAAAGAGAAAAAATAATAAACATAGTCAGCAGCAAATAGCAGAAAAACTGTACCATAAGGTCCTTAACTCTTCTCTTTGTCATAATTATTCCTCCCCTCTCAAAAAAACTTTCATATAAATAATGCAAAAAATTGCTGTTAATATAAATAATATAATACTTGCGGAAGAAGCAATCCCGAAGTTATAATAACGAAATGCATACCTGTGTATGAACAATGATAGTATCTCTGACTTATGTATAGGCCCACCTCTGGTTAGGACATAGATAAATACAAAAGCATTAAAATTCCATATTGTTAATAATAAGACAACGGTCAAACATGTAGAAGTAATGTGTGGAACAGTAACGGTAAAAAATGTCTTTATAGCAGTTGCACCGTCTACTCTAGCTGCATCTTTTAACTCCTTTGGTACATTCTGCAAAGCGGCATCAATTATGAGCATTACGAAAGGAAACATTTTCCATACATTTACAACTATCGCAGAAGGCAAAGCCGTATTTATTCCTGAAATCCAGGATATATTTTGAGAAATTATACCTACAGACTTTAGAAATGTATTAATAATACCGAAGTCCGCATTAAAACACCATTTCCATACCATAACAGAAGCAATACATGGAAGTACCCATGGAACCAATAGAAGTAATCTCAATAAAGCTTTTGCCTTTATAAAATCTTGATTGATTATAACTGCTACCACAAATCCTAAAATAAATTGAAATAGCACGCTACTAAAAGTCCATACAAATGTATTTTTTATTGATTGAATAAAAACCGAGTCTTTTAATAGTGTGAGATATTGGGAAGTACCAACATATTTGAGGGTGTCAGAGAATGCATCGCTCTTATTAAAACTTAAAATGAACGTATAAATTAAAGGGTAAACCATGATTAATGCTATTATCAAAATAGCTGGAGTCACAAACATTAAACCTTTATTTTTACCATATTTCATTACTTTATACATAACATCCAATGCTTTTTAAAGCAATCTGCTATTAAATGTACATTCAATAGCAGATTGCTTATCACCTATAACCTATTTAAGCAATTCATCTATTTCTTTGACTGCTTCATTCATAGCCTGTTCTACTGTCTTTTCTCCCATCAGAGCATATTGAACTTTATCATATAATATCTGTTTTATTTGGTACAACTGAGGTATTTGTGGCAAAGGCTGAGTATAAAGTAGTGAGTCAATGAATGGCTTTAAGTAAGGGTCATTATACCTTTCATTCTTGGAAGCGGATTTCCTTGACGGGAATGTTAAAGTATACCTCGGTGCAATTTCAGTTGATGCGATAAACTTAATAAACTTCCAGGCGGCTTCTTTATCCTTGGCGGTATTAGTTATAGCCATGCTCCAACCACCGAGTATGCTCTTTCTAATTTTCATCTTAGGAACTAAGGCAGTACCCATTTGTATATTAGGATTTGCCTCAAGTACAGGTGCGATACTATAGGGAGCATCCATAATCATTGCGACTTTCTCAGCTGCAAACAGGTTTCTATTTTGTACATTTTCATTTTCCATTGTGCTACGAGGGGTAACCTCGTGCTTTCTATACATATCCACATAGAATTGAACAGCTTCTACTGCGGAAGGTTCATTAAGTGTACACTTTTTATAGTCATTATTTAAAAGGCTGCCTCCATTGCATAATATCAGTGTAATTACTCGAGTGGTCAGATTATGGATTTGTCTCCCAACCAGACCAAACCCAAAAACGTCGCCCTTTGTAGTAGCTTTTGCATACTCAAGTAATTGCGCCCATGTTTCAGGAGCTTCATCTGGATTAAGGCCGGCCTCTGCAAATATTTTTTTATTAAAGAATATTCCCTCAGTGTCATTCTGGTACGGTAAAGCATACCTTTTTCCATTATAACTAGAGATCAGTAGTGAACCCTCAAAGAAATCACTCATGTCCATCTTGTCTGCGGCTATAAACTCATCTATAGGTAATAGTTTCCCCATAGCTGCAAACGGAGTAATCCAGTCAAGAGCGATGTTTACTATATCAGGACCACTGTCATTCCTCAAAGCAATAGAGTACTTATCGACCATTCCGTCCCACGGAAAATACTCACCTCGAACTTTAATTCCAGGATTTTTTTCTTCAAACTCCTTAATAATCACAGTTGCAATTTTTTTATTCCAATCTGCTTCCCATAGTACTAATTCTACTTTCTCTTGACCCCAACTAGTAATAAATATCATGGATAATATACATACAATTAACAATCCAATATAGACTTCTTTAAACTTTAACATTTTTTCTCCTCCACTTTAATTAAATTTTCTTCAGTGTTTTCTATCTAATTTTGTAATTAAACAAAACCAATCCCGAACCTTTCTCTGATATTAGCATCTTTTCTTACATAAATAAACACCTCCTTTAAAATTCAAATATGGACTGCAATATAATATCTATATCACTAAAAACAGTTTTTTGGTCTTGCAAATACAAATATATAACAATATACTTCTTCTTTTATATATTGCGTCCATATTAATTCCCTCCTCTTGTAATCATATAATCTCATTGATACTATTTAAAGTTTCTCGTTATTAATTTTGCTAAATTAAATAGTGCCTAATACATGTTTCAATTCCTTGAAATATTTCTGCGAAAAAAGGGGGTTCTTAAATCGCAAATCATTTCTTTCCACTTCTTAAGCTTCTGGCACCTATATTTGAGCGATAACCAAGCCTGTTTATTGCTTTGAGTACCTCTGTTCTGGTTTTCTTACTTTTTGTTTTAATCTTGCTCGCATGATTACCCTCTTGGGAGTACCAGTTTTAGTTAAAGTATTAGAGACTCAATAAGGGATTAATATTCCTCTATTTTAAGTAAATATGATGATATTTAGTTAAAAATAGAATAAATATATTGTCATATTTTTATATTAATCTTAAAAAGTTAAATTTTTTAAAGTTATAAAAAATAATTGCTAAATAGAATTATTTATAACACAGCCTAAATGATATGGTTCACTGGGTTTTACACATAGGATTTATATCCTCTTAATGCTTCACCAGCAGATTCTTGTATTTTTAATTGAACACCCAGCATGACCTCTTTTGGCTTTTTTCTTTTTTTTCTTATCTGATTTACAAGAAGCTCCCCTGCTATCTCACCTAATCTAAAAGAGGGCTGGATAACGACAGTTAAAGGGGGATTAACATGATCAAACCAGGAGAGATCATCAAAGATTACTAACCCTATTTCTTTTGGAATGTGAATTTTTCTTTCTTTTATTGCCTCCATGGCACCAAGCCCCATAAGGTTATTACAGGCAAAGATAGCTGTTGGGGGTAAAGTCAGAGAAAGAAGCTCTAAAGTCAGAAGATAGCCACTTTGTTTTTTAAAATCGCCGATTTTAATTAAATCTTTATCTTCTGGTATAGAATACTTCTTTAGTACTTTTAAATAACCTTCCAATCTTTCTTCGCCAGTGGTAAAACTAAGAGGCCCTGTTATGATTCCGATTCTTTTATGACCTAAACTAATCAAATGTTCAGTAAGTTGCTTACTTCCTTCTACATTATTTACTAAAACAATATCCACATTTATGTTTTTGACTCTCTTATCAAGTAATACAACTGGAATATTTCGTTCTATGAGGAATTTTATATTCTCATTGCTATCTCCTCCGGGAACAACAATTACCCCTTCTATTTGTTTAGCATCAAATATTTCAGCCGCCTCTTTTTCCTTATCGAAATCATAGTTAGTATTTATAACAATAATATTATATCCCTCCTTACCCATATATGTTTCAATTCCTTGAAATATTTCTGAGAAAAAAGGATTTCTTAGATCGCAAATTATTAAACCAACTGTGTTTGTTTTTCCACTTCTTAAGCTTCTGGCAATTATATTTGGGCGATAACCAAGCTTGTTTATTGCCTTGAGTACCTCTGTTCTGGTTTCCTTACTTACGAACCGGCTCTTATTAATTACATACGAAACAGTAGTTGTAGAAACTCCTGCCAATTTAGCTACTTCTTTAATGGTGACCAATTTTCTTCTCCTATCCTGTTTTTAAATAAACGTTATGCTAATCGTTTATATAATCGTTTATATAATCGTTTATATAATCGTTTATATAATCGTTTATATTATCGTTTATATTATAACATAATCTAACTCCTTGTCAATTTTCCGATATAATATTTTTTCTTCTAACTACCCCACTAAAGTTTACATTAACAATTGCCTTCCAAGGTTTACCCTGATCTGGTCCCCTTAAGGCCGGGATACTAACCTCTATTAACAGATGAGCATGGTTATCCATGATGCAACAGGCGTACAATTTGAAACGATATCTTTTCTTATATTTTGATACTATTTTCTTATACTCTTCTTTATTTTCCCTGTTCTTAAATATGTATGTGCGATTATTTCCCCGAATGATGACATGATAAAGTGCGTCCTCGTAATGAATTCTTGGTTTTCTGGCCATGTTTATCAGCCATCTTCATTTTTTTTCATTTGATCACTATTTTGTGAACTTATTCAGCCTGACCCTGTTGTTCTACCATAAAAATAATTTATTTCTACACTTTCTCTGCAAAACTTTCAAATCTATTGTAAATTTCTTAGAGTCAAGTCTCAATAATAAAGATGCGGCCTCATTATTCCCTTTATTATGTCAAACGAAACGTCCCCTTGTCTTACTTTTAATCCTCCCCCTCCCAAGGGGGAGGAGGTTGTAATTGATCAATTGGTGAATTGGTGAATCGGTCAATTAGCTAACGACTGAAAGGAGTTAGTTCCCATGCAAATGCTAAATAGTACCATTAATATAAAAATAGCCAAACACTTCAACTTATCCGAATTTGCCTGTCCCTGCTGTAATAAGGTGATGCTACATCCCAGGCTGCTTGGAAAATTGGTAGAATTAAGAAATATCTTGGAAAGACCGGTGTATATTAACTCCGGTTATCGGTGCTCGAAATATAACTCCAAGGTTGGAGGAATAACAAACAGCTACCACTGTATCGGACTGGCAGCAGATATTAAGGTAAAAGATATCAATCTGATTTCCCTTTTGGAGATATGTGAGAATATAGATTTTAATGGAATCGGATTCTACGAGAAGAAGAACTTTTTGCATCTGGATGTGCGGCCCACCAAACGCGCCCGCTGGAGGGAGTAAAAGGGAAACAAAGGTGCCTGGCACTTTTGTTTCCCTTTTTGAGAAAGGAGTGAATTAATGGATGTTAAAACATTGT
>SDBT01011395.1_pt1 | contig 14310 bp, 10 predicted proteins | sample 2277101 | NCBI WGS metagenome assembly SDBT01 (sample SAMN10404973, study PRJNA504765) | marine sediment metagenome | isolation source: marine sediment core GS10_PC15, 103 cmbsf | place: Arctic Ocean: Southern Knipovich Ridge | collected 2010 | reverse complement strand
TAAGCTTATTGGAGTAATAAAAGCTGATTATGTTAAAGCAGCCTTGAAACAACCTCAATTATTTACTATGTCTCCTGAAACCATTAACTCCAACATTGAGGGAGCAGCTAAGCTTATTGGAGTAATAAAAGCTGATTATGTTAAAGCAGCCTTGAAACATCCTTCATTATTTTACCGAGCTCCTGAAGCAATTTATTTGAATTTTAAAATGTTGAAGTTGTTGTTTGACAATAATGATGACATAACAAGAGAGGCCGTTCTGAGAAACCCTATCTTGCTGAGTTATTCAGAAGAGAGAGACTTTATCCATCATTTAGATAGAGAGCTAACGGGTGAAACGACACGGCTCGGCGATAATCCCGAGCAAATTATTCGAAAGCACCTTGCCAGCATAGGTGGAGATTCTGATAAAATGGACAGAATTTTGAAAGAATTCAGGGAACTTTATGGAGAATTCAAAAAGCAAGAGAAGAAAAGAATAAAGCAAGGACGTACTATCGAAGTTGAAGATGTTGGAGAAGATGCAACGGAGGATGATGAAAATTGAAGATTTACAAAATAAAAAAGTAGCTATACTGGGGCTGGGAATTGAGGGCTTGGCCCTTGCTTCTTTTTTGGATGGAAAAGTTAAAAACATCACACTTCTGGATCGTGCCAGTGAAGAAGAACTTAATGAAAAATCTGAAGAAAATATACAACTAAGAAAAGTATTGGATAAGGGATACAATAAAGTATTCGGTGAAAAGTATTTGGATTATTTGGGAGATTACAAGTTCATTTTTCGATCACCTGGAGTGAAGGTGTTAGAGCCAAAAATTCAGGATGCTCGTTTAAATGGAGTTAAGGTTTCCAGCCAAATTAAACTCTTTTTTGATCTTTGTCCAGCAAAAATTATCGGTGTAACCGGGACAAAAGGTAAAGGCACGACTTCATCATTGATTGAATCAATGATGAAAGAAGACGGTTTTAAGGTTCACCTTGCAGGCAATATTGGTGAACCAGCAATCACATTGTTAGATAAGATAGAATCAAGCGATTGGGTGATTTTAGAGCTAAGTAGTTTTCAACTTCAAGATTTAAAGATTAGCCCTCACATTGCGGTAATAACTAACATTGCAGTTGACCATTTGGATTATCATAAAGACGAAGAAGAGTATATTTTAGCCAAAGAGTCAATTTCAAAATACCAGAAATCTGATGATATAATAATTGCAAATAAAGATAATGAAAACGCTGTTAAAATATCAAACATATCTAACGGAAAAAAGTTATTCTTTTCTGGAAAAGAAGAATGTGATGGTTTTGTCAAAGGCGATAAAGTTTTTGTAAGGATTGATGACAATTATATTGAGATTTGTAGCGCAAGTGAGATCCAATTAGTTGGAAAACACAATCTAGAAAATATTACATCTGCAGCATTGGCTTCGATCGCTGCTGGAGCCCAAATTGACTCCATAAAGAAAGGTGCTAAAAACTTTCAAGGTCTTTCTCATCGACTTGAGTTAGCAGGAAAGAAAAACGGTAAAAAATTCTTTAACGATTCGTTTGCAACCAATCCAGAACCAACTATTGCTGCCATAAATTCATTTGATGAGCCAATTACAATAATTCTTGGGGGCAGTTCAAAAGGTGCTGATTTTTCAAAACTCGCAAGCGAAATAGTGAAGTCCTCTGTTAACAATGTAATTTTAATTGGAGATGAAGCAGATAAAATAGAAAAAGCGCTAATTGAAGAGAATTATTCAAAAAGCATAGTCAAGATGGAAGGAGATATGCAAGATTTTGTAAATAAAGCTGATGAAGTATCAAAATCAGGTGATGTTATCTTGCTTTCTCCGGCTTGTGCATCTTTCGGATTATTCAATAATTATAAGGAGAGAGGATATAAGTTTATTGAAATCGTTAAAAATCTAAACTAGCACTACCAAAGTACGAATAACACGAAAATACGAATCAGAAATTGAAGATCGAGATCCGTATTGGTAATTTCGTTTGATTAGTAATTTTTAAAGTGTGTTATGAATCGGATAAAAGCCAACCGTCAAAAAAGAGCTGACTGGGTTTTAGCTATTGCAATATTTGCATTAGTTTTATTTGGGTTAGTAGCAATTTATTCCGTTTCAAAATACTATTCACTTCAAATTACGGATTCTGATACGGATAAGTATTATTTGTTGCGTCAAGTTCTGTGGGTAGGCATTGGGCTAGTTGCTTGGATAATAATGCAGATAATTGATTATAAATTTTGGCAAAAAAATACCAATATAATGCTATACATCACACTGATTTTATTGATACTGCCACTATTTTTTGGCGATTCTCATGGATCAAGTGCATCGCGTTGGATAGGATTTGGCAGCTATTCTTTTCAACCTGCGGAATTAGCTAAACTTACTTTTACAATGTATCTGGCTGGCTGGTTAAGCCATAGAGTTGACAACCGCGAGATCGAAAAAAGCTCGATTCATTTTTTTGCGGCAATGTTCGGTTTGGCATTTTTGATGCTCCTTCAAAAAGATTTGGGAACACTTGGCATATTTGTCGGAATTGCTGGAGCAATGTATTTTATGTCGGGAGCTCCTCTTAAACACATTGTTTCTGGAGGAGCACTTTCATCTGTACTGGTATGGATAGCCATAAAAATTGAACCCTACAGACTTCAACGTTTGACCACTTTTTTAAATCCCGAAGGGGACCTTTTGGGTAGTGGTTACCATATTCAAAATGCCTTGATCGCAATCGGTTCAGGTGGCATCTGGGGACTTGGGTTTGGACAAAGTAAACAGAAGTATCTTTACGTTCCTGAAGCGCACACAGACTCAATTTTTGCTATAATTTCAGAGGAGTTAGGTCTATTGCGTTCTTCTCTCATAATTGTTATAATTGCCATCATCGCATCATGCGGATACAGGATTTCGAAGAATGCTCCTGATACATATGGGAGGCTTTTAGCGATAGGAATTACGACTTGGTTTGTTTGGCAATCATTTGTAAATATCGCTGCAATGCTTGCGATGGTACCACTTACGGGAGTGCCTTTACCGTTTATAAGTTATGGTGGATCGTCACTTCTTTTCTTGATGATGGCGACTGGAGTTTTGCTAAATATTTCAAAATATTCAACCGAAAAAAAGTAAATACAATTCATAATTTTGTATACGGCTTGTTAGCCTCGTATTACATAATTAGAAAATCGAATGAAAGATACTAGAAAAAATATTTTGCTAATTAGTTCAAGTACTGGCGGACATGCAGTACCGATTTTAAATATCTATAATCGGCTTAAAGATGATTGTGATGTCAATATTTTTCATTCGGGATCAAAGATTGAAAATGAATTGCTAAAAAATGCCAACAAAACAAAGATAATCTGTGGCAAACTTCACAGGTTCCAGATGTTTAGAAATATCTGGGAAGGGTTTAAGATAAATATTGGCTTAATACAATCGATAATATTGTTGGCAATAAATCGTCCGAAATTAATATTTTCAAAAGGTGGTTTTTGTTCAGTGCCAGTTCTTTATGCAGCAAGGTTTTTAAAGATTCCATATTATATTCATGAGTCTGATATTGAAATGGGTCTTGCAAACAAGATTGCTTCAAAAGCTGCCAAAAAGGTTTTTGTAGCATTTGAAACTAACAATTTTAAAGGTTTTGATAATCTTGTTCATTCCGGACTGATTATTCGTGAAGAATTTGAAAATGTGAAGATTCCAAAGGGTGCAAAACCGGTGATAATGATCACAGGTGGATCACAGGGTGCAACGAAAATTAACGATACTATATATGAGATTCTAGATACTTTGAATAAAAAATACAAAGTGTATCACCAAGTTGGAATAAATGATGAAGGAAAAGCCAAGGAGATCTCTAAAAAACTTAGCAACAGCAATGACTACATTTACTACACATTTTCAACAGAGAAAAATATTGAAGGTCTTTTGAAAGCAGACTTAGTTATTTCTCGTGCAAGTGCTACCACGATTGGAGAGATTGCAAAGCTTAAAAAAGCTGCAATATTGATTCCATATAAATACGCTTCTTCTGATCATCAGACAAAAAATGCCAAGATGCTTGAACAGAAAAATGCTGCCATTGTTATAAGTGAACAGCAACTCGAATCAGAGATGTTACTTGAAAAGATTGAGTATCTGTTTTCGAATTACAAAAATATTCGAACACTTGGAGACAATCTTTATAGCGCAATAAAAACTGACGGCCTTGATATAGTTGTCAAAGAGATAAAGAAGTTTGTCGAATAATATTAGTAATTAGTATTTTAGTCATTATTTGTAATTAGGTAGTTTTATGAAATACCATCTTATAGGAGTTGAAGGAATTTCGATGCGGGGAGTCAAAAAGCTCCTTGAAAACGAAGGTCACACTGTGACCGGTTCTGATTTGAAAACAACAGGGCATAGTAAAGAAAATGTTTCTGACGATGTCGATGTTGTAGTTAGAACTTCTGCGGTTCATCCCGATTCAGATGGATGGATTGAGGTTGAGACTGCAAAAGAGAAAAAGATAAAAGTTTTAAAACGTTCAGAATTGCTTGGGGAATTAACTGCTGATAAAAAATTAATTACAATTTCAGGAATGCATGGCAAAACCACCACTACTTCTATCGCAGGCCTTACAATGATAGAAGCAGGGTTAGATCCGACTGTACTGGTGGGAGAGAGAGTTGCAGAATTTGACAATGAAGTACTAAAAATCGGCAAATCGGATTATTTTGTAATAGAATCTTGTGAGTATGATAAAAGCTTTTTGGATTTTAAGTCAGATATTGCGATTATAACTAACTTAGATCTGGAACATTTGGATACATTTTTAGGTGGCATGCCAGAGATAATCGAGTCGTTTAAAAACTTTGTAAAATCAATCAAGCCAAACGGAAAACTAATTTTGTTTGATGACGATGAGAATTTAAAAAAAGTAGCGAAATCAGCCAGAGATGATATAGAGGTGATATACTACTCCCCACATGAATTATGTGAGGGATCAAAGATAATTGGAGAACACAACGAAGCAAATGTGGGAGCGGTCCTTAAATTATGTGAAGTGCTTAACATTGATAAAAAGAATGTCTACACAGTTGCAAAAAAATACATTGGACCTAAAAGAAGAATGGAGTTAATTGGAGAGTATAAAGAAGCCGTTGTTTATGACGATTATGCACATCATCCTACCGAGATAAAAACTACCATTAAAACATTTAGAGAAAACTTTCCAGAAAAAAAATTGGTTGTTGTATTTTGGCCGCATCAATACAACAGAACAAGGTCACTAAAAGATGAATTTGCAAAGTCCTTTGACGGGGCTAGTGAAGTAGTCTTGAAACCAATATATTTTGTTGAAGGCAGAGACAACAAAGAAGGAATCTCGTCAGAGATCTTATCAGGTATGATAAATGACAATGGTGTTAAATCAAAAGTAATTGAAAATGATGACGAGATTGTAAGATACCTAAAGAATGTTGCAAAAGAAGAATCGCTGATTTTAACATTGGGGGCACCACCAATTGATACGGTTGCAAAGAATTTAATCGAGGAATAATATGGATGAGAAAAAAGAGATTCTACTAAGAGAACTCGGATCTGAATTAAAGGAAGATATTCTCCTGAAGGAGTATTGTACTATTGGTGTTGGCGGACTTGCCAATTTTCTATATATTGCAAAGAGTATTGAAGACCTAATTCTAGCTGTCAATGTTGCATGGAAAAACGAGATAGATTATAGAGTGCTAGGTGGCGGGAGCAATGTTATTCCATCAGATTTTGGGTTCGATGGACTTGTGATAATTAATAAAACATCATCTTTGGCAATTAACCAAGACAAGGGTGAAGTCATTGCTGATTCTGGTATAAATATTGCAAAACTTCTTTCCCAAACCGCATCTCAGGATTTGGGTGGTATAGAATTTCTGGCTGGAGTTCCTGGAACTTTAGGCGGAGCGGTGTATGGCAATGCTGGTGGAAAAACCGCTTGGATAGGAGATTATGTGAGAAGCATTACATTGCTTGAAAATAAAGATGGTGAGCTTAAGGTTACTCGTCATGATCATGATTGGATGGAATTTGGGTACAGAGAAACTAAATTAAAAAAAGGGTATAAAGGCGAAGACTTTAAACCGGTAATCCTGTCGCTTAAACTTAGATTAGCCCAAAAGAGAAGAGATGGAGTTTTGAAAATTATTCGCGAAAACCAAGAAGCAAAAAGAGAATCTCAACCACTTGGTGAGAAAAGTGCAGGAAGTTTCTTTAAAAATGTTGGAAAGCTTAAAGAGCAATCTGCGGGCTATATGCTGGATAATTCTGGAGCTAAAAAGATGAATGTTGGTGGAGCATCGGTATATAAAAAGCATGCAAATTTCATAATTAATAATAAAAATGCTTCAGCAGAAGACATTAGAAAACTTGCCAATAGACTTAGAGAGAGGGTTATGGAGAACTATCATATAGAATTAAAGGAAGAAATTGAATACATCGGCAAATGGTAATCTTTAAACGTAAAAAACGAAAATATGGAGAATTGAGACAACCGAAACTTTACAAAGCTCCAAAACAAAAGAGGGAGATAAATCTTCCTGAGTTGAATTTGAAAACTTTGCGTTACGTTATATGGAGTGCAGTTTTCGTTATAGTAGTCTACATAATTGGCTTCTCCCCGTTTTTTCAGGTTCAAGACATAATGGTTGAGGGGAACGAGTTAATCACTGACGAGCAGATTATTGAGGCAGTACCGACAGGATTAAACATCTTTTTTATAAATCGGAAAAATCTCTCGAATCAACTGAAAAATGAACTTCCAGAACTTAAAGAAGTTCTAATAATAAAGGGAATCCCAAATGCGCTTAAGATCTCGGTTTTAGAGTTTAACAAAGCCTTGATTTGGAAGACACAGGAAAAGTATTACCTTGTAAGTAATCAAGGTCAAGTTTACAAAGAGATCACAACAGAGGTTGCAAACTTTCCTGAGATTCCAGTTGTTGAAGATCTAAACAATTTAGAGGTTCAAAAAAATCAAAAGATCTTAAGTCCTAGTTTTATTGCATTTGTAACCAACATTTACGGAGCAGTTGAAGAGACAATAAATGTTAAACCGGGACATTTTACCATCTATGAAACAACAGTAGATGTAATTCTTCAAACTGATGCAGGTTTTTCTATAAAGTTCGACTCGCTTCGTGCTAGTTCGAAACAACTTGAAGACTTGAAGACTGTTGTTGTTGAAAAAAGAGATGAGATACATGAATATGTAGACTTAAGAGTGGACGGCTGGGCGTATTACAAATAGTAGTAATATAATCTAGAAATAATATTATAAAAATGTGATGATAATTGCGCGACCGCGCAAAAAACATCACATTTTAGTCGAGGTAAAAGAGATATTGATTAGAGATATTTTGATCTCATATGACTTGAACAATCTATTAGCTCAGCTAAAACAGTTGAGCCATTCGGTTTTAAGTGTGGTAGAATTGGGATATGATGTTAAATTGGAAAGGAAAATATGCTGAAGAGAAGCTATTCAAAAACTATCACATACGGTTCGATAATTTTAGATTTTGAAGATATTAAAAAAATAATTGAACTACTAAAAGAAAAAAATAAAAAAAAGATATATTGTAATTTAAATATTATTGATCAAGGTGAAGTAAGCAAAAATGAGAGGATGCAAGATGACGAATTTATCGAAATCTTAGACCTCGGTAATATCAAAAAGATAGACTCATTTTTAATTAGATCCGGAGACTACAGAGATGAAACTAGAATATCAATTGAATATTCTTCCAAAATCTATTCTGATGGTCTTAAATTCAATATTGTATCGAGTAATAAGTTGAAATTAAGTGAGTTTATAGAACTGTTTAAAGATATATTTTGTAATCAAAAAAGTAAAAACTATTTGGCTAGAAACCCTTTCATAGTAACTCCAATCTTGTTCTTAATGTTGTTATTGTTGTTGTATTTATTACTTCCATTTTTCCAAATATTTGAACAATCATTGGTAACATACACTCCCGTTATAATCTTTACGACAGCGCTTGTCTCGTTCATACTCGCACAAACAATAATATTCCTCTATCCAAATGTCGTTTTGGTGCAAAAAAATACCAAAAGAGGTAGGGTATTTTGTAAAGATATCAATTTCTTTTTTGGTGTACTGTTTCTTGAGTTGCTTGGTGCTGTTATTGATAGGATTATATAGATGCATAAGATTTGGGAAATTAGAACTAGAAAACATAAAGACATAGTAAAGCAACTCCTTCTAAACAGGGGAGTTTTAGAGGATGATGAAAAGTTTTTGAATCCTAACTTTGAGAGAGACCTTGAGGATCCGACATTGCTTCCCAACTTTAATATTGCCCGTGAGCGAATTGTTAAAGCACATAAAAACAAAGAAAAAGTTGGTATCTTTGCCGACTATGATGCTGATGGAATTCCTGGTGCGGCATTTCTTAAAAAAACATTTGATCTGATCGGCGTTGAATGTGAAGTTTACATCCCATCTCGTGAAGAGGGGTACGGACTTAAAGAATCTGGAATTGATTTCTTGATCGATAAAGGTTGCTCTCTAATTATCTCAATTGATCTAGGTATTCGAGATATTGAAAGTGCAAAGTATTGCAAGAAAAAAAAGATAGATCTAATAATCACCGACCACCACATACCAGCAGATGCATTGCCCGATGCTTTGGCAATTGTCAATCCAAAGATTAAAGGGTCGCGCTATCCATACAAGGAGTTAAGTGGTGCTGGTGTGATATTTAAACTGGTCTGTGGGCTGTCAAAAGATTTCAAAAAAATAGATGAAAAATTCTTGAAGTGGAACATTGACCTAATTGCCATATCGACTATATCGGATGTGGTGCCACTAACTGGCGAAAACAGGTTAATTGCAAAGTACGGTTTGGTAGTGCTCAAAAAAACGAAAAACATCGGTTTGCAAGAGTTGTACAAAGTTGCAGAGATCGACAACAGTAAAATGCAAGCGTATATGGTTGGCTTTCAGATAGGCCCTAGGATCAATGCCCCTGGACGGATAGACAATGCTACAAAGTCGTATCAAATATTGACCACCAACGATAAACAGAAAGCTAAAGAGTTGGCGTACTCACTTGATGAAAAAAATAAAGAGCGCCAAATTCTGATGGACGGAATTTTCAAAGAAGCTTGTCAAAAGATAGAAGAGAGGAAACTTTTCAATGAAAAAGTAATTATCGTTGCAGGGGATTGGTCAAAGGGAGTTTTGGGTCCAACAGCATCGAGACTTTCGGATACTTATTCACGTCCTACAATATTGCTTTCACGCCTTAAGGGATCTTATTCTGGAAGTGCAAGAAGTATAAATGAGATAAATATTGTAGAAGTATTTGAAGCGGTTAAAAGTACCATCTTGAAATTTGGCGGACATGCGGGTGCGGCTGGAGTTTCAGTCGAAAGAGGAAATTTTGATATTTTCAAAAAGGCAGTAAAAGTATGGGCGGATAAAAATATATCAGATAAAGATTTACAAAAAAGATTAAAGATAGATGCCGCTATTTCGTTTAAGGAGATCCACAAATACTTGTATGATGACATCACAAAACTCGAACCATATGGAATGGGTAATCCAAAGCCGGTTTTTACTTCAGAAAATGTGAAAGTGAAGTACAGTAATGTTGTTGGTAGAGACAAATCACATATGTCCTTCACCTTTAGTGAGGCAGGCAAAGAATTTAGAGCAATCTGTTTTGGATACAAAGATTGCAGTATAAACAAATTTGAAAAACAAAACTTTGACATTGCATACCAGATAATGGAGAATGTTTGGAACGGACGACGACGACTTGAATTACAAGTCGTCGATATAAAATAATATGGCGAAAAAAGATAGAAAAATATATATGTGTGAGAATTGTGGCAATGAATTTTCGAGTTGGTCGGGAAGATGTGAGGGTTGCGGCGATTGGAATACAATAAAAGAAATTAGTTTTGCTGTAGCATCTCCAACATCAAATTATTCGTCACAAGTTAAAGGTGACTTTACAAAACTTAGTGACATAATGATTTCAAATAAATCAAGAGTTACTACAGGAATTGGAGAATTTGATAGAGTTTTGGGCGGTGGCGTCGTGGTCGGATCTGTAATATTGCTCGGAGGAGAACCCGGAATTGGAAAATCAACCATAACTACACAACTTGCTAAAACTATCAGAAATTTAGTTTATCTTTCTGGAGAGGAATCATTGTCCCAAATAAAAATCCGCGCAGACAGATTGGGTATACAATCGGATAATACTAGATTGATTGCAACTGGAGAAATTGAAGTTTTAGCATCGGAAATTGCAAAAAATAAACCAGAGCTGATCATCGTTGATTCAATCCAAACAGTATTTCTAACTTCGCAAGCATCAACCCCTGGAAGCTTGGTTCAAGTAAGAGAATGCGGAATCTATTTACAAAGATTGGCCAAACAAACTGGGGTTCCGATACTTATCGTTGGGCATGTTACAAAAGAGGGGAACATTGCCGGACCTAGACTTCTTGAACATTTGGTTGATGTAGTACTTTATCTGGAAGGGGAGCGTTTTCACGACGCAAGGATTTTGCGCGGAGTTAAAAACAGATTTGGTGCAACAAACGAAGTCGGGCTTTTTTCAATGGATGAAAAAGGACTTTTAGAGATAAAAAATCCTTCTGAATTATTTTTATCAAAACACGAAGTAAAACCTGGAAGCAGTATAACTGCAACCATGGAGGGGACAAGGCCGATACTTGTAGAGATTCAAGCGCTCACAATTCCAACAACTTTTGGTTATCCCAAGAGAACTGCATCGGGTTACAATTTAAATAGATTGAATTTGTTAGCGGCAGTGATAACAAAACATGGTGGTGTAAATTTGAACAATACCGATATCTACCTAAACATAGTTGGTGGGATGACTCTTTCAGAGCCGGCAGTAGATTTGGCGGTTTGTGCTGCGATAATATCTTCCGTAAAAAATAAACCGCTTTCAAAAGAGATGTGTTTGTTTGGCGAAGTGGGACTTTTAGGAGAAGTGAGAAAAGTCCCCAGAGAAAAAGATAGAGCAAAAGAGTGTTCGAATTTAGGTTTCAAATCAGTAGAAAATATAAAAGATATATCGGGATTGATAAAGAAATATTTTTTGTGATATCAACAATGAAAATAAAAATGTCTCGACATAACTAGAGACATTTTTAACTAAATATTATTTTATTCTTCTGATGGAGGAGGCGCTAAAAAAGTGGTTGTAAAAGTACCTTCAGAAGAATGAGTCTCATTTCCAGCTCCGTCTTTTGACTTTGCTCTAAAGTAGTATGTAACACCAGGAAATACTGTGATTGTAACGTTGTGAGAGGTTACCAAAGTCGAATCAAGTGTTGAGGAGTCAGTGTATGAATAAGGTGCGACTAGATCTTGAGCTGTGCCATATAAAACTTGGGAAGTTGCAGCTTCGTTGGTCTCCCATGTAATTTGCATCGAGGTTGAAGTTAGCTGCGAAGTTTGAACGTTAGAAATTACTGGAACAGAAACATCGCTCGGCACTGAAACATTTATCTCATTTTTTCCTGTAGAGTTATTTTCATCTGTAACAATCGCGGTTATTTTATGACTTCCAACGGAAAGTCCAGAGAAGTTGTAACTTGTTTCATAAGGTGCAGTCGTATCAGATGCAATAGAGATATCATCTATATAAAAATTGACAACTTTAATGGCGAACCCCGATGTGACAGAAGCCTTAACAGTTTGAAGACCTGTGACAGAGGCATTGTTGCCGGGCAATGTAATGGAAACTTTTGGATTGATATCTCCTATCTCACAAAAATCTGTTGGTGCAGAATTTGCCATTCCATTTGCTTCCGCCCAAGCTCTAACGGGACCTTCCCAATTGGAATTATCTGGACGCTGAGAGTGAATATTTGTATAAGTTTTTTCCTCAGTTAGACTCTCTGGCATCCCTTCTGGAGCAAGCAATTCCTGACCTTTGCAAACTCTAACTTTTACGTGAATGTCATCTTGTCCTGTGGGAACCTGCCATGAAGCAAAGATGTCAGTAACTTTTTCAGGAGAGTGTTCGGTTGGAAGTTTATTTGAATACCGGTCAACTTCAACTTTTTGAATACCAGATGGGCGGTCAAATATCTCTTTTTCACCAAGTGCGTTGGTCATGAAATTCTTAAAGATTGGCGCTGCGACAACAAGTCCAGCAGCTCCTCTTTTCATCTCGCTGTTATCATTATTGCCTGTCCAGACCGCAACAGCTAAAGACGGAGTGTATCCGATTGTCCAAGCATCACGGTAGTCAGAGGTGGTTCCTGTTTTTGCTGCAACATTTTTTCCTGAAATTCTAAGTGCTGAGTTTGATCCCATATGGTTAGATCTGGCCTGATTGTCAGAGAGGATATGAGAAATTAGATATGCAATTTCAGGGTTCAAAACTTCTCTACCGGGATCTTCATCGGGTTTATATTCGAATATTGTTTTCCCGTCGTTGTCATCTATTTTCAATATGGTCTTAATATCATGTCTGACCCCACCATTTGCAAAGACGCTGTAGGCTCCTGCCATCTCTATAGGGGACACTTCTCCTGCTCCAAGAGCCAAAGAAAGACCATACCTGTCCCTTTCAGTTAACGATGTAATTCCCAGGTCTTCTGCAGTTCTGATAGTTTCGTCAATTCCTGCCAAAGACAAAGTTTTTACAGCAGGAATGTTTAGTGAGTTTCCGAGGGCGTAACGAATATTGACTGGTCCTTCAAAACTTGCATCATAGTTGCTTGGTGCGTATCCTCCGCCAAAATCGGTTTTCAGATCAAAAAGTGTGGTCGAGGGTGAGTATTTGTTACTTTTAAATAGTGTTGCGTATTCGTATGGCTTGAAAGATGATCCTGGTTGGCGTAGAGAGTCTGCGACATTTACATTACCATCTATCTCAGTGTCAAAATAATCTTTTGATCCGACCATAGCTAAAATCTCACCAGTTTTTGGGTCGACGGCTACTATTGAGGCATTTGAACCACCGTATCTCTCTACTTTTGCCATTCCAGCTTCTACAGCTTCTTCAGCCATTTTCTGTTTGTCATAGTCTAAGGTGGTTATTATAGTCATTCCCTCTTGTTGAATTTTATCTTCGCCAAATTCTTCAACGGCTTGTTCAATTACATACATGGCAAAATGAGGAGCTAGCATATTTTCTCGTTTGTCTTTAACAATCGTACCTGTAGTAGTTGTGTCTTCTAATTTGGCTGCATCTGCTTCTTCTTCTGAGATGTATTTTTGATCAACCATCATGTCTAAGATCATATCTCTTCTCCAAATCAGATCTTCAGTGTGAGTTCCATAGGGTGAATAATATGTAGGAGCTTGAGGGATGGCAGCTAAAGTTGCAGCCTGTGCTAGAGTTAAATCTGCAGCAGTTTTATCATAAAACATTCGAGATGCAGCTTCAGCACCTGCAGTGTTGCCACCATATGGGATCTCATTCAGATACATGGTCAAAATCTCGTCTTTGTCATACATTACTTCAAGTTCAATTGCTAAAATCAGCTCTTTGAGTTTTCTACTCAAAGTTCTTTCAGAATGTAAAAGAGCGTTTTTAACGTATTGTTGAGTAATAGTTGAGCCACCACGTGTACGACTTGTTTGATTTGTTATTCGTTGAAATATAGCAGACATCACTCCAAAGACATCGAAACCTGGGTGAGAGTAAAAACTTTTATCTTCCACAGAGACGGTTGCTTGTTTTAAAATGTCAGGAAGTTGTTCACTTTCAACCACTGTTCTTCGTTGTTCGCCTGTTTCATAAAGGAGAGTTTCACCAGTTCTATCAAATATCTTGGTTGATTGGGCAGGACGTCGTTTGGCAATATTCCCTGGAGTAGGAAGATCCTTTGAATACCAGGCGAATAAAAATGCGACAAAAAAGACAAAAACTATCAAGCTGTAAAGTGCGATCCAGCCGATCTTTCTAAGTGTAATCTTTTTATCCTTCCTAATCGGAGAAAGAATCTTTTTTATCGAAAGGGGACTTTTAAATCCCCCAAATGGGTTAAATCTCATAAACACTCACTCCTACTTTACATTATAGCCCTAGATTGGTATTGTGTAAATACAAAAGTATAATCCGAATCTATCCGCCCTTTGGGCGACCCGCCTGGCTTCGCCGTCGAGGCGAGGACCTCGCCTTATCAGGCGGGCGAATTATATCCAAATTTACAAATAGTGTGAATAACGGCAACATTATAGTCGTAAGTCTTATTTAAGTCAAGACTAAATGAAACAAGGATGTTTATGAATAATCAA
>SDBT01011394.1_pt1 | contig 14310 bp, 16 predicted proteins | sample 2277101 | NCBI WGS metagenome assembly SDBT01 (sample SAMN10404973, study PRJNA504765) | marine sediment metagenome | isolation source: marine sediment core GS10_PC15, 103 cmbsf | place: Arctic Ocean: Southern Knipovich Ridge | collected 2010 | reverse complement strand
TCCTGAAGTACTCATCGTCTTTCCCGGTGGGACGATGGCACTTCTCACAGCAAGGTACAGTAACAAGTTCTGCTGACCTCGGGGTAGCAAACAGATTCTTGGGAGGGACGTGATCATCAGTTAATCTCTTGTTTTTACCGCAATAGATGCAGGTTCCCCTCGGTCGTTTCCTCATAAGTTATTCTCAAACTTCAAAAACCAACAGCACAACCACCATCTTTTTCATATTCTGTTACCTCACATAAACTGAATTACGTCTAGTAGACTCCCGTATATCGGGCCTGTACTGACTCATCCACTCTTTATTTTTTCATATTATTTTTAGCTGCCAGCGTTCTCTTTCTTCGGCTCCACTCTAATCATCAATCCTGCTAGAAAACCTAAGAACCCGCCTACTACATAAATAGGTCCAGCTATCCATGACTGTAATGCGGTCGCTGCGATACCACAAAGCAATAACAACAAACCGTTGACTATCGTCGTGGCTTTGCTGGATTTCTCTCTAGCGCAAACAATACCGAACACGAAACCCACGATAACCACAAAGAATGCTACAAAAGCGTTAACACCAATATCTTTTAGCTCTTCGGAACTTTCCTCGACTATAGCTGCTCCGAAAGCGCTACCGAAGAACGCTACTATACCCCATATAAATCCGATCACGGCTCCAATAATGACTAATACCCTGACTGCTGTTTTCATAGATATTCTCCTTAGCCTCTCAGACACACTGCTATGATCGCCGTAGCAGCACTGATTACAGAGGCTACCGCTGCTATCACCGCTACGATCCACAACCTGGCTCCTCTCCTAGTCTGGTAGTATTCCATGATGCGTCTCTGTAAATCCTCATCCGATACCTGGAGTCTGGAGTTACCTCTCGTTTCCATTATGGGTATTCCTAGCTCTTCAGCCAGGTCTTTCAACTCCTGTTCCTGTGGTAGACGTTTCATAAAATCACGCTCTCTCATTTCAGACACCCACTCTTTCTAGCAACATATTGTCACATAACAAATGACTGCGTTTGTCATATCTAGCATACTATACATAGAGCTAGCTCAACCCCCTTTTATTCTAGAGCGTCAAGTTCGTTAAAACTAAAAGATAGATCAGATACCTTTTTCTCCAACAGAGGTAATGCTATGAGTTGAGCGACAAACTCGCACGCTCTATAAAATCCCTGAGTGTCAATGATATAGAAAGCACCTGCCACAATTCCTTCTCCTCTGTAGAGAATCCTATCCTCTTTTAGGACTTTTCTGGTTACAGGAGTCCTCGTTTTCTTTGTAACCTCACACATCTCTATCTCTTCTTTTTTCCAAACCGACTGTTTAGTTCCGTCATCATTAGTACTCACCTTGCTCGTTTTCGTCAAAAACCCCATAACTAGGCCACCATTTATGAAATAATACTCCGTCCAATGTACATTACCTTCTGTTGTATCTTGCTTAAAGCGAAGTAAGTTCTCTGTCTTTTCCACTAAGGTTTCTGGAGCATACACTCCGTATACATATTCCTGTGGGTTGCCCCACGCCCAAAGGAGATAGTCCTTTTTAATCGAATAGTCTTGCCCAAACGCTGTTATAGTAGCCACAATAAACAACAAAAGTATTATCTTTCTCATTCTATTTATCCCGTCTTAGTAAGGAGCGAGCCGAGGTTTTCCATTACGCCAGCGCATTAAACCAACAATAGCTTTGTTCTTTTTAGCAAGATACCGAACACTATGAATAAGAGCCTTTACTGGAAAGTGTACTCCCATAACAACAGCCTTGAGAATGCCCACAGTAGATATATACAGCGGCTCTGCTGACTTATCGTAGACAACGCAACGGAACTCGTCTTCATCTCCGTAGTCCTCTGCCTTTTCGAAATAGAGTGCCTTGTAGTTTTTATCAATGTACTGCTCGATGTGTTCCTGCTTGTCCATGCTTTGCCATTTAAGATTGCTGACCGTTCTTGCTTGCATCGACGCTCCTGACATGTCAACATAGCAGACTTTTTCCACGAATAATTTGGCATTAGAGTCAAGTTGCTTCCTCAGGGCTTGGTTGATAGCAGACTTCGAAAAGACAAGACATACTCCCTCATGACGCTGCCCATACTGAGACCACATCCTCGCTTTTCCCCATCCTCTGGACCAAGTATCTTCGGGTCGTCTGCTCGGATCCACCTTCCTATCTTGGCAGGTACAAAAGATCTTCGAGTGCGCTTTAGCAGCCTGGTTAAGCAAATGACGTGCTTTGAAGTATTCTGTTTCGTCACTCAGTGGCGAACCCATGTAAACAAAATCCCAATCTAGCTTCTCGCGCGGATCATCCATGGTATTTACTGGACTGAACCTTACCGTTTGATCAACAAGTATTTTTTCCAACGCTCGTTCGCGGCTTGTGTAATGATAGATGAGATCAGAGGACTCTTTAGTATATGAGAACAATTCAGGTAATTCTATTTTGCTCATAAAGTATACCTTCAGTCATGGATCGACAACGTTAATATTTAGTCCATATAGCTTGTAGTCAATAGGTTGAAGAGAATCATATGACTTCCACGTATCGCCATAGTACTTAACAAAGAACTTACGTACCGCTTCAAAATAGCCAACTGCTATATCTCTTCCGAAACCTGATCCTATCTTTTTTCTTGCATCTACATGCTTTTGGTTTCGTCGATGCTTAACTGGTGGGGAATATATATGGTACTCATCTAAGTATTGTTTCACCCATGCATTATCTTTGCCCAACATTTTCTTCAAACGTCCAGGAATGCTATAAACTTCTCTACTTTTATCTCCCTTTTCCTTGAAATGTGCTCCAGTCTGTATATCTAGTGCTTTACACATATCGTCTATAACTCTTCTCTTATACTTCACATGACAGATTCCCTTCGGTAAAACGTGAGATCTCAAAGTGGCACTGGCCTCGTATAGGTCATCAAAAGCATCGTTTTCTATACGCTTAATGTGCTCTTCCGTAAGATCTGGTTTCTTTTCCTTTTCTTCCTTGATCCAAGTAATAAAAGTAGTTTCAAAGTTAGCATCCGTTGATGACATACAAAAATGAGACGTGTACTTTGCTCCACTATCATTAACATATTCACATACGATAGTTGGCGCAGTTGTATGTACTGCTAAAATAGGCTCTGATAAAATAACCTTTTGAGCGATTACCCAAGCTGCATCTGTATCAGACATTTTATATCCTCCCATCGTTTTGCTGCCTGCCTGGAAGATCTATCCCAAGTTCCGCTTAGACACTGAGACAACCTCAAGTTAGCTAGTTACCCGTTTGGATTACTTGTCTCGTCTTATTTGGGTTTCTGTAGGACAGCCTTTCTACGTGCATAGAGGGTACAATATAAACCTCTGGAAGTTCGCTCTCATTCTCGATCTTTCCCATGAAACACACAAGAACAAGGTAGTGATCCTTCTCTCGTTTATAGTTGTCAACGGGCCAGGAGGAGTTTTTCGCTGCTAAGCCCTTTACGTCTATAGTAAGGGTCTGTCTTTCCTTTTCGATCACTATGTCCACGGCTTTCTTGTTTCCTAACGTCAGGTTAGCCTCGATTCCTTTCCTGTGCATCATAGACAGAACGTAGAACTCCGAGGCCAGGTTGGTATTGTATTTGTCTCTCATTTTTCATTCTCCAGACTCTCAAGAAACTCCTCGTCACTGACCGAGGTATGATCATAGAATCGTTTAGTCGTATTGATGCTAGCATGTCCTAGCTCACTCGCCGCTTTACTGATCCCCAGTTTTTCGCTCAGTACTGTACCTCGATAGTGCCGGATCATATGTGCCGTCACTGGCTTGCTTATTGTTTTCTCTGCTAGAATCTTGATTCTGTTTGTTGTACTGATCCGGCTGTACTGCTTACCGTTATGCTCGAATATCCAGCGCTCTCCTTGGAACTCTTCCCTAATCCGGTCGTACAGCCCTGTCCGACAGCGTAGGTCTCGCTCTTTCTCACCCTTACCCTTAATCTTGATATAGGTGATTCGCACTCCGCGTCTGGCGTTTCCGATCTCAGAGTTCAGCACTTCCGTGATCCTTGCCCCCGTTTCTGCTAGAAACTCAATCATAAGACCTAGCCGCAAGTCCGCCGCTTCGATCAGTACCTTGATCTCTTCTCCTGTAGGGATTCTCTCAGCTTTGCCGATCCCCGCCTTGACCTTCCGCAGTTTCATAGATTGCAAATACTTTTCAATCCCATACCTCTGCCCGTTGTTCAACTCCGGCGATCTGTCCAGTGCTTCCCGTACCGCTCGCTTTACAGCCTTGATACGTTGATTATGCCAGCTAGCAGAGTAGGTCACTGCCTTGCTCTTCCCGTTCAACCTATTTCGCTGTTTCAGGTCTATCATATACGACTCGATTCCTTCCCGACTCAGACCATGGCCGTGATCTTCCAGGTAGTCTATAAACTCCCGCACTTCTCTAGCATATGGTGTCTTGATTCTTTTTAGTGCTTCTAGGCTCCCTGTCTTCGCTACCGATTTCCCACTCATCTTCTCTTCCCTTTCATACCCAATATATGACATACTATACAATATGTTATGTTACTTGTCAACACTGCGCTGGCATAGAAAAAGAGCCGTTTTCAGGCTCTCTAGCAGGGGGTTCATTCCCTCTTTAGCAGCATCGAGCTTGTTCGGTCGTTTTAGCCGCAACTGCTCCCGAGTGCATTGGCCTTGTTAGTTGCTCTATTTCAGACGTGTTACTTCAATCGTCTCATCGACATCTTCAACTTTCATTTTCCATGTTCCGCCGTCATTTATAATCATTACCTCGGGATGGTAAGCATAGTGGTACATATATGCATAACTGGACTGTTGCCATATTTGTCCATTATTAAGTTTGAAAATCGTTTCACCTTCCCAACCTTCAAACTTGCCATCAATGTAGCTATGAATAACATCAGAGGTAGCAGCGCCTGAAGATGATCTGCGACCAGGCTCAACTAACTGAACACATATCAACGGCTCATCAAATCCATCAATATTAAGCATAAAGTACCTCCCATCACGCAAAACTACTGCTTCTGGATTTCGTTCACGCACGCGAAACCGGACTCGATCATGTACCTGATATACGCTTCCAGACTTCATTTCTATTACAGTACCTTTCGTGATGCTTCCGCTTATAGCGCCTTTAACATTGGTTTGCTCATAGAGTTCCCAATTAGCGTATGCCTGAGACGTAGCAAACAGGATCAGTACGAATGCTGCAAATACTGTTTTTTTCATGTTCACCCCTCGTGCAACTAACTCTGGAGACTTTCATGTACGGGAGTGTTTCTAGCATAGAGATAGCAAAATGCGGTCCGCGCTTCCGCCACCCTCCGTACCCTGTTCTAGTGTTGGACAGTCTGTGTCACAACAACACCTTTTATTATCCTCGTCCATCCTCCTCCCTACTCCCCTGTTCTGGTGTTGGACAATCATTGTCCCTAATCGACCTTTGTGTACCGTGTGTTACCGACTGTACCCTCTAGTGTACCGTCCGAAGCGCAGATCCAAGCCACGGGATCTGCGTTTTTTTTGGTCCTCTACTTTCAAGGTACAGTTATTTTTCATAGTCGGCAACGCCCCCCTGTCGCACCTTTCACCTATACCCTCATAGGTTATTTGACTATCTTCGAAACAACGAAAAAGGTCTTTTCTAGGCAAGATTCACCGTCCCTCGCAAAAGCTCCGATTTGCGCTCTCCCCTTAACACGCCTATATTGGTAGCCATCTAACAAGTATTGTATGCTGTTTGAAGTGAGTATTTTTAGTGGTTTATTGTGTGGATAGGTACGTGTCTAATCAACACGTATAAAGACGTTATTATTTAATTCGCTCTATAGGGCTTGAAATGCCCTTCGGTGGTGTCCCCCCCCCCACCACACCCCACACACCACACACCATACATGTTTACTGCTTAAAATCGATTGTAGACCCCCTGGGCACGCTGCTGTGAAGGTTTCAATATGTCTTTAGGTAGGTACTAACTGCTTTGGGCAAAGCCCTCTTTTACGTAGCCGTCTATGATCTCACGTATTCCGGCTTTAGCCTCAGCTGCTGCTCTCGATAATACCTGTAAAGCCTGGCCGGTTATAACGAGCTCCGAGACCCCCTGTCGAATCCGTTTATAGATTCCCATGCCTATGTTCCGATAGCCTAGGATCCCCAGCTCCCTGCGATTCATAGCGGGTTGGATCTGTTTGTTATTTCGAATCATCCGCTCCAGTAGGTCAACGTCACGTACTGTGTTGGCTTCAAATAGGTCGTTGCTCAATATACCCTCCCTTTTGGCTATCGCTTAGGACCTAAACCGGCAAGGGAGCGCTTGCCCTCCACGTCTGGCTTTCCCGTAATGTTTTTTATAGCGCTCTTTCTTTGGCCTCTCTCTGCGAGGTAGCGTTTAATCAATTGGAGTGTCTTTGTATTCATAGACACGCCGTCAGTCACACACGCTACTTTGAATTGCTGCTTCAGACTATCCGGCACGTTTCGTATCTGTATTGTTTTCATAATGACAGTATGCATCGATCCGCACTAACTGTCAATACTTTCATGATTTGCATACTTTCATGTAAAGTATGCAGTTGTGCAGTTGTCGCGATATTTGGCTTACCAGCGGTCCAGGTAGGTCTCGCCTTGCGCTTTCGGTGCTTTCTCTGCTTTCGGTACATCGACTTCGACCGGTCCTGGCTCTCTCACATACGCCTGACCCGTACCGCACCTGCCACATCGCCATAGATAGCTGAATCCTCGCAGTATGGCCATCGTGGTTTCGCTTTTATCTCCACATTTTTGACATTTAAGGCTGACTATCCGCTCTCTCATGGTTCTATCCGTCTAACACGCTCAAACGCTTTCGCTAGAGGTACCCTCCTGCAATCTTTTAGGGTAGGTGGTACTTCAGACACCTTCGTCATCGAGCGCCCCCATGCCCGCAAGGTAGGTCTCGGTCACTGTCACTGATGCATGGCCTAGGGCTTGCTTGACCGCATAGATGTCCTTTGTCTCATGGTAAAGCTTTACAGCGTAATAATGTCTAAAATCGTGACAGCTGTAAGCGTGCCGGATCACTCCACGTGCCGCCATTTCCACGGTCAGCCGTGATACCGCTATTTGAATACCAGCACGTCCTATGCGCTTGAAAGGCTCCTCTCGATTCAACCCTGCCTCCGTGAACACCATTTCCGTTATCGGTAGCAGGTCGTTCTGACAGGTCGGGCCGCCTTTTTGCCTGTAACTGAACCGCCCCCCCTCTTCCAACCGCATCGTAAGCACGTCACCGATCCGCAGGCCATACTCCCCCATCACGTGACAGGCTGCTTTCAATTTCCGCGCACTCCCCCTGATCCGCTCATCGTAGATCCGGTTTCCTTCGTGCTGCATCCTGCTATCGAGCTCATGCAGGATTGCCTGATATTCTGTTTCGTTCATAACCGGTTCCTGTGCGTGATTCGACTTGACCGACTTTCGATATTCCCGTTTCGGATACGGTATTTGAACCCACGGCCTGCGATCTACGTATTGCTCGGCCTCCAGCCAGGTCCAGAATGCACTCCCCACACTGAGCGCCAGTCTGACGCTGTTGACGCTGTACCGCTCCGTCAGGTATCCCTTGAACCGGATCACGTCCTGTCGACTCATCTGAAGCACGTTGATTGCCTGCCGATCCAACCAACCAAACATCCGCTCCAATTCCCGCCTATACGTGTCGACCGTGTATTGGCTTTTGCTCTTCAGACCCTTTTCGTACAGAAAGGCTTCGAGAGCTTGTACCCTGCTAAACTGCGCCGCCTTGACCGTCTCCGCTAGCGCTCCTTTGACCTTATCCTGCCGGAGACCCTTCAGACCCTCCAATAGCTCCGCACCGTTCGGTTTCTGCTCCAGATACTCGATTACTTGATCGATCTGCACCGTGTCACCATTCTTGCTTACGAGCTCTTTCATACCCTCTCTCCTCTCTCATTGTTTATATAATATTACATTATATAAACAATAAAGTCAAGCACTTTCCTGCGGGTTTTTTCACTTTGGCTCTGTACACAAAACGAGGGCCTTTCTCCCAGGGAACTGCCATTCTCTTGCTGCTTTCTGGAGCAGGTCAGGGGACGCTTTTCAATCTTTCGACCGGTTTCCACCAAATCACCGAACCGCTCGCCTAGTGTCCTCGACACTCGCGCGAAAGAACAATACGAAAGATTTTTAAATAAGTCGTAGGTTTTTACAGCTCATATTCCGGGTTCTTGCTTTTGGGTGTTCATGAGTTTTCTGTATAACTAGCGCGGGGTGGATATTTCGCATGCTTCAAATGCCTTAAAGGATCTTGTACTTGATCGATACGAGAAGAAAGCTTAGAATTCCGAGGATTAGGTAGAAAACTACTGAACATATACTGTTAAGCCGCCATTTGGAGGTCAGACCTTGATCAACATGTTCGTAAAGCCGTTGTTCGAAGCAACGAAGCCGCTTCGAAAAGATTCTCTAGGGCTCTCAAGTTAGGCTTTGCACTTAAGAGAAGGCAATCGGTGCGTGCAAAGCAGAGCCCCGTTGGGTGGCGGAAAAGGAGGTGAATGTGAGTGATACAATGGAATCACGGAAACATTTGGACCGACTGAGTGATCAGGTCGCATCAGGCTCCGTCGTGCTCTTCGTAGGCGCAGGAAGCAGCATAGCCGCAGGAGGCCCAAGTGCATCGACGCTGATCGAAAGGATGCGCTCTAGGTTCGGCGAAGCCGTGACCTATGCCACAGATTTCCGTGACGTGTGCGAGGACATCCTTGACACACCGCCATTCTCGCGTGGTGATTTAGAAGACTTTCTGGCAGACCAGTTTAAGAATCTCATTCCAAAGCGATCACATCGTCTGCTCGCTACTCTGGACTGGTCTGCTATATTCACTACCAATTTTGACGACTTGATCGAACTGACTTATCGGACAAGCAAAAACAATCCGCGCGATTGTGTAGCGATTGAAGATGAGAGTCCAAGCGTAAGTGTTGCTGATCGGCACACTCTTTATCTTTTCAAAATGATGGGTACAATCAAAAAAATTTCGCCTACTCACAATACCGCTGTTCTAACAAGAGCCGACTACAACCGCGCCATCATTCGCAGGCAAAATTACTTCCGTGTGTTATCCGACTTCATTAAAGCCGGTTCCATTCTATATCTTGGTTACAGCTTCAACGATAGAATTATCCTGGAGTTGATCGACGAAGTAACTCGCGAGGTGGGACTAGAGCGCCTCCCGTGGTCATACGCTTGCTTCCCAGACTTCCGCGACGACGAAAAGACACAGTACAGGTTCCGTAGGCGACGAGTTATCCCCCTCCGAATGACAATGGAGGCGCTTCTTGACGAGATATCGGCTAAGAGACAACCAGTTAAAACCGTTCAACCGACACAGACCATTACCATCGGCTCCCTTCATATGCCTATCGAGGATCCACTATATCGACATCTTTCCGAATACTATGAGGTTCTGACGGACGAAGTCATCCTGCAACCAACTGGCGGAAAAGACGAATTCTTCCGAGGACGGGTGAGTGAATTCGGACCCTACACCTCCAACTGGGATTTCATCCGTCACTGGTACGATCACACAGGGATCGGCTTGAGAACAGAGGTGGGGTCTGAATTAGAAAAACCAGTTTTGCCAACTGTCCTTGAGTTGCTTCAGAAGCGTGACATCCGCGACAATCGTGTCCTTATATTTCTAGGCATGCCTGGAATTGGCAAGAGCACACTTTTGAGGAGACTCGCCTTTGACATCTACTCCCGCGGCGATGCTCCTGTTGTTATCGTTAAGAGCAACCGCCTTTCAATAGATTACAAGCTCTTGGCAACCTTCCTTGAGAAATTGGACGAGGCGGCTGCCAACTCTGGCGCACCGTCCCATAAAGCCCTTGTGCTTTTTGACGAGGCAGCACATTCTCTGCGGCATATCGTACGTCTCAAGAATTACCTCTCTTCTCGCAATAGACCTGTTCTCATCGTGGGAGCTGCACGCCTCAATGACTGGCGAACCGAACTTGCCCGACAATCACTAAATCTGCCGAAATCTGACCAGATCCTGATACCTGAGAGACTCATTGATGACGAATGGCAGTCTTTTGTTGAACACTTCCACCACCTCGGGTACGCACCGATAAAGGATGATTGGTTCTCCATGAAGTTGGCAAGCGAGACAGAATACTCTTTCTTTGCGGCCGTTTACCGTCTTGTCGATCCCGCTAGACGATCGCTTGATGAAATTATCCGTCAACAGTATCTAAATCTCTCGGAGAATGCGCAACATGCTTTCCGAGTTGTTTCACTTTTCCACCAATACGATATTGGAGTAAATCTAGAGCTATTGGTGCGGTCGGTGGGTGTCTCTTATGAGTCGTTCTACGAAGAGTTGAACCGAGAGCTCGCCTACGTGCTTTTCCAGGAATCTGATTTGAACAACAACATTATCATTCGCACCCATCACCGTATAATTGCGAAGAAGACAGTTGAATTTTTTTTCGCCGATCCGGCCCAGCAGAGCATTTACATTGCGGAATCTATGTCCGTCGCCGTCCTCGAAAATAGGAAGGAACGTGAAATCTGTGAGTCCCTTCTGATATCAAGGATCGGGCCAAACGTTACTGATAGCCCATTCACGTCGTCTCAGTTGAGAGCCATGTTTGCCCCCCTATGCTCAAAGTACCAAGTTCGCGCTATTCTCCATCATGCTGCTCTCGTAGAACTGAACGACGGAAAGTACGAAGATGCCGAGAGATTGTTGATTCGAGCCGTTAGCGCCGAAACAGACCTCAATGAGTCGTACCGAGGCGAATCTTCTCAGAATGTCTTGACCACACTTGGCGCGCTTTATACCCGATGGGGGATGCAGCTATTAGACCAAGGTCAAGACGACAACGCAGCTATCAAATTTGACCAGGCAGAACAAAGCTTAGTTCAAGCGAAGCATGGGGACTTTGTCAACGCATACGCCTACCACGCATTGGCCCATCTGCACTACCAACTCGCTCAACGAACTGCGTCAGAGACCGAGAGAATCAACTATCTCGCTGCGGCGTTGGAGACTATCCAATATGGGCAGGACAATACAGACTCGGAGGAAGGAGCAATCTTCGAGGAATTGGAGCAGAAGATCTGGCTAGTGTACGGGAAATGCGGCCAAGCACTTGCAATAGCTGAAAGGATGGTGAAGCAGCATCACTCTCCACGGGGTTATTTTCTCGTCGCGTCTTGGCTTGCTCGGTCTGGATGGACGGGACAGACCGATGACCAGTCTGCAGGTGACATTGAAGAAGCCTTTCGCATCCTTGAGCAAACCCTTGAACTTTTCCCTGAAGACGAGTATTGCCTCGGCTTATACTGCCGACTACTTCGGTGTCACAAACCAGGTCTGCATGCCGAACGCCTGGAAAAACTAAAGGCATGGTACAATATTTCCGACCATGACAGCGTCGACCTACTCTATGATCTTGGCCGTCTCTCATTTGTTGCTGGTCACTATACTGACTCGCGTGCTTACTTCAAGGAACTCAGCGAAGGTATTGGTTCGAGCACACGACGGCGGTTCAGAACCGGCGAACCAATCAAGGATAGCAAGAATAACGTAAGGATGTTCTCGGGTAAGATAGTCGTAGTTAGGTCGCGTACGCACGGTGAGGTGGAATGTAACGACCTACAGGATCTCCCCTATAACCTGAGATTTAGCCCTCGCGCAGCGAGCTTCAACGTTTCACGAGGCGATCAAGTCAAGTTCAAGATTGCCTTCACTTTATTGGGTCCAATGGCATGGGATCTGTTCCGTAGATAGCTATGCTTTTGGGCTTGTTAAGGAAAGGAATCTATAAGCCGAATCCCAAAAAGGTTGCACGAGTAGACCGCTGAAGCGCCATCTTCGAGGGAGCGAAAATTAGTAAAACTGTAAAGACAGCAAATTGTCGGCGCGGCTCATATCGGCCGGAGCATACCTTAAAAAAGTGTACAGCCCCTGCTGCTCGATCTTCGTGACCATCAAGGATTGGAAATAGAACCCATGCTTCGATATCGGACCGGTTAGACGTCTGCGAGAATACTCCAAGAAAAACCGGATAGGAGTGCAGATACCAAGACGCCCGTAGATCAGCGGTGCTTTCGGGATGGGAAACCCTGCTTATGGTTTCCGATACTGTTGCCTGGGTGATGGCGGTCCTAAGCGTTCGAATAGCAAGCTGATATCGGCGATTCATCGGCCCTCCGGTGGAAAGTCCATTCTATCACGAAATGAAATTGTGCATTCGACCTGTCTGAACATGACATACCACACTTTACAGTCTTCTACAGAACCATCCCATCGTCGATATTTGGGAGCTCAGGGTTGCAGTTCGGTGGTGGTGACATAACCCCCTCCGCCGTCGCGTTGGGCGGCAGGCCCGAGAGCGTGCAACTTCGTGGGGTGTATGCCGCCCTCCCCCTCACAAAGCCTCGCCGTTGAACAGCTCGTCGTCGCTGAACGTGTCGCGCACGTAGTACCTGGCCGTCGTGTCCACCCCGGAGTGCCCGAGCAGGGCGGACACTGCCTTGATCCGCCTGGTGCTCTGGTACAGGTCCGTCGCCCTCGAGTGCCGCAGCACGTGGGCTCCGATCCGCCGGCCGAGCTCCCTCCGGCCTGCCCGGGCGATCTCCCGGGTGATGTACTGCCGCGTGAAGGGCTGGCCATAGCGGCTCTCGAACAGGTGGATCCGGCCGGGCTTCCCGTACTCCGCGTCGATCTCCTCGAGAAGCGCCCTGGGGATCCTCACCGTTCGTTCGACATCGCCCTTGGTCTTGACGAGGCGCACCCTCGCCCTCTCCCCGTCGATCGCCACGTGATTGCGGCGCACGGCCAGGGCCTCGCTCACCCTGGCACCGGTGGCGTACAGGAACCTGGTCACCAAGCGCACCCGCAGGGGCAGCGCCTCGATCAGCCGCCGGCGCTCCTCCGGGGTGACGACCTGGACATCCGGCTCGGACTGCCGGGTTCCCTTCAGACTGTCCAGCGCGCCCTTCAGAAGCGCGAGCTCCCTGGCCGACATCCCCGCCCGATGCGCCGCCTGGAGCAGGGCCGCCTTGCCGGCATACAACGCCATGTTGATCTTGCCAGTCCCGGCACCCTCCTCCCGCAGGTCCGCCACGTATCCCGCCAGGGCCTCCGATCCGATCCCCAGGCCGTGATCCTTCGCCCAGGCGATCCACCCGCGTACTGTCCCCCGGTAGGCCTCCGTGGTGGTGGCGCTCCCGCCCTTCACCGCCAGCAGCGCCCTGGCCGACAGGCCCGAGGGCCTCCCTGTTGTCTGGTAGGTTCGCATCACCGCCGCCGCATCGCGCATGTCCCGGGTCGTCCCGTCGCCCTTTTTCGGCTTCATGCTCCGACCCCCGTTTGTTTCCTAAATTATACTTTAGAATACTAAGTTTTTGGGGGTCAGTCAACGTCATTTTTCGGGCCAAGTTATCAAGGGAAGACAACCGAGACTACCTAGCCCTTACCTTAAACGGAGAGGATAAGACTGTATGACCCTTCCCTGTGAAACACCTTGTTTTTGAGCCACGGATTAGATTTACCACACAAACTCTCAAAACCTGCACCTTCGGTCCAGGCTTTCGCCCTCTCTGTGATTTCAAAGTTTACGTGTTATTTAACATTTGCCGTTAACAGCATACACTGTCAGGTAACTAACGAAGTACAACGGCTTTGCTTTCTTTTCTTGCAACGGCTCACAAAGGTATGAAAAAAAGGAGACAGATGATGAAAAGTAAACCTGATAATAACAAAGCCGACCAAGAATATACATACAATTATGAATCGGAAGTAACCGTGAAATATCACGGCAGCCGGACTGCTGAAATGCATGCTGCCTGGTTTCTGCCTTATCTTCAGCCAGATATGACGCTTTTAGATTGCGGATGTGGATCAGGTTCCATTACCGTAGGGCTGGCAAAAGCTGTGGAACCCGGGCAGGTAACTGGTGTTGATATATCAGAGATTGAAATAAAACGGGCCAGAGAAAGAGCTGCTGAAAATGAGATTACGAATATTCGGTTCGAAATAGGTAATGCCTATCAACTTGATTTTCCAGACAATAGTTTTGATGCTTTATTTAGCCACAACGTTCTCGAACATATCCCCGAGCCAAGCAGAGCTTTGCAGGAAATGCATCGGGTGTTGAAGCCAGGCGTGTTGCCTCACTCAAGTATGTTACCATAGATCAATAGCTTAGGACTGACCATTGCTGTCTCTCCTCCCCCTAGGGGGAGGAGATTTTTTTCAGCTTTTTTGCCCCTTTCTCCAT
>SDBT01011393.1_pt1 | contig 14312 bp, 10 predicted proteins | sample 2277101 | NCBI WGS metagenome assembly SDBT01 (sample SAMN10404973, study PRJNA504765) | marine sediment metagenome | isolation source: marine sediment core GS10_PC15, 103 cmbsf | place: Arctic Ocean: Southern Knipovich Ridge | collected 2010 | reverse complement strand
ACTCGTTGCTTCGAGGGATAATTTACTGGCCAGGCACCCGGATTTGAAATTGGTTGGAGCACATCTGGGAAGCCTTGAGTGGAGCGTAGATGAATTGGCAATGCGTCTGGACCGATTTCCAAACCTGGCAGTTGATATGGCCGCCAGGGTATGTCATTTCCAGGTCCAGGACAGGGAAAAAGTCAGAAGGTTCATTATTAAGTACCAGGACAGACTGCTGTATGCAACCGATCTTGTGCTTTCGGAGAGGGATAACTTTGAAGAGAGAAAAGCCTGGCTGAAGAGGGAGTGGAGGTCAGACTGGAGCTATTTCGCCACCGGTGATTCATTGAAATCTCCATATGTTAACAGTTCCTTCAAGGGGCTGAATTTGGATAAGGATATACTGAGAAAGATATACTATACCAATGCAGTTACATGGTATCCGGAGTTATTTAATTAACATAGACAAACTTAATAACTACAATCTTGTCAACAAGAATAAAACCCAATATCTTACTGGAGTACAGGAACATCTATCAAGAGAACCTGTCGGGTTCTGTAATTCCATTCTGGTACAATCACTCTCCTGATTGGGAACACGGGGGTACTTTCTCCTGTCTGGATCGTGAGGGAACTGTTTATGATTCGAAAAAATACATCTGGCTGGTAGGAAGATCAGCATGGATGTTTGCCCGTTTATTCAATGAGTTTGAACACAATCCGGACTATTTGAAAATTGCACAACTGGGGATCGATTATCTGCAAAAATATGCAAGGGATGGTCAGGGCCGCTATTATTTTTCTTTAACCAGTGAGGGAGTACCATGGTTTTATCAAAGAAAGCCCTATGGTGCAGTATTTGCAATGATGGCGTATCTTGAATATTTTAAAGCTACAGAAAAGGCAGCCTATAAGGCAGAAGCTGTGAAATTGTTCCAGGGTATAGATCAGTGGATTCTGGATCCGGTTAGCCTGGGAAGACCGGTGATGAAAGGAGTACCTGCCATGAGCAATCTTGCTGATGTTATGGTAATGGCCAGTATGGCTGTTGAACTGGCTGCAGTCGATGACAATCCCCATTACAGGGACATAATGGTTTCGGCTTTAAAACAGTGCAAAAAGCACTTCCACCCCGGATTGAAAATATTGATGGAAAACGTCCCCGTTGATCCCACGTTGAATATCAAACAATGGCCCGAGGGTCGTATTTTTAATCCCGGGCATTCTATTGAAGTTGCCTGGTTTATCATTCAGATGTTACAATACGTTGATGATGATGAGATGTTGAATCTGGCATTGGAGGTATTGGAAGGAAGTTTGAATTTTGGCTGGGATAAAGAGTATGGCGGAATCTATTATTTTATGGATGTTGAAGCTAAACCCACACTCCAGTTAGAATCGGGCATGAAATTGTGGTGGCCTCATACTGAAGCAATCTATGCTTTAATTCTGGCTTTCTGTAAAACAGAAGATATCAAATGGCTCCACTGGCTCAAAAAGGTACATAATTATACTTTTAATCATTTTACTGACAGTGAAAATGGCGGATGGTTTGGATATTGTGACAGGCAGGGAACACTCACGCATACCTCCAAAGGCAGTAGTTATAAAGGCTTTTTTCATGTTCCAAGGGCTTTACTTTATAGTATCCAGGAAATCGACAGATATTACTCATTAGACTGAAAGAAAAGGATTTGGCAGATAAAAATGTAAATAACTGGTATCTGGCCATGGTTTGTATTGTCGCCTCTCTGGGAGGTTTACTCTTTGGATTTGATACAGCCGTAATTTCGGGAACCATTGGAATGGTGGAAACCCTGTTTGGATTGTCTAAACTTGAATTGGGATGGTTTACCAGTTCAGCCCTGGTTGGATGTATAGTTGGGGCCGTGATTGCTGGTGGATTAAGTGATAAATACGGGAGGAGACCGGTGCTGATTGTTGCTGCTGTACTGTTCTTTCTGTCTGCTCTGGGATGTACCTTATCTCCCTCGTTTACAATCCTTGTTTCCGTGAGAATTGTCGGTGGAATTGGTGTAGGCATCGCCTCGGTTGTATCTCCTTTGTATATTTCTGAATTCTCCCCGCCAAAAATAAGAGGTCGTCTTGTGGCACTGTACCAGTTAGCCATAGTAACAGGTATTTTACTGGCCTATTGTTCCAACTGGATATTACAGAAACATTCCATTCAATCTACAGGAATTCAGGGGGGATCCGAATTTCTATACAAAATCCTGACAGAAGAGGTCTGGCGATCCATGTTTGGGATGGAAATGGTGCCGGCTTTATTTCTTCTGATATTACTCCTGTTTGTACCAGAGAGTCCCCGGTGGTTGATTCAAAAGGGTAAAAGAAAAAGAGGAAAACTTATCCTGGAAAGGATCAGTGGAATCAGGGTAGCAGGGGAGGAATTTTTAGAGATTTTACAATCTCTGGGCAAAAAAGAAGGCAAATTGAGAGAACTGTTCAAGCCAGGCTTACGGACGGCTTTAATAGTTGCCATAGGCCTGTCGGTATTTGGCCAATTAACCGGTATTAATGCAGTAATTTATTATGGTCCGGAGATTTTAGGACAAGCAGGGTTTCAATTTGGAAATGCATTGCAATTCCAGGTAATTCTTGGGTTAATAAATCTGGTCTTTACCGTATTGGCCTTATTGTTGATCGATAAACTGGGAAGGCGACCTTTATTGATTGGAGGTATGGGTATGGTCGTTGTGACATTGCTCATCGCCGGGTTTCTGTTTGCCACAGATACTCCTGACGGGCTGCTAATTGTTATCGTATTGGGAGCATATATAGCCTGTGTAGCTTTTTCTATATGTGCGGTGATCTGGGTTTTAACATCTGAAATATTTCCCAACCGCGTAAGGGGAAGGGCCATGTCAATAGCTGCATTCAGTAACTGGACTACAAATACCCTGGCAGCTTATCTATTTCCCTGGTATGTGGCATCCTTCGGCATGCATATAGGCTTTTTTACTTTTGGAGCCATTTGTCTGGTAGCTACCCTGTTTTTCTGGAAGTTTGTCCCCGAAACAAAGGGCAAAAGTCTGGAACAAATAGAGCACCTCTTCCATCCTGTTTCCTAAGTGACGTCATGTGTTGATCTCCACTGTTCTAAAATGGCCAATAGATTTTCTATTTGATCTCCGGTGTGGTTTACTGCAACGGTCATCCTGACAATAACCTTCTCTATTTTTACCGGGTAATTAATGCAGGGAACAATGATCCCGTTCTCTTTTAAGAATCCGGATAAATTCATCGCCTTATCCCTGGAGTTAAAAAATAGGGGGATGATCGGTGTTGGTTCCCGATTTGTTTGAAAGCCTAGCTTGATGATCCCCTCCCTGATTGTATGGGATTTCTGAATGAGTTCCGGTCTTAGCCCGGGTTGCTGTTTGACAATCTTAACAGAAGCGTTAGCCGCAGAAACCAATGGTGGAGGTAATGATGTGGAGGCAAGGTAGGTTTTTGAGTTTTCCCTGATCAGCTTTATAAGGTTACTATTTGCCGAGATAAATCCTCCATAGACACCAAGAGCCTTGCTTAAAGTTTCTGTCTGGTAAATATGAGAGGCACCATCCAGGTGGAAGTGTTCAGGTGTTCCCTTTCCATTTTTCCCAAGAACTCCTGTGGCATGAGCATCGTCCACGATGAGAAGAGCATTGAATTTATCCAACAGTGTGTATATTTCGTTAACCGGACTAATTTCCCCGGTTAAAGGAAAGATCCCGTCTGTGATGATCAATGCCTTCTGATGATCATGCTTGCGCAAGAGGTCCTCCAGGTGTTGGACATCACAATGTTTAAAAAAGTGGATTTCCTTAAAATCCTGTGGAATTCCGTCAAGAATACTGGGATGCGCTAATTCATCAATAAATAGAGAGGCATATCGATCTCTAAGGGCCTGCAGCAATATCCGGTTTCCCATAAAACCAGAAGCGAAGGTAACAGTGTCTTCTTCATTTTTGAAATCTGAAAGAGCCTTCTCCAGGTCCAGATGAATATCAGATGTGCCGGTAGTATTTCTTGCAGCCGCAAAATTCAACCCGTACTTATCGATTGCGAAATGGGCTGCTTGTTTTACTTCAGGATGATTGGAGAGTCCGAGATAATTATTTCCTGAAAAAAAGGAGTACCTCCTGTTTAATAAGTGGATATAATTACTTACTTCGCTACTTAAATGTATCATTCTGTACCTGGATGGAAAATGATTTACTTTTCCAGGTTAAAATAAGAACTATAATTTAATTTTAATGCTATTTCGGTTTATTTTCCTTATTTTTAGCATCAGAAACACCATTGTGCGATAATTCATAAGGTTTTGAAAACAAAACTCGATGAAGAATTATGATCCATTAAATTGATTCAGAATTCATCAAATTGACAAATATTATGACCCAATCATCCAATAAATCCACAGTAACAAGGAGAGCTAAAATACTGGAGGAACTTGATGTAAAAGGACAGGTTACTGTAAGCGATCTGAGCAAAAGATTCGAAATTAGTGAGGTCACAATTAGAAATGATCTCGCCCACCTTGAAAAACAGAATATGCTTATCAGGGCCAGGGGAGGAGCGATAAAAATTAAATTTTTCAGGATGGAGATAGATCCTCCAATATCTGATAAGCAGAAAGAGTATCAGAGGGAGAAACAAAAGATTGCAAAAGCGGCTTTGAAATTGATCGAGAATGGAGATACAATTGTAATCGATTCTGGAACAACAACCACAGAAATAGCAAAAAATCTTGAACAATTCAATAATTTAACAATCATCACCAATGCGCTAAATATTGCAAGTATTCTTTCTGAATATCAGGATTTTAATATATATATGCCAGGAGGTGTTCTGAGAAAGAAATCTTTATCTCTGGTAGGGGCTCTTGCCAGTGAGAATATCAAGAAATTCTATTGTGATAAATTATTTCTTGGTGTGGACGGATTTGATACCCTGCATGGGCTCTCTACACCAAATACCGAAGAGGCTCACCTGAATACCATAATGATAGGAATGGCCAAGAAAGTTATTGTGGTTACGGATTCAAGAAAATTCCGTCGCAGACGTTTTGGTTTTATTGGTACACTTTCCCAAATCCATGTAGTTATTACAGATGCAGGGATAAGGGATGAAGATAGGGCGAGATTGGAAAACCAGGGTGTAGAAGTTATTATTGCCTAGATTGATCAATCAAATACTAAATTCTCTCACCTAAAAAGCCAATATGTTTAAGAAACCTTGGTTGCTATATGCCCTTACAACTACTGTATTTTGGGGTACATGGGGAGCTCTGATTGAAACCCCGGAAAAAGCAGGATTTCCAGCTACGCTGGGTTATATTGTGTGGTCATTAACAATGATACCCTGTGCTTTAGTTGCACTGGCAATCATTAAATGGAAGCTTGATTTTGATATGCGGTCCATCCTATTTGGCATGACCATTGGGCTGCTTGGTGCAGGGGGACAATTGGCCTTATTCCATGCCCTGGTTGAGGGGCCTGCATTTCTTGTTTTTCCGATCATCTCATTGTCTCCATCCGTAACGGTGATTCTTTCAGTGATTTTCCTCAGGGAGAGGGCATCCAAACGCCACTGGATTGGGATTGCGTTATCGCTCACAGCAATACTTTTGATGTCATTGCAAAAGCCGGATGATGCCATCATTAAAGGTTATTTATGGCTTGGTTTTGCTACCATGGTTTTTCTTTCCTGGGGAACTCAGGCCTTTTTTATGAAAAAGGCAAACATGACCATGAAGGCGGAGAGCATCTTTTTCTATATGATGTTAAGCGGCATTCTTCTCGCACCCATCGCCTATTTGATGACAGATATGAGCCAGGAGATCAACTGGAGCTTCAAGGGGCCTTATTTCGCAGCGATTATCCATACGCTGAATTCCATAGGTGCACTCATGCTGGTCTATGCCATAAGATATGGTAAGGTTATTATCGTGGCACCACTTACCAATGCAGTTGCTCCAATAATAACCATCATCATATCTTTGTTAATATACACCGTTATTCCGGGTCCTGTGGTGATAGCGGGGATGGTGATCGCTATGATTGCAGCCTACGTACTCGCTGATTGATCGGGAACCTCAGGCTCATATTCGATTGCGAAACATCATCATGAGATAGTAATTAACTAAAATGTAATATTCGCGAATATGCTTTCAAAACAGATATATTTTCTTGTGTCGATGCTCCTATTCTCATGTACTGTTGTTTATTGTCAATCGCCAAAAAAGGCTAATATTGCAGTGATCCAGGCAACAGGATTGCCCAGACAGGATCCTTTTATGGAGGAGTATGATCCTGGGTTGGTTCGGCCCCAGATGATGGCACATTTCAATAAGTTACTGGGTCTTTTTGAGGAAGCCGGCGAGATGGGAGCAGATCTGGTTTGCGGCCCTGAAGACATGCAGCATATCGGTGCATATGGCTTGCATATTGATGTGATGGATCCGGAGAGTGGAAGAATATTTGCTGATGCCCTGGCGGTACCTGTACCTGGACAGCTGACGGATCGGATTTCGGAAATAGCGAAGCGTTACAACATGTACATAATCGCTCCTATCTATGAGATGGAGGGTAACAAAGTTTATAATACAGCTGTTGTGATGGACCGCCATGGAAATATCATTGGCAGACATCGGAAAACATTACTCCCTGTGATGGAAACCTGGCTGGTATCGGTGGGTGATGAATTTGAAGTATATGAAACTGATTTTGCCAAGTTTGCCATTGCTACCTGCTGGGAATTATCCTATCCTGAAATAGCAACTATATATGCCTTAAAGGGAGCAGATATTATATTTAATCCAACCATGGCGAAAGATAACCTTCCTGGTCAAAGCCTGGAAACTGCTCATATGTTCATAACCCGGGCCAGGGATAACTCGGTTTATATTGCCCCGGTGGTTCTGGGAAAAGATGGGAATGGTATTATTGACTTTAATGGAAATGTGATTGCAGAATCTGTGGGTGTAGAAGATGTAGTGATCATGACTGAAATTGATTTTTCAAGGGAGAGGATAAATTCAAGTAAATGGTGGGAAACCATTAATGGAACAAACAATATCGGTGCTATCCATTACAAATCGCGACGACCTGAAATCTACAAAATGCTTACTGATCCCAACCCGCCAATTCTGGAAAAGTATAAGGACATAACTCTGACCTCGGGTGACAGGGAAAGACAGTTAAAAGCAGTGAGAGAAGTTGATTACGGTCCGAAATAGAAATAGAAGAAATGTCAACATGCAAATCATTTGTCGCCCTGGTTCTTTTCCTCCTTTCATCCCACTATTCTTTTGCTGAGGTAAAACTTCCGGCACTGTTTTCAGATCATATGGTCTTGCAGCATGACATGGATATCCCGGTTTGGGGATGGGCTGATCCTGGAGAAAAGGTCATTGTTAAAATAGGGGGATTTGTTGCTGAGACCATTGCAAATGCTGAAGGAAGGTGGAAGGTTCAAACCGGCCCATTAAAGGCAGGAGGACCTTACGAGATGGTCATCTCGGGGGCTAATACCATAAAAATTGCAAATGTATTGGCGGGAGAGGTATGGGTGTGCTCAGGGCAGTCGAATATGGCCATGGAGGTGCGTAGTTGCATGAATGCTGAGGAGGTGATCTCCTTGGCGAATTTTCCAGAGATTCGCCATTTCCAGGTAAAAAGGGCCAAAGCATCCCATCCAATGGAAGATGTCTTATCCACATCTGACCCATCGACTTCCTGGCTGAACAGTTGGGAGATCTGCGATCCCTCAACTGTTGGACACTTTAGTGGCAGCGCCTATTTTTTTGCACTTGACCTATACAAAAAAAGGAATATTCCGGTTGGGATTATCCATGCCTCATGGGGTGGAACTACGGCAGAAGCCTGGACACCACGGGATACGCTTATAAGTGACCGGGAGTTAAAAGATATACTGGAAGATTGGCCGGATTACAACAATGATGAAGAATGGTTAACACAGGAATATGAAAAATTTGTGCAGGAAGTTGAAAAAGCCCGGTTGGAGGGGAGAGACGATCCTTTATATTTCAATCAGCCATCCGTACTTTACAATGGGATAATTGCTCCCATTATTCCATTTGGAATTCGAGGTGTTTTATGGTACCAGGGAGAATCAAATGCATATCGTGCAACCCAATACCGCGACCTGTTTCCGGCGATGATCACCCAGTGGCGCAAGAAATGGACTCAGGGAGATTTCCCTTTCCTTTTTGTCCAACTGGCAAATTACCAATTTGAACCCCAGGTATTTCCCGAACTCAGGGAAGCACAGACTATGGCACTGAGCCTTCCTCAAACAGCGATGGCTGTTACCATAGATATTGGAGATTCAGCGGATATACATCCCAGGAACAAACAGGAGGTGGGCAGACGGCTTTCTCTGGCTGCACAGAAGATTGCCTATGGCGAAGATATTGTATTCTCAGGTCCCCTGTTCAAGAAAATGTTTATTGATGATAGCAAGTGCTGGTTGCTGTTTAATCATGTGGGGGATGGCATGATAGCAAAGGGAGATGGAGAATTACGTGGCTTTACTATTTCCGGCTCCGATGGATTGTTTGTGGAAGCACAGGCCAGGATTGACGGAGACCAGGTCATTGTGTGGAATGAGAGTATTGAGCAACCGGTAGCCGTCAGATATGCCTGGGCGAATCATCCTGTTGGATGTAACCTGTATAATATGTCAGGTGATAAACCTCATCTTCCTGCTTCCCCTTTTCGCACTGACAACTGGCCGGGAATAACTTCCAACAGGGAGTTTGGTTCTAAAACATCTTCAATAAAGGAAAGTCAGGAAAATTCAGAACTCCTGGTCCATGCTATAGTGGACAAGCTACAAAGTATGGAGCCTTACTCCTACAGAGATAATATTGTCAATGGAACCAAATGGACTTACAGAAAAATATATAGGGGAAATCCTTTCATAGCAGAGGATTATTGGCCCAATGCAGACTTGTTGTACAGGGGGATAAGATACACTGATTTTCAGATTAACTATGACCTGTATCAGGACGATCTTATCCTGTTATACACCGATAATAACAGCAAGAAATATATAGTGCTCTCCAAAGAATACCTTGAATCTTTTTCATATACAGATACAGTACATAATCAGGAACATTTCTATGAGTATTTCAGAATCTCCGGGACAACTGGCAAAGAATTATACGAGAAAGTCTATGATGGCAGAACTTCATTCATCATCCGGCCCGGGTGTGAGATAAGCAATGATCCTTCGGGTAGTTTTCCCGGTGAATACGTTCGAAGTTATGAATATTATATTCAGGTTGAGGGCAACTATATACGCATTCATTCAAAAAAAACGCTGGTAAATGCCTTAAACCGAAATATTCCTGAAGTGAAAAAATTTATCCGGAAAAACAGGTTAAAAATAGACAGCAAGCATCCTGAGAATATTGTTCCGGTTCTGAGATATTTTGATGAGATTTCATAAGAAAAGAAGAAGCTTTCTGGTAGTGGGTCTACTGGTTTGTGTGTTGACTCTGAATGCTCAGGATCATGATGTGTTGATTAGTGGAAAATTTCAAAATGTAACTCTATTGTCGTTCATCGCAACATTGGAGTACAACTACCATGCACATTTCTTTTTTGAAGAAAAGACCATTGATGGAATTTTAATTTCAGGGGAATTTCAGGAAACTCCCCTTGCCAACTGTTTGGAATCAATCCTGAAAAAAGAGAGATTAAATTTTTTCATCTCAGAAAGCAACCAGGTAACCATTTATCCGGGTGCTGCTCTGAAGAGATTGTCCACGGAGGAACATCAGTTTGAAGTGATCCATAAACTAAGCTCTCCTGACGAAAATCTCTCAAGAGATCAACTTAAACGCATAAAGTACCAGATAATTAACATCGGAACGCCTGGTAATGATGGTTCCGGATATGCCATGGTTTCAGGATATTTAACAAGTTTCGAGAATGCACAACCTGTGATTGGCGCAAATATATATCAGGTAGAAACTCCCAGAGGAGTGATTACTGACAATGATGGGTTTTATGAAATCAAACTGCCCCTGGGGAACCAGACCATACATTTCAGCAGTATTGATATGCACACTACCAGCCGGATCATTAATCTTTATTCAGATGGAAGATTGGATGTGGTACTGGAAACAAAGTATAACCTGCTTGAAGACGTAGTCATTATCGGGCGTGGAAAAGGAAACCTGGGACAAATCCATCTGGGAATGGAAGAAATAAATATTTCGAGACTGAAATCAATTCCCGCCCTGTTTGGCGAACCCGATGTAATAAAAAGCCTGATCACACTTCCGGGGGTGCAAACAGTTGGAGAAGGTACCTCCGGTTTTAATGTTCGGGGTGGTAAAACTGATCAAAATCTGATTCTGATCGACCAGGCCCCTATCTATTACCCTTCTCATTTCTTTGGAATGTTCCCTGCAATTAGTGCTGATATTATCAATGATGCATCCCTTTATAAGGGAAGTATACCTGTCAGATACGGAGGCCGAATTTCATCTGTATTAGATATAAATACCAGGGATGGTGAACCGGATAAATTTTCCGGTTCCGGGGGGATTAGTCCGGTGTCAACCCATATTAATATTGACGGTCCGTTTTTTCCAGAGAATTCCACTTTTCTGGCTAGTTTCAGAACAACCTATTCAAACTGGCTGCTTGATTTCATCAACGTCCCGGATCTTTATAACAGCCAGGTGGATTTTTATGATGCGCAGGCCAAATTGAACCTTCCGGTAAATGAAAACAACAAACTACAGGTTAATCTTTACAGGAGCATGGATCAATTCCAGTTGAACAGTGATTCTGTCTATAACTTTGAAAATAGCATTGCTTCGCTCTCCTGGCAACATAAGATCAATCAAAAGTTGAATTCTGATATATCATTGATATACAGCGGTTATGGATACAGTATCTCTGATGAAAGCGATATAAATATGGCTTCTCGTTTGACTCATAGTCTCAGACAAACAAATCTGAAAAGCCACTTTGAGTATTTAACCGATCAGGGTTTGAAGTTTGAATTTGGGGGTGATGTGATCTCTTATTCCGTCAATCCGGGTGAGCGGGAAGTTGGCGAATTTTCTAATGTGCTTCCCATAGAATCCATGGATGAGAGGGCGGTAGAACTAGGGATATATGCTGGAAATGAATTTTTAATTACTGATCGCCTGAAAATTGAAACAGGACTTCGACTTTCCGGGTTACTCTCTTTAAGCAATGGGGAAAGATATATATATGCCCCGGAGTTGCCAATGAATGTTGATAATATCATTGATACGGAAATGATTAAGAAAAACAGTATCGAGCAGTTCTATATACACCCTGAATACAGATTCTCCACCAATTTTACGGTAAACAGGTACAGTTCAGTAAAACTCAGTTATAACAAGACTGTACAATATATTCATATGCTGACCAACACCACGGCCATTTCACCTACAGATACATGGAAGCTCAGTGATACCTACCTGCTTCCTCAGCTTGGACATCAGGTATCCACAGGTTATTTCAGAAATTTCAGGAGTAATGCCATTGAAACTTCGGTAGAGGTATTTTACAAGCGGATGTATCATATGAAGGAGTATAAAGCAGGTGCCAGCCTTTTACTGAATGACCATATTGAAACAGAAATTATCGATGGAGACGGAGAATCATACGGAGCAGAGTTTTCTTTAAAAAAGCCTGGAGGAAGATTGAACGGACGCATCGATTATACCTATTCACGGACCTTTATTAAATCGGTGACCAATTTTCCGGAAGAATTGATCAATGATGGCGAATACTTTCCTGCCAATTATGATAAGCCGCATAGTCTCAATATACTGGCAAATCTTAAAGCCTCCCGCAGGTTTATTTTTTCAGCGACCCTGAATTATTCTACCGGACGGCCCATTACTTATCCGGTAGCCAAATACAGACTTGGCGACCAGGTGATCCTTCATTATTCTGAGTACAACCAGTACCGTATCCCCGACTATTTTCGCATGGATCTGTCACTGACCATCGATGGAAATTTGAAAAAGAAAAAACTATTTCACAGTACATTTACTTTTTCCCTTTACAATATCACCGCAAGGAAAAATGCTTATTCGGTCTATTTCAGAAGTGAAGGAGGAAATTTTGAGGCCTATAAGCTATCAATTTTCGGGACAATGATTCCGACGGCAAGCTATAATTTCAGGTTTTAATGAAAAAAGCCAACCTCCATAAATACCACATCCTGATTGCCCTCGGCGGCCTGTTTCTTTTGTTGCACCAGTGTGTTGAACCATTCAGGCCGTCTCTGGATGATGATGAACCTCTAAATTTGCTGGTGGTTGAAGGGATGATAACCGATGAAACCGGTGCTTTCGGTGTAAGCCTCACTTCCACTGTTCCTGTATATGATGACCGGAATATTATTAGTGATTACCAGCCGGTTACAGGGGCAGTGGTGCAAATTATAGATGACAGTGGAAACAGCTATCTGCTTATTGAGAATCAGGCAGGGTGGTATGAAACTGAAGATAAAGATTTGAAAGGCATTCCGGGGTTTACCTATACCCTGTTGATTACTTCTGCAGAGGGAAAACAATATGAATCATCACCGGTATTGATGCAGGAGGGGCCTGATATTGACACGGTGCATTACGAAGAGGTCAGACGTACTCATTTTGACCAGGAGACACCGTATGAGGAGAGCTGGCTCAATATCCTGGTGGGTGCCAGGGCTCCGGGAGATGATATTACTTATTTCAAATGGGAATTTGAGGAGACATGGGAGTTTGAGATGCCGGGGTATATAAAGGTCTGGCACGGTACCGGGGAATCTTCTCCTCCTCCTAGCATGGAGAGGATTGATATCGAAGCAGAAAAAATACATTGCTGGGTTTCCGAGCCCTCCGGTTCAATCCTGATTAAATCTACCATTGATAGTCCCACCAATGAAATTAAGAATTTTGTTTTACAATCTATTGGCCCCCCCAACGACAGGTTGAATATTAAATACAGCATCCTGGTGAAACAGTATGTGATAAGCCGGGATTTGTACAATTTATTCAAATTACTGCGTGAATCAAATATGGAAACAGGCGGGATTTACGAAAAGACCCCGGTTCAAATCATCGGGAATATTCAATGTTGTAACGGATCGGAGCAAGCACTGGGATATTTTATGGCTTCGGCAGTAAAAACAAAAAGAATATTTATAGATCCGTCTGAACATCATATTGCTGAAGGTACGGCTTATGGAGATTGTGGATGGCATACCGATATACCCAGGTATCAAAGAGTTTTTTTATACGGCACCTATAACAACGGAAATACCAATGTATATAGCATCAATGTATATTGCACCGACTGCAGAGTTCGGGGTACAAATGTAAAACCTGATTTTTGGGAATAGATATGAAAAAAGTAGTTTTCCTGACTGTAATAATCCTTTTTTGCAACGCCATATGCGGACAAGAATTGGTTAATCAGTCGGGACTGATTTATCCGGCAGAAGAACTAGAGGTGCACCTTACCCAGACTTGCCTCTTCCCGGGTGAAGTGGTGGGATTTAAAATTTATTGTACCAATCCCCTTTTTCCTGAGCTGGAACTGAGCCGGATGGCATTTATTGAATTGGTGAGTGACCGGAATACCTCCATTATAAGAAAGAAAATTCTTCTTACACGTGGGGTAGGTGGAGGCGAATTTATTCTTCCTGATAACATGAGTTCAGGGATTTACACCGTCCTGACCTATACCAACTGGTTGAAAAATTTTGGAGAGGAATCCTTTCACATGAACAGTATTTTGATCATCAATCCGGACCAGGGTTTGGCTCAAATTTCAGACACTTGTAATAGGCTCCGAAATGATCTCCATGAAATGGGTGCCAGCAATGATTTTCGATCAGGCCTGATGTTGTTACATGATGAAGAACTATACGCGCCACGAGAAAAAGTCTCTTTAAAACTAAAATTGAAACAGAGAATGGGGAAAGTTACCGAGGGATGTTTTTCCATATCGGTATGCCGTACAGAACCTGCTTTTTGCAGTGAACAATCCGAAATGTGGGAGAGGAGTCCGGATGCAGAACTGAAGGAGATAGAGTATCTGCCAGACTTCAGGGGAATCAGGTTAACGGGGAAGATGGAAGATGCCTCAGGGAATATTATAAAGGGAGGCAGGATTATATTATCAGAACCTGGCCCGGGAACAAGAATACACAGTACGCTTTCAGATGATAATGGAAACTTTCATTTCCTTCTGCAACCACAGGAGGGTGAAAAGGACCTTGTCTTTACTTGACCTGATCGGAATGCAATTAAAAGA
>SDBT01011392.1_pt1 | contig 14313 bp, 17 predicted proteins | sample 2277101 | NCBI WGS metagenome assembly SDBT01 (sample SAMN10404973, study PRJNA504765) | marine sediment metagenome | isolation source: marine sediment core GS10_PC15, 103 cmbsf | place: Arctic Ocean: Southern Knipovich Ridge | collected 2010 | reverse complement strand
TACTTCCTCGTTTGCGTTGTAATGGAAAGGCTAGTTTGTCAATTACTTGTCGTAGCTCCTTTAATTTATCCGCAGGCTGCCCAGATCCTACTTCTATTACCACACCATCCACCCCCGCTTGCCATAGAGTCTGAAGTTCACTGGCGGTTACATCTGGTGGTATAGAGGCCAGCAAGGGTTTAGTCAACAAATTGGCAAAGCGCTGAAAGAGCATAAGGTGATGCCAGGTAAGAAAGTACTTCCCCTCCCGTTCACCAGCAATAAGCACAGCATCTATAGGCAACTCATTGACTGCCCTCAACAAACCCTCACTAAGTGATGCCTCTACCTCTAAAATCTTGCCTATTTCATTATTTTGAAGTAGTGCCAGTGGCGTATTAGCTGCCGGAAAAACCACAAAATCACAGCCAGCTTTTGCCATCTGTTTTATTCCGCCCTGGTCAACATTTCTTAGCCACCCACCCCAGGGAATATCCGATATAGCTTTCGATATTTCTTTAAGAGTTTTAGCCCCTGAACTCAATTTAGGAATATGTAATAGCCCGGCATCAGCCCCAACCACATAATCAGCCCAACCCTCAACACTAGTCCCAGCCAAACTGGCAATGAGTAATATTTTTGGCTTTTCTGAGACTGGTTGCGCTCTCCCGAACCCCATAGACTGGGATACAACCTGTGAAACCTGATTTAACTTATCTATAAACCTGCTCATCTACCCTCCACGGAGCTAGCGGTGAGGAAATTATAAAGAAAATTTGGAGAAAATTCAACGTAATGTGTTTAAGACTGCCCGATAACCAAGGCACCGGTCTCATACCCGCTGAAATTTTAATGAGAATTAAACACCATTTTTATGAGCTATTAATCTTGTCGGCAAAAATCTCAATCTGATGAAGGGCGTTCGTTATCGATGGGTAAGAATGTTTTGTCCTGCTGCTTAGCTGATATTTCCTGGACTCTAATTTGGGGTAGTAGGTTTTCCACGTCAGCTCTGTGACATAGCTCAGTGCCTGGTGTTAGCACGGCAGCAGCACCCATAGCTACCCCCAATCGGCAGGCTTCTATCACTGGCTCTCCATAGGCTAATTTTAAGGCAAGACCAGCTACAGTAGAATCGCCAGCTCCCACGGCACTTCGCACCTTTACTGGGGGTGAGACTGCCTTCACAATTTTTTCCTTGGTAGCGGCAATAATGCCATCTTTTCCTCTGGAGATGACTACTACCTCAATGCCGGTTTTAACTAATTCAAGAGCTGCCTTGATAATTGCTTCTTCGGTGGGGAGTTCTCTCTTAAGCAATTCCTCAGCCTCGTGGACATTAGGCTTGATGAGGTATGGTTTAGCCTTTATACCTTCCTCTAACCATTGACGCTCAGAGTCGAGGATACTTCTTATTCCGAAACCATTAGCTTCCATGATTATTTGATAGTAAATATTAGCTGGAACACCGGGTGGCAGGCTGCCACTGGCTATCATTAAATCTGGTTTAGGGTCAATTTTTCTTAGTTTATTGGCAAACCGCTCCAGTTCTTTTTTTGAGATATGGGGCCCCGGCGCATTAATTATTGTCTGCCGGGAAATTTTTGTATCGGCTATTATGAAATTGGTACGTGTTTCTTGCTCAATAGGGGTGAAGCTGAATGGCACCTCTTCTTCATCAAGCAGTACTTCTAATGTTCTACCTTCGGGACCGCCTATGAATCCGTAGGCTATAGTTCTGCCACCCATCTCGTGAATAGCCCGTGATACATCTATGCCTTTGCCTCCGGCGTAGTGACGCAAACTGGCCCATCGGTTACTCTCACCTACCATTAGTCCGTGGACGGTAACGGTTCTATCCAGGCTCGGATTGAGGGTAATGGTAGCAATCATAGCACCCCTCCAACATCAGTATTCTTTATACCACCCTTCTGATGTTTGTGTCAGCTCGTGGGCAGATATACCAAGTTTCTTATACCAGGGCACAGCGTATTTGTTAGCTATTTCAATTAGTTTTTTTAGCCTGTCTGACCCCACGGTTGATAGATAATGAACCCTTTCTCGTGTATCATCAATATGCATTGCCTCTTGCCAAATAGCACGCCCTCCCAGGAAGCCCGAAGCTCCGCCTTGGCAAGCGATTTCTACCTGTTGAGCAAAAAGTTCGAAGTCTACACCACTACTAAGGATAACCCAGGGCACCTGAGATGACAAGTCCAACTGGTGACAGAGTTCAATCAGTTCAGGCTTATCCGTTTTGTAGTGCAGGTCAGCGGGGAACTCAGCTTTTAGCACATCTATTGGTAAGGCGGTGATATCTCGAGCGGTTTTAATTACTAACTGTTCCTTTAGGCTGGCAAAGCCCTGGGGATTATTAATTTCGTTACCTACAGGATAGCTCTTTGGTTCTACCAAGAAAGGGAGATCATATTTTACACATTCCGTTGCTACCGTATTAACTGTATTCAGCTGCTCGTTAGCTAGCTGTTTCAAATCAGGTCGATAATAAACCAGAATCTTTACTGCCGAGGCACCCATTCGCTTAATCTTCTCAACACTCCATTCGTCCAGTAACCTGGTTAAGCGGTGCTCCTTTTCGCCACTGTAGCCGGAGGCTTCTATACTAACCAGGAGTCCGGTATTATTAGGTAGGACACTGTGACTGATGCATTGAGCAGCACCAAATATAGGGTCAAGTAGCACGGCACTGGCGTATTTAGCTAGGGTAGAGCATAGCTCCAGCTTGCGCTTAACCATTTCTTCATCGTTGACTTCTCCCGGGTTCTCTTCATCAATCATGCTGCGTAGAGACCCACGGTGGTCCATAGCGCATATAGTAAAGATGCCATCTGGATTTGCAATCTGTTGTAGGCCTCTTATTTTACCAATGCTTAATCTTTTCATGTTTCCCCTTGTTTATTATGAGATAAAAGGCAAGTTTAATCAAGGTTTGGCTTTATCCCCAGCCGTAGGCTATAATTATCAAGCGCCAATTTCTTATCTGGAGAGAGTGGAATAATGCCCTGGTTCTATTATGTCACCAGAGCAATAGTAAGGGTACTACTAAAACTCTTGACTCATTGTCAGGTCAAGGGCGGGGAGAATATCCCTAGCCAGGGCCCCCTGCTGATAGTAGCCAATCACCTTAGTCTAGCTGACCCGCCTCTGCTTAATGTTAGCCTTAGCCGAAAGGTGATATTTATGGCTAAAAAGGAGTTATTTCGTTTTAGGATAATTGGTTACTTTATAGGTGGCCTGGGTGCATTTCCGGTGCACCGGGGGCAACTGGATAAGAGGGCACTGCGCCAGGCATATCAGGTACTCACTGATGGCTTGGCTTTAGTCACGTTCCCTGAAGGAACAAGAAGCCTCACTGGTCGGCTTCGGCCTGCCTTCTCCGGACCGGCGCTAATAGCCGTGCGTAGTGGTGCTCCTATTCTGCCTGTGGGCATTATTGGGACAGAAAAGATTAGGGGTGTAACCTGGTGGTTATTGCGTCGTCCTCAGATAACAGTTAATATTGGTCATCCTTTCTATCTGTCACCGGTTAGTAGTAGATTAACTAAGGCAGAGCTTACTGAACTTACTAATTCTATAATGGGGCATATAGCTGAACTCCTTCCCCCAGAATATCGTGGAGATTACGCGGAGCAGGGAGATTAGATGGCATTAAGGATTGAAAAAGCGGCTGGAATAGGGTTTTGCTTCGGGGTTAAGCGAGCCATCAATATCCTGGAGAAGGTTGCCCGTGAGCGTGGTGGGGTGGAAACATTGAGGGCTGTGGTGCATAACCAACCGGTACTACAAAGACTAGCTGAGATTGGGGTTAGGGTAGCCAAGAGTGTTGATGATATACAGGGTAACACGGTGGCTATTAGCTCTCATGGAGTGAGCCCACAACTAGAGGAGGAGATTAGGGCTCGGCGCATTGACATAATTAATACTACTTGTCCTTTTGTTCACCGGGCCCAGGTTGCGGCTCGGAGATTAGCTGAGTCCGGTTTTTTTACTATTATATATGGTGATGTTGACCACCCCGAGGTCAAAGGTATTCTTGGTTGGGCTAAGGGTAAGGGAGTGGCTACGCTAGATGAGCGGTTTATAGCCAGGTTTGACAATCTACCTCGTCGTTTAGGTGTTCTATCCCAGACAACGCAAATACCAGCTCACTTTACTGAATTTGTAAAGAAGCTTATTGATTCTGCCTTGGCTAAAGACTCTGAGCTACGCATTATTGATACCATATGTCATGATATTAGACAACGGCAGGCAGCAGCCCTTAAGCTAGCTAGTAGAGTGGATCTGATGCTCGTTATCGGTGGTCATACCAGTGCTAATACCCATCATCTTGTTGAGTTATGCTCTGTGGCTACTAAAACATATCTAGTTGAAACTGCAGAGGAAATTCAGCTCCCCTGGCTTCAAGGTCAGTGTTATATAGGTGTCACTGCCGGGGCTTCTACTGATGAGCAAACTATAGGTGAAGTATTGGCGAGGCTCGAAGCCATAGCTCAAATCTAAAAGGCAATGGAGTTGGGGTGGTTCATATTGCCAGGCAGGTCACCGTCCTGGAAATGCCAGCGATAGGATGGATTTTAGCAGTGACTAAGTCGCCGATATCGTTGAGGGTTTCTACTTCTATTGTAGCAATAACATCATAGGGTCCAGTTACAGGATCAACCGATTTTATCCCTTCTAGTTGCTTAAGAGCAGTAACCACCTCCCTATTTCTACCCACTACCGTTTCAATTAGAACGAAAGCCTTTGCTGCCACTGAATTCACCCCCTTATGTGTAATCAAGTTAACCCACTATACAAGGCATATAAAACAAACAGAAAATAGTGATAGACTAAATTTATTATAACTTACTCTGTTTCTCCAGTCAAAAACTAGTTATCGGCTTGACAGCAAGTATATAGCCCTACTTATAATAAGATGACTTCAATTGGGAATGCAGTAATTGTTGTAGTGTCTTCCGGAGTAGTCACTAAAAAGTCAATTGTTAAGTTTGGTCACGAGCTATGTGTGTATATTTTCTCTAATCAACCATTAATAAGCAATGGACTAATGAAAGGGGGGATTTTTGGAATATTTCCTAAATGAACTACAAAAAACAGTCAAGAAAATGGCAAGAACGATTGCTGAGGAAAGAATATTGCCGGTGCGGGCAGCGCTTGATGAAACGGAGGAGTTCCCTTGGGCTATAATGAAAGACATTGCCGATACTGACCTGTTCCGTGTCTTTATTCCTGAGGAATATGAGGGTCTAGGTGGAGGATGTCTTGAACTATGTCTAGTTGTTGAGGAGCTAAGTCGGGCGTGTCCTGGGGTAGCTGTAAGTTATGCTGGTAGCTTGCTGGGAAGCTTTGACCTTCTGAAATATGGGAGTGAAGAACAGAAGCAAAAGTACCTTCCCGATATTGCCAGCGGCAAAAGGCTGGCTGCCTTTGCCGTAACTGAGGCTGAAGCTGGTAGTGATATTGGTAATATAAAGACAACCGCTACCCGAACAGATAAGGGCTATGTAATTAATGGAACTAAACAGTTCATTACCAATGGTGGTGAGGCTGAATTATATACGGTCATTGTTTTGACTGACAAAGCAAGAGGTGCCCGCGGCGCCAGTGCCCTCTTGGTGGAGAAGGATACCCCCGGTTTCTCTTTCGGCAGAAAAGAGAAAAAGATGGGCATTCGCACCTCGGCAACAAGGGAACTGGTTTTCGAAGATTGTCTGGTTCCCACGGAGAATATTATTGGCCGAGAGGGAATGGGATTCATTATGACGGTGGGACTTTTTGATTACACACGTCCAGGAATAGCGGCTCAAGCGGTTGGGGTGGCTCAAGGGGCTTTGGAGGCAGCGATAGACTATGCTAAGAAGCGTATCCAATTTGCACACCCCATCATTTCCTTTCAGGCAGTCCAGCACATGCTGGCCAACATGGCTACCGATGTGGAGGCAGCCAGAGCACTAGTTTATGCAGTAGCCAGGACTATTGATAGTGGGGCCAAGAGCTTCGGTAAGGAATCAGCCATGGCTAAGGTTTTTGCCTCGGATGTGGCAATGAGAGTTACTACCGATGCCGTGCAGATTTTGGGGGGGGTCGGGTATATGCGTGATTATCCTGTTGAGAAGATGATGAGAGATGCTAAAATTACGCAGATATATGAAGGCACCAACCAGGTTTTAAGAAATGGCATCGCCCTTGAATTGCGGAAGAGAAAGGTAATTCAAGAATAAAATTGCGCTTTACCCCAAGCTCTATTCTTCGAAGTAGCTAACTATGGCATTGTCGGTAACCTATTCAGGGTGGTACCAATGCTAATCGGCAAGCTAAAGGCTGATTAATACTGAGTCGCCTTAACCTTGACAGTAGGCATGCTGCTCTGCTTATAATAAGCTAACTTGAGCGGAGAGGGATGTAATGCAGATAAATGTATCTCAACAGCTTAAGGCATCTATTGGGTCAATACGAAACCATGGGGTGAGTGGGATTGTTAATGTTGCTGGGGACAAGAGTATGGTTCAGGGTGAGGTTAAACTGATGCGTACTGACCGGAGTATCCTGGCTAAGAGTACACTACACACTGAGGTTGAAGTTACCTGCAGCCGCTGTTTGAGTTTGTTTGGTTGTTCTCTAACCCTAAATATTGAAGAGGAGTATTTTCCTATCACAGATGTAGTTAGTGGCGCTTCGTTGCCCTTGCCTGAAGAATCTGGCTGTTTCACTATTGATGAGTATCATGTTCTTGATTTAACCGAGGCGATACGTCAATATGCACTACTAGCTATCCCTATGAAGCTACTTTGTCGTGAGGATTGTGCTGGGTTATGTCCTAGTTGTGGACACAATCTTAACCAGGGATGTTGTGATTGCTCACCTCAGGAGACAGACCCTCGTTGGTCTGTGTTAAGTAAATTGACTTTAACTAGTGATGCAATGGTAAATAAGCGGAAAGAAATGGAGTAGATTATGGGAGCAGAACCGAAGCGAAAATATGCAAAGGCGCGCCAGGGTAAGAGACGCGGTCATTTGGGGCTGTCCTCTCCTTCTCTAGACTATTGCCCTCAGTGTCACAGCCCTAAGCTACCTCACCATGTTTGTCCCACCTGTGGCAGCTATGCTGGCAGGGAAGTCATTGAGATTAAAAGCCCGAAACCAAAGGCTGGTTAAGGTTTTTGAAGAAATGGTAACCGAAGCTGAGGCAATAGTTAGGACAGCTGAAAAGAGGCTTAGCAGTGGCTGAGTCGATGAAGGTAGCCTATGTCTTCCCTGGGCAGGCTTCTCAAGCGGTAGGCATGGGGCGTGACCTTTATAATAACTTTGACTCGGCTAAAGCAGTCTTTGAGCAGGCTGATGAGACCTTGGGATTTTCTCTTTCCCGATTATGCTTTGAAGGTCCGGAAGATGAGCTTCGCCAGACTATCAATACCCAACCAGCGCTGGTAACAGTCAGCTTTGCCTGCTTGAAAGTTGCCCAGGATATAAGCGGCAGCAACGAGTTACCACCCCCTTCTTTTGTGGCTGGTCATAGCTTGGGTGAGTATACGGCACTGGCAGCCGCCGGGGTGCTTGATTTTGCCACTACTGTTTATCTAGCTCGGGAAAGGGGGAGGTTGATGTATGAAGCTGGGCTGAGGAACCCCGGGGGGATGGTGGCCGTAATTGGGCTTGATGAAACCTCATTGACTGAAGTATGTGGTGAGACTGACACTCGAATTGCCAATATTAATTGCCCTGGACAGCTGGTAATCAGTGGAGCAAAAGAGAACCTGACTAAAGCTGCGGATTTAGCTCAGGCCAGAGGTGCTCGTCGAGTCGTCCCCTTACCGGTAAGTGGTGCCTTTCATACGCCACTAATGCAGTTGGCAGTTGATGGTATGTCTGAGATTATAGCTAATCTTTCTTTTCACGAGCCACTTATTCCTATTATAGCTAACACTACAGCTCAGCCATTGACCACGGCCGAATTGATTAAGGAAGAACTGCTAAAACAGTTGTGCAATAGTGTTCAGTGGCAGCGCTCTGTCGAGTATATGGTAAATAACGGTGTGTCTGTCTTTATTGAGATAGGACCAGGCAAAGTGCTTAGTGGTCTCATTAGGCGAATAGACAAAGATGTTAAAACCCTGAATATAGGTGGTGCCGAGGATATTAAGAATATAGTTGGTTGAAGGGGCAATATCTTGGCGGTAAATATTATTGATTCTTACCAGTTTGGGCTGGTCGTAGTTAGTGGCAAAGAGTATACCTCAGATGTAATTATTTTCCCTGATAGGGTTAGAGATAACTGGAAGAGAAAGACGGGGCATCAGCTATGCCTTAAGGATATAGCTGGGGTGATAACTGCAAATCCTGAAGTGCTGGTAGTCGGCACTGGAGCATCAGGTTTGATGAAGGTGCTACCTGAGGTAGAGCGGGGTGTCGAAACTCAGAGCATTAAGCTTATTGCCGAAGCTACTGATAAGGCTTGCCATACATATAACCATATTTGTCATTCCCAGAGGGCGATAGCCGCCCTCCACATTACCTGCTGAATACGAAATGCGAAATTGTGTTCACACTCTTAACATCGTTGTTGACTAGTGCTATAATATTGGCTTTAGGTTAGGGGGTAATCCATGGCAGGAGCACGGCGAAGAGCAAGGGCACTGGCTCTGCAGGCACTATATGAAGTTGATTCAGTGGGTCATGAGGTAGAGGAGACGGTAACCCATCTTCTGGCTGATGAAAGATTGTCTGAGGAAAATGGTGCCTTTGTCCGTGAGTTGGTCAGTGGCGTTATCCAGAATAAGGAAAAGATTGACCTTAATATTCAAAACTTTGCCCCAGCTTGGCCAGTAGAGCAAATACCAGTGGTCGATGGGAACATTTTAAGGCTTGCAATATTTGAAATTTTACTTGATAATAAGGTGCCGGTGAAGGTGGCTATAAATGAAGCGGTTGAGTTGGCCAAGGCATTTGGCAGTGATAATTCGTCAAGATTTGTTAACGGAGTTCTAGGTTCAGTTAGTGGTCTTGCCAATAGATAGAAAATTCTAGAAAGGGAGGTAGAAAGTGGCAACCATTTTTGAACGGGTAAAAAAGATAGTCGTGGAGCAGTTGGGAGTGGAGGAGCAAGAGGTAGTGCCCTCAGCTAACTTTGTTGATGATTTAGGTGCTGATTCTCTTGACTTGGTGGAATTGATAATGTCCTTAGAAGAGGAGTTTACCAACCCAGCTCAGAAGGTTGAGATACCGGATGAGGATGCTGAGAAGATAGTAAGTGTCCAGAATACGATTGATTATATTAAAGACTTGGGCATTGAGGATGATTAAGGCAATATTCTTTGATTGGTTTTATACTCTAGCCCGCTTTGAACCGCCACGGCACCAACTATATGGCCAGGCTTTTCAAGAATTCGGTATCGAGTTGCCACCGGAGAAAGTAATGCGTGGCATTTTGATTGCTGACCAGTATTTCTTTGAGGAAAACGCTAAAGCACCGGTGGCAGAGAGAAGCCCGGAGGAGCAGGTTAAGTTGTATATTCGTTATCCGAAGGCAATATTAACCGAGTCTGGAGTTAAAGCCCCCGGAGAGTTGTCTTTAAAAATCATAAAGAGGGTGAGGGAGCAATTTAAGAAGGTAACCTTTGCCCTCTTTGATGACGTGTTATCAACCTTGAAAACATTAAAACAGCAGAATTTCGTTCTGGGTTTATTAACCAATTTAGCTAGAGATATGGGTTCTATTTGTCGCGGACTGGGTCTGGAGCCCTATCTTGACTTTGTGGTTACCTCTAAAGAGGTAGGGGCTGATAAGCCTAAGCCCCCTATTTTTCTAGCTGCTTTGGACAAAGCTGGGGTAAACGCCCCGGAAGCAGTTCATGTCGGTGACCAGTATAAATTGGATGTGATTGGTGCCAGAGCGGTAGGTATCAACCCCATACTTATTGACCGCTACGATACATACCCCGAGGTTAGTGACTGCCCCCGAATTCACAACTTGACCGAGTTAGCCCAACACCTTTAGCAGTCAATATACTCCGCTGCCTTGAGATTCTTTACCTCTTTATTGTCGGTAGGCGTATCTGGCTATCTCTGGAGCTCGATAATCACCTTGATAGAGTTTTGGGCATCGGCGACGAGTTGAAAGCCCAGTCCTGCTTCAGCCAGACCTAGTCGATGGGTAATCATCTCGCCTATGTGCACCCGGCGAGCCCGTATCAGTTCCAGTGCTGCTGTATAGTCTGCTGGGCTACCGGCGTAGGTAGTAGTAAGTGTTATATCATTACCCCAGAAGAGGTCATTTATCGAGATTGGGATAGTGACCCCAGGATTTGTCGGTGCGTAAAAGAGAACAGTGCCTCCGCGCTCCACTGATTGCAATGCCTGAGTAATAGCTGATACAGCTCCGGTGCATACTATCACGAGGTCAGCCAGGCGACCCTGGTTGACCTGACGCAAGTAGCTGGGTAAGTCCTCTTTAGCGTGAATAGCAGCATCAGCACCAAACTGTCGCGCTGCCTCCAATCGGTAGTCAGCAATGTCCGTCGCCACCACGCATCCTGCCCCCGAAGCACGAGCCAGCTGTACATGGAGCAGCCCAGCAATGCCGCTACCGATAACAAGCACGCTCTGACCTGGCTGCATGTGTGCCAGCCTTTGTCCGCGCAGGACGCAGGCCAGCGGTTCGATAAATGTCGCCTCTTCATAAGATACTTCATCGGGGAGTAGAAACACGCCACGGTCAACATTGATGGCTGGCAATCGAATGTATTCAGCAAAGCCACCAGGGTCAAAATTCGTCTGGTGGAGGGTATCACAGATGGTATGATGCCCACTCAGGCAGTAATGGCATGTGTTACAGGGGACATGATGCGCTGCCGAGATCCTATCCCCCTCTTTGTAGCGTTCCACTCCATCTCCCACCGCCACAATCTGACCGCCAATCTCATGACCCAGCACCAAAGGTACCCGGTCACGGCGATACCATTCCATTACATCACTGCCGCAGATGCCACAAGCCTCCACCCGCACTAATAGCTCACCAGGACCGATTTGCGGCGCAGGTATCTCCTCCAACCGCACATCGTGGTTGTTGTAATACATAGCAACGCGCACGGTGCTTTCCTCTCAGCGGATGACTGTCCCGCTTTTTATGCTATCGTATAACTCCTGAGCCTCTTTTGGCGAAGCATTCTCGTGAATAATGGCACGTAAAGCCCTAATCATTGCCACTGGAAAATCGTTTTGCCAGATGTTCCTGCCCAGATTCACGCCTATAGCCCCCTTTTGAATGCCATCATGAACAAACTCGAACACTTCAAGCTCAGTGTCTACTTGAGGCCCACCTGCCATAACTACTGGCACTGGACAGCCTCTTACCACCCTTTCAAAATCTTCACACCAGTAGGTTTTCACTACACGTGCGCCCAATTCGGCAGCAATACGGGAGGATAAAGCAAGGAAGCGAGCATCTCGCTTCTCTAATTCTTTTCCTACAGCCGTAACTGCCATTACCGGGATGCCATACCTCTCGCCCTCGTTTACAAGCTTGGCTAGATTTAATAGCGAATCATGCTCGTAGTCGGTACCGACAAAGATAGAAAGACCTATTGCGGCTACATTAAGACGGATAGCCTCTTCTATGGAAGTGGTAATTCCTTCATTGGCTAGGTCTTTCCCAACCATGCTAGTGCCGCCAGACACTCTGAGAATAATTGGTTTGCTGTTGTCAGGATCTACTGATGAACGCAACACCCCCCTGGTAATGAAGAGCGCATCAGCATAAGGGAGAAGTGGCTCAATGGTTTTATGTGGTTCCTCTAGTTTTCTAGTGGGTCCTTGGAAATATCCGTGGTCTACCGGCAGAAAGAGACAATGGCCATCAGCTTGGATTAGTTGTGCCAGGCGGTTTTTCATTCCCCAGTCCATGTTAATGTTCCTCTCCCCTGTAATTTATGGGCTGCTGTCTGTTTGCAGTGGTAAACCTCCCATCTTATCCGCTAGGTTCTTAGCTGCCCTGGGTTTAGGATATCCTTAATCGGCAGATTAATGTATTGCTCAATAACCTTGCGGAAATGGAATCCATAGACGGCAAGGCTTATGGATAAAGGAAGGGAGCGAGGACGTCTCAGCAGGATTGAAACAAAAAACTTCCAGTAATGCCTCCTCCCTTTTTCCATGATGCCTAATAACCACATAGATTTGATAAATGCCTTGATGTGACAAAACTGAATGTGGAGTGTCTCCTCCTCCCTTTTTTGAGGTTTAAACTCTTTCAGGAATATTTTAATCCGTTCGTAAAATTGCTTGGGCGAATAGATTGTATTCAGGATATGCTTATAGCCGTTGATGAGGGCTTCATAGTTCATTTTAGGAATGAAGTTAATGGAGAAGTCGGTATTATCGCCGGACATATTCTTTAGTAGGCGGTTTTCCTTTTTCAAGCGTTGATATAATCTAGTGCCACGAGGGGCGTTTAGTAAACCGACCATTGCAGTAACAATTCCGCTCCTTTGAATGAAGCTGATTTGGCTTCTAAAGATTGAGAGTGGGTCACTATCAAAACCGACAATAAATCCTCCCTGTACCTCTAAACCATAGTTCTGAATCTTTTTAACCGAAGCTACTAAATCACGGTTTTTATTGGTATACTTATTACACTCAGCCAGGCTTTCCTCATTGGGGGTTTCAATGCCGACAAATACTCTGCCAAACCCTGCCTTAACCATCATTCGCATTAGTTCGTCATCATCGGCCAGATTTATGGATGCTTCCGTAAACAACGAAAAGGGGTATTTTCTCTCTCTCATCCACTCAATTATTGCCGGTAAAATTTCTGCCTTTAATTTATTCTTATTGCCGATGAAGTTATCATCAACAATAAACGTAGCACCTCGCCAACCGTGAATGTATAATGTATTCAGCTCCGCCAATATTTGGTCTTTGTCCTTGGTTCGCGGCTTATGCCCATTCAGGATGACAATATCGCAAAACTCACAATTAAACGGGCAGCCCCGGGAGTACTGAATGCTCAATGATGCGTATTTTTCCATATCGAGGAGCGACCAGAGCGGGATGGGAGTTTTGGTTATATCCGGTCGTTGTTTGGATGTGTAGATATGTTGGGCGCTCCCTTTCTTCAGGTCTTCCAAAAAGGGCGGGAGTGTAATCTCAGCCTCATCGAGCACAAAATGGTCTACTCCCTCAAACTCTTCATGCTCAGTAGTAAACAGGGGACCGCCGGCAACAATCTTGGTATTCAATATTTTGCTTCTGGTAATAACCTCTTTCGCTGAATTCCTTTGCACTATCATTGCACTGATAAATACGTAGTCAGCCCATTCAAAGTCTTCATCATTTAGACTGCTGGCATTCATATCTACTAGTCTTTTCTCCCATTCATCGGGAAGCATGGCGGCTACCGTTAATAAACCCAAAGGGGGGTGAGCTGCCTTTTTAGAAACAATCTTTAAGGCGTGCTTAAAACTCCAGAAGGTGTCCGGGTATTGTGGATAAACAAGAAGTATTTTCAAATTGTGTTCCTCCTCGCACTACCTGACTACGAACTTATGTCTATTATAGCAAATTTTCTTTTATAAAGTAAGGGGCTAGAGATCATCTATTAACCTTGCTCTCTTTATCCCCTTCGGCCAAAGGAGCGGGGAAGAATTTTAAAGGGGGCTCTGTTTCTTTAACCTATTTGATAAATAAGTTTATGTTCGTCTAAGATAGAGATACACAGATTATGAAAGCTAACTCTGTTCTGGTTCATTGCTGTTGCGCCCACTGTGCTGCCTATACCGTTGACTACTGGCGACAGCAGGGGTATGAGGTCAGTGCCCTGTGGTATAACCCTAATATTCACCCCTATATTGAGCACCAGCACCGCTTGGAAGCAATAGAATCTTTGACTCAAGAAGTGAATTTGCCACTGATTATAACCGAAGGTTATGACGTAATAGGCTACTTCCGCCAAGTAGTCGGGCATGAATCCCAGCGCTGCCAGTATTGCTTCAGACTTCGCCTGTTAAAAGCGGCTGAAACTGCTCACCAGGCAGGCTTTAACGCTTTTACCAGCAGCCTGCTTATCAGCCCTCACCAGAAGCATGACCTGCTCCGTGAAATCGGCAACAGAATATCAAAAGAAAAGGGCATAGATTTCCTCTATACCGACCTCAGGAAACGCTATTCAGATAGTCGCCATATGACCAAGCCGCTTAATCTCTATCGCCAGCAATACTGCGGCTGCGTTTATAGCGAGTGGGAACGCTATGCCAAACAAGAGTAGGGAGAGTAGAGATGGAAGTCAGACAGGCTGGCAAAGATAGGGGGGTAAAATAAGAG
>SDBT01011391.1_pt1 | contig 14314 bp, 7 predicted proteins | sample 2277101 | NCBI WGS metagenome assembly SDBT01 (sample SAMN10404973, study PRJNA504765) | marine sediment metagenome | isolation source: marine sediment core GS10_PC15, 103 cmbsf | place: Arctic Ocean: Southern Knipovich Ridge | collected 2010 | reverse complement strand
AAAGAGATTGAAGTTGATGCAGTAGCTAAAAATGGAGAAGTAAAATTATATGCAATTTCAGAACATGTAGAAAATGCAGGAACACATTCTGGAGATGCTACATTAATTCTTCCAGCTCAAGATTTGACAGAAGATACTGTAAATAAAATTAAAACTAGTATGTATAAAATAGCCAAGGAGTTATTAATTAACGGTCCATTTAATATTCAATTCATAGCTAAGGATGATAAAATAAAGGTAATAGAATGTAATTTGCGAGCATCAAGATCATTTCCATTTGTTTCTAAAGTTTTAGGAATTAATTTTATTAAATGTGCGACAGATATTATGTTAAATAGTAGAAATGATGATAAGATTACTATAAATAAAAATTTAATAGGTGTTAAAGTTCCTAAATTTTCGTTTGATAGATTGGAAGGTGCAGATATGGTTTTAGGAGTTGAAATGATGTCAACAGGTGAAGTAGCATGTTTTGGTAAAAATCATTATGAAGCATATTTAAAAGCAACAATAGCAGCAGGATTAAGATTACCTAGAAAGAATAGTAAAATATTTATTTCAATCGGATCTTATAAACATAAGAAGGAATTTTTATCAACTATTCAATTGATGTATAAATTAGGATACAAGTTATATGGAAGTAAAGGTACAACAGATTTTTATAGTGAATTTGATGTATCAATGATTCCTATAATTCATGATAAAATAGATACAGCTACAATTGTAGAGAATTATCAGAAAAATAAATTTGATCTGATTATTAATATTTCTATGCCTAATAGTATTAAAATATCTAAAAATATATTATCATATGGTTATCTAATGAGAAGAATTGCTATCGATCTTAATATACCTCTTATTACTGATATTAAATGCGCTAAATTATTTATTGTAGCATTATCTAAATATCAAAATGGTTTAACTGTTCAACCATATATTGATTGTCAAACTTCATACAAGACAATTCGTTTGCCAGGTTTAATAGATGTACATGTCCATGTTAGGGAACCAGGACATGAATATAAAGAAGATTGGCAATCATGTACACGTAGTGCTTTAGCAGGAGGTATTACTACTATTTTCGCAATGCCTAATACTAATCCTGCCATTATTGACAGGAATAGTTATGAAATGGTTTATCAAATTGCAAAGAAAAATGCATATTGTAATTATGGTATATATTTAGGTGCAAGTCAAGATAATAGTCAAAATATTAGTCAAATTTGCAATGAAGTTAATGCAATTGGATTAAAAATGTATTTGAATAATACATATGGTCAATTAATTCTACCAGAAATATCATCATGGATGGATCATATTAAAAATTGGAATTCTATGCAACCTATTTGTGTACACGCGGAAATGCAGACATTAGCGGCCATAATTCATATAGCAAATTTATATCATAAAAAGTTACATATTTGTCATGTTTCTAAGAAAGAAGAGATAGAATTAGTCAAAGAAAGTAAGAAACTTGGTATGGATATAACTTGTGAAGTTAGTCCACATCATTTATTCTTAAATTGTGAAAATAATAATTTATCAGATAATTTGAAAGAAGTTAGACCATTATTGGGTAAAAAAGAAGATCAGAATAGTTTATGGGAAAATTTAAAATATATAGATTGTTTTGCTACTGATCATGCTCCTCATTTATTAAAAGATAAGATAACATCATGTTGTCCTGGATTTCCAGGATTAGAAACAGCATTGCCATTACTTTTAACAGCTGTTGTAGAAGGGAGATTAACAATTGAAGATATTGTTTTGAAATATCATGATAATCCATGTAAAATATTTAATATTCCGATGCAAACATTAGAGGAAACATATATCGAAATAAATTTAGATAAAAATTGGATAATTCCTACAAAACTTCAAGAAACAAAATGTGATTGGACACCATTTGAAGGGCATAATATTAAAGGATATATTACAAGAGTAGTATTAAATAAGGAATTAGTTTATATAGATGGAATAGTTTTAAATAAAAAATGTGGAAAAATAGTAATACCATCTAAAGATATAAATAAATTAAATTATAATTTAAATGATAATTTAAATGATAAAAAAATTGATAAAAAAATTAATAAAAAAGTGTATAATAAATTGATTGAAGAAAAATCAAATGATTTAAAAGTTAATAAAAAATTATATGATATAATTTCAGTTAAACAATTTGATAAAGATACATTACGTTCTTTATTTAAGATGGCAAGTGATATGAAGAAGAGAGATAAAAATAATGATTTATCATTGCAAGGAATATTAAATGGAAAAGTGATTGGTAGTATATTCTATGAACCAAGTACACGTACAAGTTGTTCATTTAATGCTGCAATTCAGAAATTAGGTGGACGTATAATTGAAGTAAAATCTGATCAATCATCTGTTAAAAAAGGTGAGAGTATTGAAGATTTTATGAAAACTATGGAATGTTATTGTAATTTATTAATTTTAAGATCATCAAAACAACAAGATATATATGATGCTGTAAAAGTTATTAAGATACCACTAATAAATGCAGGAAATGGTGATGGAGAACATCCCACTCAAGCATTATTAGATATGTATACAATTAGAGAAGAAAGAGGTACAATAAATGGTTTGACAATAACTTTTTATGGAGATTTAAAATATTCTCGAACTGTACATTCACTTGCAATATTATTGGGATTATATAATGTTCGAATTAATTATATCAGTCCAAAACAATTAAGAATGCCACAAAATCTGATGGATGAATTATTTAATAAAAATATTGAACAAAATATATATGATTTGAGTGAGATTGAAAATATTTTACCAAAAACTGATATTTTATATATGACACGAATTCAAAAAGAAAGATTTAAGTCACAAGAAGAATATGATAATGTAATTGCAAATGGAAAATATAAATTAAGTCCAGAATTATTGAATAAAGGTAAATATAATACAATAGTTATGCATCCATTACCAAGAGTAGATGAGATAAGTCCGGAAGTAGATAACGATCCAAGAGCAGCATATTTTAGACAGATGGAGAATGGTTTATATTTAAGGATGGCATTATTGTCACACATATTGTAAGAGGTCATTCATGTTTATAAACTTTATAAAAATAATATTCATCAAATATATCGAAAAAGTGTTTTTGTTTTAATTTTTTAATATATAAATTCTCTTTAATAATAGTTTCATCTTTGTCAAAAATATGTTCACCACTATAAGTTATACTCATTATTCTTTGACTATAGATACAACAACATGGAAACGGAGCATGGAGATAATAATCTAACATTTCTATTGTAGCGTGTTCATGAAGAGGTTTATATGTTCTATTCTGTTTGAGATAATATTTCATTATTGCTATAATAAAATATTATATATTTTATTTTATTATATCTTTTATTATATTCATTCCAAATAATTTAATTAATAACAATATTTATTCGTATTTATTAATACGGTCTTTGAGTTTTTCTTTTAGTTCTTCAATATATAAAATTTCAATTTTTGGTAAAACTGATTTTGTGACTTCTCCAAGATTTAAATCTAAATTAATTCCATCTGGTAAGGAAGCTAATTCCATAAGTGAAAATACTAAAATTTTCTTAATATTTACTACAATACTAGAATAAAGAATACCTATATCATTACGACTAGTTTTTTCATAAATAGTAATTCTATTGGGATATTTATTAGATATCTTAAGATAATAACCATCTTCTTTTAAATTAATGTCTTTCTTTTTATTAACAAAATCAACTTTATCTACATTTTTATTAGCTTTTATATACTCCTCTACATCTAGTTTTAATCTCTTAACAGCTGTTTCATATTTATTGTAGAAATCTCTAATATTAACTGATAAAGATTGGGGGTGAATATAGTAAATTGCGTAAGTCATACTCTTATATCTATAGTTGATATATTTTTTTTAGTAAATTTACCTTTATTCAATTTTTTTACATATTATTTATAATTTCCCAATCCATAATATATATCATCTGACTCAGAACTTTCAGATACAGATAAATCTCATTGTTCTCTTCTTCAGATAATCAAATATTAATCTATGCATTTCATTATTTTTTATATAACATGTTTTCTGGAAAAGGATTAAAAATTTGTTTAATAATTTTACCATAATCATTGATTTTGTTCATTTGATCATTAATTGTATGAATATTAGTTTTAATATATTAGATGTACTATTATTTCTGACAAATATATCAAATACCTTTTCATTTATATATCCAGAAATATACATTTGTGGATATATAATAAACTATTATAAAATAAATATTCAGTTTTTTGATAATAATAGCCAATAATATAAGTATTATTCATCCATATGTAAGCCAATATATCCAATATAAGAGTCCAGTTATAAATATAGAATAAATAATCTGTTTTATTACTATATTTATTAAATCTTCTTTGTTAAAATCAATTGTATGATATAATATTATAATGCATACAGTGGTTACAATGGAATAGATAAAAATGGGTATATTTTTAAATGCTATCATATCTATTTTTATATTTTATTCTTTAAGTTCTTTACAATATGATATTCTCAATTATATAGTAAATTAAATATATTATCATGGTCAATCTTTAAAAGTTTATATATAATATCATGAGTTAGAATTAAAGGGAATGTAATATTAGAAGAAAATGCATAATCTATTTTCATTTTATTTTGATCAATATGTTTGAGTAAATTAATTTTAGAATAGATTGTATTTAAACATTCTTTTAATTTTCGAACACCTTTTTCATCTGTATATTTATTAATAATACATTTTACTATATCTCTATTAATAATTATATCATCTAAACATAAACCAATTTCTAAACATATTTTAGGTATCATATATTTCATTGCAATTTCTATCTTATCATCTAATTTATATTCTGACATTTTAATACTTGTTATTCTATCTTTCAAAACGGTATTAATCATTTCTTCATTGTTATAAGAAAAAATAAATAATACTTTAGATAAATCAAAATCTATACCTTGGAAATATATGTCATGAAATTCATTATTCTGGGATGTATCTGTTAAATTTATTAAAGTTTGTACAATTTCTTGACCTTTATCTGTTTGACTAATTTTATCTAATTCATCTAAATAAATAATTGGATTCATACATTGTGATTGAATTAACAGATCTACTATTCTTCCCCATGTCGCGCCAACATATGTATATGAATGTCCCTTTAAGGTGGATGAATCTGTTGCACCTCCTAAATTAATTAAATTGAAAGGTTTCTGTAGAGCTTGAGATAAACCATCTTTAATTAGAGATGTTTTGCCTGTACCAGGGGGACCATATAATGCAATTATATTTCCATTAGAATTGGGATTGCTAATTTGTTGAGCGATAACTTGTAAAATTTTATCTTTTGCATCTTGTTGTTTATAAATATTATTATCTAAAATTTGTTGTATATTATTTAAATAATTAGATTTATTTTCGAAGGAACTCTGAACATTGACTGGTATATCTATATATTTCCCAAATGGTATTTTTGATAAACCAGTTATATAATTTTGTATTTTAGAATATTCATTATCATCAGGTTTAAGATTTTGAAATTCTTGAAATTTTTGTAATATTATAGATCGACTTTTATGATTTATTGGTAAATTAATAATACTGTCTTCTGTTAATCGCATTTTATTTTGATTAAATAAAGAAATATCTTCTTTTCTTTTAATAAATTCAATTTGATCTTCTCCTGATAATAGATGATAATATTCATTTTCTAATAACAGAGTAGCTAATTGATTAGTAAGAGTAAATGGTAAGATAAAGTTATAAATATTATATTTAATATCTATATTTTTTCTATTTGCAGTAAATCTTAATAAATTAATTTTATTATAAATTATATTCAGACATTCTTTTAATTTTCTAACACCTTCTTCTATTGTATATTTTGTAATAATATAATGAATAACATCTTCATTGATTAATATATCATCAGAATTAAAACCCACATTTGTTAATATGGATGGAATTAAATAATTTTTAGCAATTTGTATTTTTTCTTGGATACTAAAACCAGTCATCTTAATACGTGTAATACGATCTTTAAGAATATAATTTACATTTGCTTCATCATTATAAGAAAAAATAAATAATATCTTAGATAAATCAAAATCTATTCCTGCAAAATACACATCATGGAATTCATTATTCTGAGATGCATCTATTAAATGTGTTAGGATTCCCATAATTTCATTAGTTCCTTTACTGGTGCTAAGTTTATCTAATTCATCAAAAAATATAATTGGATTCATACATTTCGATTGCATTAATATATCTGCTATTCTTCCCCATATTGATCCTTCATATGTATAAGAATGTCCCTCCAATGTTGAACCATCATTTGCACCTCCCAATGTAATAAAATTAAATGGTTTATTTAATGCATTTGATAATCCATTTTTGATCAAAGTAGTTTTCCCAATGCCAGGTGGACCTTGCAATGCGATTACATTACCAATAGAATTTGGATTTGAAATCCATTGAGAAACAATTTGTAAAATTTTATCTTTAGCATCGTATTGTCCATAAATACTTTTATTTAATTCATTATTAATATGGCAAATATATTGATATTTTTCATCTTCTGATGCATTTATATTTATTGGTAATGAAGTATAAATACCAAATGGAATTCGAGTAATACCATCTATCCATCTTTTTAATTTAATATATTCATTATTCATAGGATTCATTATTTCAAATTCATCAATTCTATCCATAATAATCGATTTATTTTTTAAACTTAATGGTGCATCTAATATTTTATATTTTACTGGTATCATTTGTTTATTATATCCATCAACCTCAATTCTTAATTTTATATAATTAATTTTTTGTTCAAATGTTAAATTTTGAAAATATTCATCTTCCATCATTATATCATATATTTTTTTACCATTTTGTATCTGACAGATTTCACAAATTTTACATTTTTTACAATTTTTTCCACTACTTTTACTATTACTTTTACCACTAGAAATTTTATCATAAGTTTTCTTATTATTTTTTTCACAAGTATTACATATTTTACAATATTCGCATACTTTATAATATTCATATGGTCCTCTATATGATCCATATTTCAATAAATTAAAAATATTTTCATCTTCTCTATTATATTCATCTTCTGTATTATCTTCTGTGTCATTATTCCAATCATTATTTTCATCAGTCATATTATCATCTATATCATCTGATTGAGTATCTGATATTGAATCTATTTCTTCATCACTAATTATATACTCATTTTTATTTAAATCGTTAGTAGAATGGTTTGAAATATTTTCTATTTTTAATAGTTTATTTTTTTGTTTTTTATTAATGGGTAAACCTTGAATAGATAAAGGTCTCTTTAGTTTCTGTCGTTGACTTCGTGTTAGAATACTAGGTTCATCTTCAATATTCATATTATACAATATGCAAATTAAAAAGTCTTTAAGTAATATATATAAATAAAATATAATAATAAATTTGATAAATATTTATTACTATAATTGGTATAAAAATAATTAAATTATTATTATTAATTAATATTATTAATATATAATTAAGTTATAATTAGATGAGTAACCATTTTCCTCCAAATTTATCTATAATATTGACATTATCAAATCCCATATAACACATATCTACCCAATATATTCCATTACTATCTCTTTTAGTTTTATAATTTAAATTTTTAACAAATGGTGTAAAATTATTTTTATTAAAATACACAATATTTGTGGGAGAAGATGTCATTAAATATTCAGCAAATTTATTGAATAAATGATTAGAATAAATTTTTGATCCTATTTTTCTAACACAATTTTTTACTAAAAAATCTCTAACTAATCCTATCATTTGTTCAGATTTATTATCCACAGTATTTATAATTCTTTTTGGATGTACATTATTATCACCATACAAAAAATCATTAATTTTAATAATATTTTTTTCAATAATTTCATATGTCAATTTATCAACATTTTTTAATTTAATTTCTAATAATTCCCTTACTGTATCTAATTCAGGTATAACATATTCTGCAGTCGTTTCTATTTCTGATAGATATTTACAATTTTTAATTTTTTCAATTATTTTATTATCATATATAATATTGTATTTATCTAATATTGTATTATTTATAAATAATATAACATTTTCTGAAATATTATCTTCTATAACTTGATCAACTGGTTCTTCCAGTTCATTTTCATCATAAAGTTTATATTCTGAATTAACTATTGTATTAATTTTTTCAATGGTAGTTGGAATTTTATATAATGCATCTATATCATTGCGTTGTTCTTGTATTTTTTCTAAACTTTTAAATTCATTAGAATTAAAATTATAAGAAATTGTTTTAGAAATAATAGATTCAGTATTATAATCATGATTATTATAAGCTTCAATTTCTGATTCATTGTCAGGATATATGACACAATGTTTTGATATATTTGTATATTGATCTTTAATTTCTGCCAAGCCTCTCATATCAGATGATAAAACTTCTTTTTTTAAATTAGATAAAATATTTTCATTTGTATTAATATATTTTCTTTTAATTTTCTCTAAATTTCTGATAGGATTAATAGGAGTACTCTTTAAATTTATATTTTCAATAGATTTATAATCACTCATAGTATTTATTTCATGATCATTTAAATTTTCAAATAAATTATCATAATTTGGTTGATCATTAAGTTCTATAAATTTATCATATGATTCAGATAAATAGATATGAGAATCGATAATTGAAACATATAATAATTTTTGTGTTTCAAAATTTGAAATATCATCTGATTCCTTAGTACAATAAATAGTAGAATTATCATCTAAATAAATTTTATGAATATTTTCATCATAATGTTTTAGATTATATAAACTTTTTTCACAAATGAATAAATATTCATTTGATGATTTATTGATAAAGAATTTAATAATTTCATATATTTTTTTATTTTCACTTTTAGTTAATTTTAATGGAATATTTTCAGTGCAAATATTTTCAATAAATTCATCTAAACTTTTTACACAACAAATCATTTTTTCAAAACTATCAAGATCATAACAATAAATAAAATATTTATGACGATGATAGGTTTCCATATATTCTAAAATATATGTAAATATATTTGAATTAATATCATCTAAAAAATATGTAAATGTATCATTGATCTGATAAAAAATATTATGAATATTTTTAATAATATTAATATCATCATATGTCAATATAATTTTATAAACATGATCTGGTAATTCATTAAATTTGAGTAAATGTATATACATTATATATAATATTGCTATATATTTATTTAAAATTGTAAATACGCAGAATCTGTATATATAATGGCATTAATTATATTAAAGAAATATTGATAATAAATTAATAAAAATGTATATACATAAAAAAAATATTATAAAAAAAGAATAAAATTATATAAAAAAATGAATAAAATAGTATATTAAAATAGTATATAAAAATATATAACACTATTATATATTAATATGTCAAGATTATCAGAACAAATTGATGACATAAGAGGATCTGAGATCATAAAAGGGATTCAATTCAGTATATTGGGTCCGGATGATATTCGCAATGGATCAGTAGTAGAAATAACACAACCTGATACATATGATGGAACAGAACCAAAAGTTGGAGGATTATTTGATCCACGAATGGGAGTCATAGAGGATGGAAGAATTTGTGCAAGTTGTGAGAACCGTGCTGAACTATGTCCTGGTCATTTTGGTCACATTGAATTAGCATTACCAGTATATAATATACAATATATAGATACAATAATCAAAATATTACGATGTGTATGTTTTCGATGTTCTAATTTATTAATTAATAAGTCTAATCCACAATTATTAGCTGAAATTAGTAAAAAGAGTGGAAAAGCTAGATTTACTATTATTTATAATTTATCACAAAAGATCAAGAAATGTCAATATAATGATGGATGTTTAGTATTACAGCCAAAAAAATATGTTAAGAATCGTCCAGATAAAATGATAAATTATGAGAAAAATTTAATATTTCAAATAGGTGCAGAATTTCCACCAGAGGCAATCAAAGATCCAAAAGTTATGAGTACTAAACAAGTCATAACTCCACAAATTTGTTTAGATATTTTAAGAAAAATTAGTGCTGAAGATTGTGAGTTTTTAGGTTTTTCTAATAAATATAGTAGACCAGAATGGATGATATTCACTGTTTTTGCTGTGCCACCACCAGCTATGAGACCATCTGTTAGACAAGATAATAATCAAAGAAGTGAAGATGATTTAACATATTCATTGGTAAGTATAGTTAAAAATAATAAATTATTAAAACAAAAGATTGAAACAGATTGTGCTAAAAATTTTATAGATTCTTATCATGGATTACTTCAATATTATGTTGCAACATTTATAGATAATCAGATTCCTGGTATACCTGCATGTGCTCATAGATCAGGAAGATGTTTAAAATCTCTGACTGAAAGAGAAAAAGGAAAAGATGGTCGAATCAGAGGCAATTTGAGAGGTAAACGCGTAGATTTTTCAGGTCGTAGTGTAATTTCGGTAGATACAGATTTAAGTATAGAAGAATTTGGTGTTCCAAAAGAGATAGCGATGAATTTAACACATCCAGAAGTGGTGACAAAATATAATATGCAAGATATGTATAAATTAGTTAAAAATGGACCAAATAATTATCCTGGTGCTAAAAGTGTTAAGAAAACTAAATATGATTGTAATGGAAATCCTAGTCCATGTGTTCTAACATTGAAATATGTTGATGTTAATAATGTTGTATTACATGAAGGTGATATCGTTAATCGACATTTACAAGATGGCGATGTATGTTTATTTAATAGACAACCATCATTACATAGAATGAGTATGATGGGAATGAAAGCTAGAATTTTACCTGGAAAAACATTTAAATTAAATGTTACTGTTACAGTTCCATTTAATGCGGATAAATACACCAAAATCTGTATTAAATATATTTAAAAATAATATGTTTAGCAGACTTAATCATTGTTCGCAACAGGTAACTGCTTCTGAGGTTGAAGATAATACCTCTGAAGATAAACAGTGAAAATATCTTCTATAATATAATTACCTAGTCTTTACTATAAGGCGAGATACCTTGATGCGGGAAATTCCATAAATATTAATTACGATTTTATATAAAGAAATTTATATAAAACACTCGGGGTTATGACCTAGAGCGTAATAACATTAGTATCGGATAATCCGCAGGCTTATGATCTTTTTTTTAAGATCAGGTCTCAGAGACTGAACGGGTATCGGTTAGATTTATCTAACCTGAGATACAGTCCACTCCCTTCCGAAAGGTTGCCAAAAAGTAGAATTTTTGGATATTCTTTATAAAAAATATTTTATAATTGAATATGGTAGTAAGGTTTGATGGGGATTTGATGTACAAAACATTTCGTCCCCAAAAGGTGACTGCCTATTAAAAGATAGGATAAACAGTTTTATCACCTAGTCTAAGGAATAAATACTTAGGCGAGATGGCCCAATTGCGGGAAACTATTGAATTTCTAAATTACTATTTATTAATTAGAAATAATTAATAATACTCACATTAATTGTGTCGAGAACAGTAAAAATATTTAGAAAATAATACAATCCGCATCGAACTCCTAAAGACTTATTGTGGTTTGTCCATGGAGTGTGTTCAACGACTTTGATATTTGTTATAAAAAAACAAATTTCAAATAACGGTCATCGGTCTGAGGAGTAACCACTACTCCCATGAAGATCTAAGGTATAGTCTAGTTTTAACTAGAAATAGTTAAATTTTGTAATGATCTCGTTGTTTTAACGGGATTTTCATATTCAGAAATGAATGTACATTTGAGTCAGAGTGAAGTAACAGAACAAGAATTGACAGATATAGCATTAGTTCCAACTCAGATTATTAGTCCATCTAAATGTAAACCAATTATTACAATAGTGCAAGATTCACTTGTATCAGCTTATTTAATGACTCAAGATGGTGTTCGCATATATAAAAATAAAATTGAAAATTTAATGATGAAAATTAAAGATTTTACTGGAATATTGCCACCAATAGATGGTAAAGATGATAATGGAAATGAATATTGGAGTGGTAAAACAGTATATTCAATGATATTACCGAATCTTAGTTTAAATTTGAAGAATGATAGTGATGAAGAGGTAACAATTAAGAATGGTAAATATTTGAGTGGTGTATTAGATGTTAGTATATTAGGAACACGAGGATTAATTCAAGCGATCTTAAATGGATATGGTAAAGATAGATGTCATAAATTTTTAGATGCGACTCAAACTTTATTAACAGGATGGTTAGAAACACATGGATTCAGTGTAGGAATAGGAGATGCTGTTCCAATCAATAAAGAGATGCGAGATAAGATAGAAGAAATTATTAGTAATAAAGTGGAGGAAAGTAAAGAACAGATAACATTAGCATATCAAGGATTATATGAGTCACAATTGGATGATGACTTAAGATTAAAGAGTATGGATTTAGAAATGCAAAAAATAGCTGGAGATTGTGAAAATGAGATTATAAAATATATTAAAAAGACATTACCCAGCAGTAATAGATTTAAAATAATGGCTATTTCAGGTGCCAAAGGTAAAAATTTAAATCTTCAACAAATTATGGGAGTTGTAGGTCAAACTACTATTTGGGGAAGTCGTATTCATGATGGTTTTAATAATAGAACATTGCCACATTTTCATAAATATGATTTTGGATTAGCTGCTAAAGGTTTTATTAGAAATTCTTTCGTTAAAGGATTAACTCCTGCAGAATTCTTTTTTAGTATGATGGGAGGGAGAACAGGACAAATTGATACTGCAGTTAGATCAGTAACAGGAGATACATCAATTGTAATTACAGAAAATGGTAAAGTTAAAAGAGTTAATATTGGAGATTGGATAGATGAATATTTAGATACAAATAAAAATAAAGTTGAGAATTATGACGAAAGAAATTTAGAATTATTAAGAATTGAAAATTTTAATATACATATTCCAACTACTAATGAATATGGTAATGTAAGTTGGAAACAAATTACAGCACTTACACGACATGATCCAGGTAATAAACTTTATAAGATTAAAACACTAGGTGGTCGCGAAGTTATAGTAGCAGAATCAAAATCATTATTAATTTGGAATACAGAAAAAGAAGAATATGAAGGAAAATTAAGTACAGAAGTTCAAATTGGAGATTTTGTGCCAGTTACACAATATTTACCAAGACCTTTAGAATCAATTAATTATATTTTTGTATCTGATTATTTATCTGAGAGAACAATTCTTCCTGAAAAATTTAAACTCAATAGAGAGAATGGATTCTTTCTTGGAATTTATTTATCAGAAGAGAATATCAATGGAAAAGATGAAACTATTTATATAGAAGAGACAAATATTATGGTAATAGATTGGTTAAATAAATGTTTAAATAAAGGTGAAAAAATAAGATCTACAATTGGAGATAATATTTTTGCTAAAAATATTTTAATGTTTCTTAATAAATTTAGAGAATATATTTTCAATATATCATTGAGAGCATCAAATGATTTTATTATTGGTTTATTAGATGGATATTTTTCAGTAAATAGTTTTATTAGTAATAATTCAATCGTACTTAAACATTTATCTCAAGAATTTGCAGAAGGAATGAATATATTATGTTCAAGATTGGGAATATTTTGTAGATTATATAGAAAAGAAAATAATAAATTTGTATTATCAATTGAAGATGATTGGATTACAAAATTTATTAATATAGTAGAACTATCAAATTGTGATAAATTGGATAGAATTTCTAAAATAAATAATAAAAATAAGAATAATTTTTTTGTACAAAATGATACAGTGATGGATAAAATTATTTCAATCAATATTATGGGAATTGAGAAATATACAAAATTATATGATTTAACTGTTCCAGAAACATTAAATTTTGCTATTGGAAATGGTTTACAATGTAGAGATACTGCAGAATCTGGTTATATATCACGTAGATTAATAAAAGCATTGGAGGATGTAAAAATCTTGTATGATGGAACAGTTAGAAATGCGGCGAATAATATTGTCCAATTTGTTTATGGAGATGATAATTATGATCCAATTAAAATAGAATTAGTTTTGGTAGATTTAATTAAATATAATAATTTGGTAATGGAAGAAAGATATAAATTTGATTTATCATCTGAAAAAGATTGGGAAAATATTTTATTAAAATCTGCGATGAAAAA
>SDBT01011390.1_pt1 | contig 14314 bp, 17 predicted proteins | sample 2277101 | NCBI WGS metagenome assembly SDBT01 (sample SAMN10404973, study PRJNA504765) | marine sediment metagenome | isolation source: marine sediment core GS10_PC15, 103 cmbsf | place: Arctic Ocean: Southern Knipovich Ridge | collected 2010 | reverse complement strand
TCTAAGTCTTTAAAGATATGACAGGTAACCGATAGGGTTAATTTAGAAATGAGTTAGCCTGCCGACTTGCAAAGGAGAAGTAAATGGGATTAAAGCCTTATCTAATGCAAGATCGGGCTTTTTAATTTGAGGCAGTAAAATTCATTTAATTAACTAAAATGGAGAAAAAGTTATGTCAGAAATTCCAAAAAATTATAGAATATTTACAGTGGTGAAAGAAGAATTAAAACAGGTTGTCTTATTAAGTCTGCCAACGATCGGATTACCATCAATGATGGCAACACTGAATTGGATTGACGATATTATTGAGGAAATTTAAATGGCACACTTTATCGAATTATTTATTTCTTTTATGAAAGTAGGATCATTTTCATTTGGCGGCGCTTACGCTCTTATTCCGTTGATTGAAAAAGAAGTGGTTATCAATCATCATTGGCTTTCGAGTGATGAGTTTTTAAAGGTACTTGGTATGGTTGAAGTATTCCCCGGTGCAATATCGATTAAGTTTGCCACTTATACTGGTTTTAAAGTAGCAGGAATACCGGGAGCAATTATTGCAAACATTGGAAATTTGTTTATGCCTGCAGCAATAATAATGGTTGCCACATATTTTTACACTCAATACGAAAAAAATGAAATTGTTGTTAAAGTTTTTACCGGCATAAAGTTTGCAATTGTCGGAATGATTGGCGCAATTATGTATCAATATGCTATTAAAAATTATGTTGATGTAAAAAGTTTGATATTTCTAATACTCGGAGCTTTACTGGTTTTAATTTTCGAACTTCATCCGGCTTATGTTGTTATCATTGCAGGTATATCAGCGATCTTTATTTTATAGAACCTATGAAACAATTAACTGACAGCCATAACCGAATACACGAATATTTAAGAATATCGCTCACGGATAAGTGCAATTTAAACTGTCTCTACTGTAATCCAATTTCTAACCGTCAAAATAACTACCATCAATCAGATATTTTGGATTATTCTGAGATTTTAAGATTAATCAAATTATTTATTGGAGAATTGGGATTTAAAAAGATAAGATTCACAGGGGGAGAACCGATGGTAAGAAAAGATATTCTAACCCTTTTTGAATCTGTCAGCGAATTGAAATCTATATATAATTTTGAAATAGGTATAACTACTAATGGAACATTACTGGAAGATAAATTGACAAGCTTGAAAAAATTCGGTGTAGATAAACTCAACATTAGTTTGGATTCATTAAAAGAGGATAATTTTAAACTCATAACAGGAAAAAATAATCTTAATAATGTAATCAGGGCCATAAATAAAGCTGAAGAGTTAGGTTTTAATCCATTAAAAATTAATGTTGTTGTATTAAAGAATGTTAATGATAGTGAAATAATTGATTTTGTAGATTTTGTTAAAAATAGAAATCTGAATATTCGGTTTATTGAATTTATGCCTTTCGGTAATAACTCGTGGAACGAAGCGGGCTTTATCAGTTTTAATGAAATAAAAAATATCGTTGAGCAAAAATATACACTTCAAGAAGTCCCTGCGGATAAGAATGCGATAGCTAAAGATTTTAAGATTTTAAATCATAAGGGTAAGGTGAGTTTTATTAGTTCAATATCCGATCACTTTTGTAACGGTTGTAACAGATTACGAATAAATTCCAAAGGAATGATGAGATTATGCCTTTTTTCAACTGGCCATAATGAGATCAATTTTAAGCAGTTATTTTCTGAAGTGAATAAATCAGATGATGAAATTTGCGAAATTATATACCAAGCGTTACAGCAAAAACAGAAGCAGCATCCGGATGTGGAGCAGCTAATGACACTTGAAAGAAATAATATGTTAAGCATAGGAGGTTAATTTGAACAAACTGACTCATACAGATTCCAAAGGCAAGGCTGAAATGGTGGACATCTCAAACAAGGATGCCTCACTTAGAACTGCGGAAGCATATGCAGAAGTATCTGTTTCTGATGACGTATTTAAAAAAATAAAAGAGAATAAAATCACTAAAGGTGATGTTCTAACAATTGCAAGATTGGCTGGTATTCAAGCTGCAAAAAGAACTTCCGAGCTTATTCCACTGTGTCATAACATATTAATATCAAAAGTAAAAATCGATATCGAACTAAACTCAGGGGAAAAATCTGTGGAAATAAATGCATTTGCTAAAACAGTTGCTAAAACAGGGATTGAAATGGAAGCATTAACCGCAGTATCTGTTTCAGCACTTACAATATATGATATGTGCAAATCAATAGATAAGTCAATGGTAATTAAAGAAATAAAACTTATCAGTAAAACCGGAGGAAAGAGTGGAGACTTCAGAAACGTTAATCCGTGAAAATCGGTTTAATCCATTATCTATTAAGGTTGGGAAAATAGTTGCTATCTCAATTAGCAAGAAGAAAGGGATCCCCAAATCTAATGTAGAATCAGCAACGCTAATTAAAGATTTTGGTTTGGAAGGAGATGCACACGCCGGGAACTGGCATAGACAAGTAAGTTTTTTAGCGTTTGAAAGCATTAAAAAAATGAGAGATGCCGGTTTACCGAAAATCAGGCCGGGTGCATTTGCAGAAAACATTACCACAGAATTTATTGACATTCCAAATCTTAAAGTTGGTAACCGATTACAAATTGGTAATGATACCGAACTTGAAATTACCCAAATAGGAAAAGAGTGCCATTCAAGGTGTGCTATCTACTACAAAGTGGGAGATTGTGTAATGCCAAGCGAAGGAGTATTTGCAAAAGTTATTAACTCAGGTAAAATTTATTTAGATGATGATGTGCAAATAAAAGAAACATGATGTTTTTATCTATTTAGAAATTCTATCAAAAGGAGTTATGCAAAATATGATCAGTTTTGATGAAGCAAATAAAATAATAAGTGCAGCGTTTAATGTTTTCAAAACAAAAATAACAGAATCAGACTTATTAGACGCACTAAATCGCATATTAGCAGAGGATGTAATTTCTGACATAAACCTTCCTCCTTTCGACAGTTCTGCAATGGATGGTTTTGCTATAAAGTACTCAGAAGGCATAAAAAAGTGGGAACTAATGGGGGAAATTTCTGCAGGTAATTATAAACCTTATAAATTATCTGATACAACCACTGTTCGAATAATGACCGGGGGGAAATTACCTGACGAATGTACTGCAGTAATTCCTGTTGAAGATGTAATTGAGAATGGCCGTTCCATCGTACTTAAAAATTCCGTTCAGGTTAAACCCGGACAAAATATTAGAATGCTTGGCGAAGATTTAATGCGCGATCAAGTAGCAGTACAAAAAAATACACTGCTAAAATCTAAACATATTTCCGCACTTGCTGCTTGTGGCAAAAAAAGAGTTAAGGTATATGAAAAATTAAAAATTGCAGTGCTTGTCTCAGGCGATGAATTGGTAGATATAGATAAAATACCAACTGCTGATAAAATAAGAGGATCGAATTTGTATTCATTGTTAGCCTTAATCAAAGAAATGAATATGATTCCTGTAAATCTTGGTTTCGTTAGCGATATAAAATCTGAACAGGAAAGAAAAATTAAAACCGCACTGGAAAGTGACATAGATATTCTATTAACGAGTGGCGGAGTTTCGGTGGGTAAATTTGATTACATTCCTGAAATTTTTGAAAAGCTACATGTACAAATAAAATTTCGTAAAGTGAATATAAAACCTGGTAAACCATTAATATTTGGGATTTTTCATAATAAAAATAAAATTGTTTTTGTCTTTGGTTTGCCGGGTAATCCAGTATCGAGTTTTGTTGATTTCCGGTTATTTGTTAAATCAAACATTTTCAAATTATTTAAGCTCGACCAACATGACCGTATCAAAGCAAATCTTTCCGGAAGTATAACGAAAGTTGATAATAAAAAACAATTTATACGAGGTATATACGAGTATAATAGTACTTCAAGCAAATACTTAGTTGAAAAACTCGTTTCCCAGTCATCAGGAAATATGATAGGAGCAAGCAAGGCAAATTGCCTGATAGTTGTCGATGAAAATACAAGAAGTGTTGCAAAAGGTGAAGAAGTAGAATGCATAATACTGTAACAGCAATTATTTTATCCGGTGGTAAAAGTTCCAGGATGGGCAGGAATAAAGCTCTAATGAAAATTGGCGATAAAACTATCATTGAGAGAGTACGCGATCAGATGCAACAAATATTTAAAAATGTGGTTCTGATAACAAATACTCCTGATGAATATAAGTTTCTTGATCTACCAATCTATGAAGATATTTATAAACACAAAGGACCGCTAGCAGGTATTCATTCCGGTTTATTAAATTCATCAAATGATACAAATTTTATCATATCTTGTGATTTACCTTTAATCACTAAAGAGATGATTGAATATCTGGTTGAGTTTAAAACAAACAAATTGATAACTGTTGCACAAGCCGATGGTTATATACAGCAATTAGCCGGAAAATATTCAAGGGATTGTTTAAATACGGCAGAAGAAATTTTAGAGGAACAAGTAAATATAGAAAACAGAAATTCTGAGCAAAGGAAGAGGGGCTGTAACGTATTAAGATTAATAGACAGGATTGGAGCTGAAATTATTTTAGCAGAATCGCTACCGTTTTATAATGAAGATTTATATTTTAATGTGAATAAAACTGCAGATTATGATCTACTGGTTAAAAAATTTAGTTCTTCAAAGCGGTTTCATAAATAACAGTGTTCAGTTAAAATTGTATATTAAATCCAGCCAAATCGGATAATAGTTTTATTAACTTTTAAGGCAAATAGTCCAGCTAAGCTAATTAAAATGATATTTAGTAGCGGACTAAAAGAACTGTAAACCTGTAATCCTAAAATAATTGATGTAATCACTAAAAAGAGGCAAAATGTTGCCATCCATTTACGCCGAACGCGATAAGGCTTTAATTGACTTATAAGATTTTCGGGTATTTCAGAGTCAGCATTTAGGTCAGATAAAAATGATTCGATTTTTGGCTGTAATTTGAAATGGACATAGGAAAGCATCCCTATTAAAATGAACAATAAAATTGTTTTGATAAGAATTCTCCAATTCATCCATAGGGCTTCGATTCCCAGTGGGCCAAGTATAAGTAATAATAATCCTGTAATCAGTACAGTCGATTGAAACATATAACACCGATAAGCACCATGCTTTATGATATTCTCCATATATCGGTCAACATAGTAATTAAATGATATACCAAGTAGGGCTCGTTCGTTGACAACAATCAGATTAAAAAGTGGGATAGACATGAAAACAAAACTCATAACATGTAAAAATATCAATAGATTATAAAGATTGTCCATAAAAACCTCCTTATTAATTAAAGATACAAAAAAGTTTATACATTTTAATAAATAATGATTATTTAATAATATACGCGGTTTGTTATTTTTTTACCAGTTCAACTCTTCTATTTAATTTTTTCCCTTCTTCGGTATCATTACTTGATACTGGAGCAAGAGGGCCAACGCCCTCAGCAAATAATCTGTCGGGCGAAATTGAATAATTATTTTGAAGATATGTTGCAACAGCTTGAGCTCGAGCTAAAGAAAGAGTGCTATTAGTTTCAAAAGAACCATCTGAATCTGTATGGCCAACAACCCAACAATTGATTTCAGGGTTGTCTTTTAAAAATAATGCAATTTGTTCGAGTGACTCCTCCGAATCAGGCTTTATTTGAGATAAACTGACATCAAAATATATTCCGTAAATAGCTATTTTACCTTCAAGCTCTATTTTTTCTTTTATCAAATCTGCTTTTATCACGATGTCTTGCTTCATCGGTTCTCTTTCAATCACAGTTAATGAATAGCGTCTTCCAAGGTTTGGTGCTGTTTCGATTTCAACCCACACTTCTTTGCCTGCTGGAGTCTTAAAAAAGTAACTTCCGAACTCGGCATTTTTATGTTCGTGTAAGATCTCGCCACCTGCTTTTGAAATGGCGCTGGAATAATTTCTAAGGATTTGTAAATAGGACGGTTTTTTCACATTTCGATTGTTAGCATCTTGATGCTCATAGCGAATTACTATCTTTCTCCCTTCTACGGATTGTTTTTGTTCGTCAGAAGTATAAAACATATGAGCGTCGAATTCGTAATCCCAATACTTTCTGATATTATAGTTTGGCATTCTACCCAACAGATCATAATCTTTACTTCCTGGGGCGTCTTCATTCTGTGCTTGTAAAAACAAAAAATTAAATAACACAAAAATAAATATAGTATTCTTTTTCATTTTAATTATTTTTTTATTAATGACCATCAATAGTTACTAAACAAAATAAAAATTTACATTAATGGTTATTTTTTTTAAAAAATTATTGTTACTAGAATAATTTTTGTAAACGTTCACTTCTCCTAAACTTACATTAAAAAGTTAGTAATTTCTAAATTTATTAGAGACTTTGCGTAATATTACTTTAAAACCTCAAAGTAAGTTTAAATTCCATTACTATCACTGGACAAAAAGTGGAAAGCTTGTTTGTACAAATATAAAATTTTGTCAACAATTTTTATTTTCTGACGAAGATGTTTTAGTGGATAATATCCGACTTGAACGAATGACCCCTGCCGTATAACGGCAGATCCCCACCTTTATAAACCGGATATTATTATGACTAAAGAGCGACTATATTTTTGATATGATACTTAATCTTGTTGTGCATGCCGATGTTGAAAAAAGATGGTATTATTAAAGTATTACAGATGTTATCCTTCAATCATGATTCCTCTTATTTTTTCTGCATAATCCTTGCTTTCATCATTGGTTGTGACAAAGTCTATTTTATCGGGACTATTAATACCAATACCTAACTCAACAGCTCTACTTATTTGTTCCAGTTCAAAGATTTCTCCTCTTCTAACTCTTGTTGATCCTAAATCAATTAATATTGCTGAACCGGCAACATCAAGAGCGATCCTATCAGTACCTGCCAAAAAAACGTCCCCGTCAGCGACTTTCCCGCGGCTTGGACCTCCTGAAATAAAAGTTTTTACACCGTCCATAACAATTAGATCAGGATTATAGGCAAGATTAATTTCGGCTATCATACTATTTATATTTGCGGAGGAATGAAGTTCGTTCATATGCATCGTAGGAAGTATCCCAACACCGAGTTTTAAAGACATTGTAATCACTCCAGTATGATGTGTTTTTAAGCAGCATGTAGTTACAATATACTCTGCGTCGTTGATAATATTGGGAACACGAAATCCGTTATCCCAATGTAGATCAGCCCTATTAAATACGGTATATTCAGCTGAGTTTAAATTTTGGATATTGAACCCTAATTCTTCTGCCATTTCTTCAATACCCTTTTCTGCAATTACTTCTTTAAAGGATTGGTAGGATCTTTCTGCAAGCGTTATATCAGAAGCGCCCCTGTTTTTTATTTCTGTAATCAATTGTCTCAGAGTATTATTGTGTGTGGATGCAGGAGGTGGATCTGATGTATTGAAATTGGGTTTTACAACAACATGTTTATTTTGCATCGGAGGAAAATCCAGTAAATCCATAACGGTCCGAACGCCCTCTTTCCTATCTTGTGTTTTATGGAGCGCAATTTTACTTTTTGTAATGGGAACCGGTGGATAGCCGTTACCATCGTTTGATGAAAATGTTGACTTCTTCTTAAAGCCGTATATAAATGCAAAACTACCGAGTGTTGCTTTAACTAGGAATTCTCGACGGTTAAGATTATCATTAATCTTAGACATATAAGACCTCCTATTTTTTAATAATACAAATCTAATAAATATTTATACACATAGGAATATAAAGGTTCTAGTGGTAAATACGAATATACTACGGATAATATTATAGATCTTGAATTTTCTATAAGCGATATCCGACTTGAACGGATGGACATCGCTGTGGAAAAACAGCGTCATTTTTATTTTTGTCGAGGATAAATCACAAAACTTAATCCTTTGTATCTACAGAAAGTGAATCGATATTGTGGTAATTTTTAACTAAGATTAAATTATGAATCTAAATTATTGCGTTCAAAATCTAGTAGCCATTTTTTACGCTCTAATCCTCCGCCATAACCCGTTAAGTTGCCGTCCTTGCCAATAACACGATGACAAGGTATTATAATCGAAATACGATTATGCCCATTAGCATTAGCCACAGCTCTCACAGAGTTTGGTTTATTAAGCCGGATTGCCTGTTGTTGATATGACCAAGTTTCACCGTAGGGAATTTTCCTTAATATTTTCCAAACACTTTTTTGAAACTCAGTGCCCGGTGCATCTAGAGCAACAGAAAATGTTTTTCTTTTCCCTTTAAAATACTCCACAACTTCTTGTTCTAATTGTTTGAGGTGTTGGTTTTCACCCGGTAAAATTATAGCATTATGGTTTTTTGTGATATCTTTAAATTCCGTTTCAAGCATTTTTCTATTGGTAAATTCAAACAAACACAGGCCCTTTTTTGTTGCACATCCAAACATCGGACCTAAAGGTGTTGTAATTCTAATAATATTAATAATATTTTTCTTTTCTGATTGGGATGGAGCTTTACCAAAAACATTTTGATAACTGCTATTAAAACCACTTAAAGAGTCAAAACCTAACTCGAAAGCAGTATTTGTAATAGATTCACCATTTGATATTTTATTAAATGCCGTATTAATACGTAACATTCTTTGGTATGCCTGAAAAGTCATATTGTATTGTTTTTTGAACCACCTCCTTATTGTATTAGGTTCAATCCCCCTCATCGTCAGATCGTAATCTTTAATTCTTAAAAAAGGATTTTCATTCAATTCACTAAGAATGCTCTTTATATAATTTGGAGTTCCCTCTGCCTTTTCCATTGGTTTACAAACCTTGCAAGGTCTATATCCATTTAATATTGCTTCATAGATACTGTTGTAAAAAATTACGTTTTCGATCTTAGGTTTTCTTGCAGGACAACTTGGTCTACAAAATATCCCGGTGGTTTTTACAGCGGTTATAAAAATGTTTTCATAGGAAGTATCTCTATTAAGGATTATGTTATATTTTTCTTGAAATAATAATTGATTTTTCATAGCCCAAAAATAATTCAAGGATTGTTTATATTGCTACCGAAAACTTAACACCTATTTTTTTTAAGTGATAGATGCATTAAAAGGTGTAGTGAGCTAACTATTTTAATAGTTTTACACCCACAGAAAACGCATCCACAATGATGATTTTTAATCTATTATGTCAATGTCTGTTTATATTGGATTTTATTCCATCAATACTTACACTTTATACACAATTCTGTAACTTTCACTATAGTTTTGGAGATTGTTATGAAATTAAAATATTTCACCTTTTTATTGTTTATTATTTCCATTTCGTTTTCACAAAAGATAACTACCAATGACTTTAACTATAAATATAATAAATGTCTAAAAACCGGACGTGTTTTAGGTGTAATTGGAGGTAGCACTATGGGGTTGGCTCAGATATATTGGAGTGCTACGAATATGTCTGGCGTACATGGACCATTATGGAAGAATATTGTAACAGGTGTTCCCTCATCTGTAATTGGAGGCTATGTTGGATATAAAACATCAGAATGGGCCACAAAACAAATTCTTAAAGGAAATCCAAGGCCCGCTAAAGCGATGCTAAAAGGTGCATTGTATGGTGGGATTAACGGAGCTATCACTTTCACTGCCAGTATGGTTCCTTTAATAATAATAGGTCATTATATGGAGACCATTGAGTTCAATTTTGAAAGTGATGCAATGATTTTAAATTTGATCGGTATATCTATATTGGGCGGGATAGCCTACGGTGGGATTTTTGGGATAACAATCGGTATAATTTATGGTCCAAGTTTATCTATATATATGGACTTTTAAACGGCGCTAACCTTTATAGACAAGCAATACACGGCGTATATTTCATCGTGAGGAACCTCTTTTAACAACTTTGTATCCATAGAAAGCCTATCCACAATGGATAAATTTGCTATGGTCAAATAAAAAGCCCCACAATTAAGCAGGGCTTCTATTTTTTGGTTTATTTATTACCAATTCATCTTAATGCTACCATTTTCATAGTATGACTGAACTCACCAACCTGGATGTGGTATATATAAATCCTGCCTGATTCACTCTTTCCCATATACGAGCCCGATAAGTAGGCCGGACGCTGCCACCTCCAGTGTGTATACGAGTATTAATACTAGAGTAGGCATAAAGCCTATGGAAAACATTAGGTCAAAGAAAATTCCATAGGGTATCGCTACGAAAAGACCTAATAAAACACCAAACCGAAATCCCTCGGAAAGGGGTGTACCGCCTTTATATCCCGTTGGGTATATATAGGCCATGATAAGCGACATCGAAAGGACAGCTACAAATGCCATGATTGGAGTTCCACCAACAGACGCTTCTGCTGGTTTAATGATGGTTTCTGCTATATATGCTTTGAAGAGAAATACCTCCAGGATTGCATAGGTGACAGTATTACCTACAAGTCCGGCGAGTACGGCAAAAAGGAATTTTTTTGTTTTCATGATTTACCTCCTATTAGTTATTATCAATTTTACAAATAAAATAGATGTACAATAATGTTAATGGTTTAAAGGGTGCTGTTATCATATTATTAGGACAGGTTTTTATATTAAATAGAAAATTAAAAATATTTTAAGATTGTGCGCAAGTTTGTCTCAACACAAAAACACTCCCGTTCAAGTAAGTTGAAATTTTGAAACCCGTTGATAAAATGAAGCCTGTAAGATCTTTGTTATTATTTGTAAGTTTTATAATTCTGTAAAGGAGTAATAATGAAAAATAGATATATCGTTTTCCTCATAATGGTTATTGTTTTTTTTAATTTCTCTTTCTGCCAGAAAATCGGCAATATAAAAAGCGCACAAAACTGCAAAAAATGTCATAAAGAAATTTATGAGCAATGGCAAAGTTCACAACACGCTCATTCTACTCCTTCAACAAATCCACTCTTTGCACGTATTTACAAATTATCTCAATTTGACACCGAAGGTAAAACAAAGTTATACTGCATTCGCTGTCATGCTCCCGTTTCTCAAATAAACGGCGATACGGAACTCGTTGAAGATATTACAAATGAAGGAATTACCTGCGACATTTGTCATACAATCGTTGAACTGTCGGATGAACCGGAATACTGGCCCAATCGTTACCAACCGGGGAAAGTCAAACAGGGTGTTTTTAGAGACTCTCAGCCGAAGGGACATAAAACCTCCTATTCTGAACTACTTACAACCTCTGAGATTTGCTCCGGTTGCCACGGCAATATGTTGGATATTCCGGGAATGCAAAGTTGTGGGAATCTTACTATCTGTGATACCGAATCTGAGTGGAGATCCACAACTTTTGCGGAACATGGAGAAAGTTGCCGGGACTGTCACATGACTGTAGTCAGCGGAAAAGCTGCCAAACAGGGTCCTGAAAGAGAAAAAATATTCCAGCATAATTTTTCGGGGGCTTATTCACCGAATATGTTGGAAAAAGCTGTGGAAATGAAACTTAATGTAAAAGAATTTGAGGGTGAAGTAATATTAATACTTGATATAATAAACTCTGGTACTGCGCATTTTTTACCGACCGGTCCACCAGCCAGAATCATGTTTGTGCAATTATCAGCAACGGATGGAAACGGTGAAGTGATATGGCGTAATTTCCGTGAGAATCCCGTTACGGAAGATCCCTACGGTGTTTTTCATATCGTTTTTGCAGATCAGAATGGTACAGTACCTTCCATGCCGTGGCTGGCAGTAAAAATTGTAAAAGATACTCGACTAAGACCAGGTGAAAACAGACAATTGGTCTATAAGTTTCCTGCCGTGAGTGTGGAAAGGATTGAAGCAAAACTGTTTTATCGACTTGCTCCATCTTCATTGCTTGATAAGTTGGAGATCACTGATGAATTGCTGAGGAAAACATATTTGATGGTACAATTAGAGAGATTCCTAATTGTGGAATAAATGAAGTATATCCATAGAAAACTTATCCACAATGGGTAATTTGAATATATTAAAATAAAAAGCCCCGCAATAAGCAAGGCTTTAGAGTTTAATAAGATTTATCGATACTACTTCAACAATATCAACTTACAAACCGGTCATAGTCTGAGAAGTTAACTAACTGTTGATATTTTTAATATAGTGGCATGTATGTCGGATATATTTTTTGATAATCACTTAATTCATACTTGTGAATTACCATATCAACGGTTTGTTCAAAATTTTCACTGATAAATGGTTTTGATATGCAACCCTTGGCACCCATTTTTAGTACTTGGTCCCTGATTTCAGCTGTAGGATAAGCGGTCATAAACAGAACCGGTATTTCTTTTGTTGTTTCTACTTTAAGTAATTCTTCAAAAGCAGCTATACCATTCATAAGAGGCATTTTAATATCTAATAATATTAAATCCGGTATTTCTTCTTCAGCAACCAGACAGCATTGCAAACCATCGTACGCTTCAACAGTTTCATAACCTTTCGCTTGTAACCTCATTGACAAGAGTCTGACAATTCCAGGTTCATCATCAACTATTAATATTTTTTTCTTCATTTTTTCCCTCATAACTAATTTAATTATTTCAATTTATTTTTTAAAATTTCCTCAGTGTAGTATACAGCAATTATTGTGCCAAACTCATATGTTATTGTTTTAATTACTTTTAGTATTTATGATTAATAAATATAATTACCAGACTGGTGCAAAATGTTCCACCTTGGTACGAGTGTTAGTTAATTAAAATTAAGGAAATACCTGATGGATTAATAGGCCATACCCCTGTATTCAATGCCAGTAAGTTGAAGTTTCAAACACCATTGGAAAAACGGTGATTATAGAAATGGTATAATACCACCAACGGATATGCAGTCCGCTGCTACTCCGACGATAGAAGTGCCCGTATATCCATAGAATACGTATCCATAATGGTTATTTTTGGTATATTTAAGCGGTTTTAATGTGTTCTTTAATGGTTGGAGTATCAATCATTAACCTCGAACCCTGGGTACTTTTCACTTAAACAGAATCTCTTTCAAAAAATCTCCTTCTTTAAAAGAAACTTTTCAAGGCTCCACTTTTTTGCTCCATACACTAATATAACTAAGAATGCTGCGAAATAAAGAAGCGAAAGTTCACCTCTATTCATAATTGGTATCAATCCACTTGGGAGGTGAGATTTAAAATATGCAAAAAGCATTTCAACCGCACTAATTAAAGCAGCAAATCTTGCGAAAAACCCAAGAGCAATTGATAATCCCCCTACAAATTCAATAAGACCTGCTAAGCCCATAAGGCTCAATAATACAACCGATTCTTCTGCACCAAACACTCCAAACAGTTTTTTGGCTCCATGCTGGAAAAACAATAAGCCAACAAATACTCTAAAAATAAAATAAAAATAATCACCATTTTTTTCAATAATTTTATTAATCATTTTATCTCCTACTTTATTTGTAATGATTTTAAAACTTCACTATGTTAATGAGCAAGAACTCAATGAGTGGTATTATTTCACTATGTTTAAATAAAAAACCCCGCAATTAAGCAGGGTTTCTATTCCCATTTTATTTATTTGAATTATTTCAACAACATCAACTAATTAGTTTTATTCAACTGTTGGCGGTACATTGTTGTTTACCATATCAATATAAATCTTCCAGGAACCATCTTCCTGCTTTTTCAAGATGTCCAACCATTTGCCATCAATATGAATTGTCGGACCCTCAGCCTTAGGAGCCAACGATAATGTGTAAGTCCCACGAGAAAATGCCATATCTTTAACTACCTGAATTTCTGTATCGCCATATATTGCGACATTAATGCTAAATAGCTCAAATGAATCTTCAAAAAATTTTCTTATGTTCTCTTTTCCAATAATGTAAAGATTATCTGGTTCCATTCGTGTCGCATTGTTCTCCCACAAGGATAGAAAATTATCTAAGTCACCGGCATTTGCTTGAATACAATACTGGTCGTAAAGCTCATTAATTGCAGCAATGTCAGCTTCGGTATCTTGCTTTTGGCAGCTGAAAATCATTGCTAAAACGGTAGCTAAAATGATTGTTGAGAGTAACCAATTTAATTTTTTCATTTTCTTCGCCTGTTGTTATAAATATTAGTGCAAAGTTACGAATAATAAGGTCTTATTATCAATTAATACGTATTTTATATTCGAGCAAATTTATATTCCAAAAACCACCGTTTTTGGTACTAGATAGTTATAATGGTATCAAGTACACAAGTATATTTTGGTGTAGATTTTATTCTTTAAAATCAATACCTATATTATACAATAAGAAAGACCAATAATCAGTAATTAAAT
>SDBT01011389.1_pt1 | contig 14315 bp, 18 predicted proteins | sample 2277101 | NCBI WGS metagenome assembly SDBT01 (sample SAMN10404973, study PRJNA504765) | marine sediment metagenome | isolation source: marine sediment core GS10_PC15, 103 cmbsf | place: Arctic Ocean: Southern Knipovich Ridge | collected 2010 | reverse complement strand
GCCGAGAAGAGGAGGTTGATGTCGCCGTAGTGCGCGCTGAGCTTGTTGTCTTCGAGGAAGTCGTAGATGTGGTCCATCGTCGCCGTCTCCGCCGCGAGCCCGTGCGCCTTCATGTCGCGGCGGAGGATGGCGTACACCTCGGGCGGGATCGTCGTGTTCTGCCGCGCCTGGTACCGTTTCATCGCGTCGATGAAGTGGCTCCGCCGCGAGTACGTGTACCGCGAGCACATGTTGACGCGCCCCGAGTCTTTGAACGTCGGCGAGTCGTCGAGGATCTCGCGCACGGTGGCGCAGGCGGTGCAGGCGTAGATCGTCTCGTCGACCGCGAACGCGGTGCCGCCGCACGTCGCGCACGCGAGCTTCTGGGGCGCCTGCGTGTAGTTCGTGAGCTCGACGTACCCGCGCGCGAGCCGGAGGTACTCGGCGACGAGCTCGCCGAGCCGCGCGGCGGCGGGGCGCGCGGCGGCCGCCCGGCCTTTGCGCTTCGGCCCGAGGAACGACGTCTCGCGCGCTTGCAGCGTCATGGCCTTGTACTCCTCGAGGATCCCGTGCGTCCGGACGAGGTAGAGCGCGTACTCGAACGCGCCCTCGAGGTCGCGGATCGTCACCCGAAGGTCGACGATCTTTTTGCGCGCGACGCGGCGGTCGGCCACCAGGCCGTGCGCCTCGATGAGGAGCGCGCGCTCGAGATCGCCCTGGAGTCGCGGGAGCTCGGCTTGCTTCGCGGCGAGCCTTTCGCGGATCTTCGTGTTCATGTGGAAGATGTTGTACTCGTCGAAGTCGACGCGCAGCTTCGGCGGCGAGCCTCCCGCCGCCCGCGCCGCAGGCGCGTCGTCGAGGCGCGCCGGCGCCGGCTGTACAGCCCGTTGGGGGGGGCGCGTCGAGAAAAACGCGACGGGCCGCGGAGGCGCCGCAGACCGCCGCGCGGCGCGCGCGGCGCGCGGCCTCTTCTTTGGTTTCGCCTGCGGTGCGGCGGCCGGGCCGCCTGCGCGGCCTGGAACCGAGCGGGGGGCGCGTGGGCGGCGCCGGGGCGGCGCCCGCGCGAAAACGATCGCTGCAGGGTTTCTGCCCGGCGGCTGGGGGGAAACGGCGAGCATGCGGGGCTTTTGTAAGTAGCGCCGGAAAAGTCTCTAAAGGTATTTTCCGCGCCCAGGCGGCGCAAAAGCGCGCCAACGAAAAAAACGTGCGTTTTTTTTTCTTGGGCAGGGTAAAATGACCTCGTGCACAAGTCAGCAATCCACAGCGAATTGTTTCATCGACCTCGCCACCTTTTCGGAGGCAGAGGGTTACTACTACGGTGGCCCGCACGCCATCACGTGGTTCGTCCGAGGCGTCCAAAAGGCGAACTGGTTTTCGTTCATTCCGATCAGCCTGCGCTCCCAGGGGACGCACGACTTCGGCCACAAAATGTCGTCCTCCGCCGTCAACCGGAGCGGCGACTACGTCCTCAACATCTGGTTCCGCGCCCAGATCCCGCAGATCCAGCTCAGCGGCACCGCCGATATTTTCGCGGACTCCAAGGTCCGCTGGACCCGGAACCTGATGCACAACCTCTTCTCGAAAGTCTCGATGACCTTCAACGAGCTGACCGTGGCCGAGATGGACAACTACTTCCTCGACGTCCACTACCAGTTCAACCTGGTCGGCGCGAAGCGGATCGGGTACCGCAACATGATCGGCGACATCGCGACGATGACCGCGAACGTCGGCCCCGGCGACGTCCTCGGGACCGGCGGATTCTTTGAGGTCCCCTTCCCCTTCTGGTTCGCCCAGGACTCCGGCGTCGCGCTCCCGATCGCGGCCCTCCCGTTCAACGACGTCAAGATCAACTACGACTTCCGGCGCTGGCAAGACCTCATCGTCGTGCACCCCGGGACCGCCGGCGGCGCGCGGGCCGCGGTTGCGGCCGACGTCCACATCTTCGGCCAGCCGACCAACGAGCCCGCCCTCGCGAACCAGGCAACCTGGTGCCATTACGCCGTCCTCCACAACGACGAGCGCGTCAAGATGGGCGACGCCCCCCGCGACATGCTCATCAAACAGATCCAGAGCCCGCAGGCCTCGCCGATCAACGACTTGACCGTGCAGTCGACGATCGACCTCCGGCTGAGCCACGCCATTATCGTGTTCTACTTCATGGCGCAGAACATCTCCCACCTCAAACGCGGCGACGGCGGCGGCGAATGGTCGAACTACACGACCGAGCCCGGCTACTCCGGCGGCGACCCCGTTTCGGACGCGTGCCTCACCTACGAGTCCACGACCCGCGTCCGCATGGGCGCCGACTACTACTCGCTCATGGCCCCCTACTTCTGGTCCGACGCCATCCCGGACTGGTCCGGCTACCACGAGTACTCGTACTCCCTCCACCCCGGCGGCTACAACCCGGCCGGGAGCACCAACTACAGCAAGCTCGCGAACGTTTCCCTCTCGTGCGAGTTCTCGACCGCCGCCCAGAACGCGGGCGCGGCTGCGCCCGTTGACTCCAACGGGGCAGACATCCAGCTCCCCAACTCGGCGGGCGACCTCGTCGCTTTCCCCCAGATCTTCCAGAAAGTCTTCATCGCCGAGAACTGGAACGTCGGCCGGATCGCGAACGGCTCCTTCGGACACCCGACCTTGTGATAACACCGCCTCGGGCGCTACTTTTTTCCTCTCTCTTCCCCGAGAGGAAATGGAAAGCACGGCCGGCCCGCGCTGGCCGCCGAAAAAAATGGCGGTCGCAGAAGAGCCGCCTGACAGCGTTTCCGGTCGACCACTCGTTCGCCCACCCGCGTCGTGATGTGTCGGTGCGGCAGGTGTAGAAGTCGAACGCGGCTCAGTTTCCGGCTGGCGCGATGCTGACGAGGAAGTGCGCCGCCGCCGTGGCGAGGACAGTGGGGCCTGCCCGCACGATGGCGGCGGGGCCCGCCGCGATTTTTGCGGCGAGGGCGGCAATGTCGCCCTCGGAGCCGCGACCGACGTAATGTAGATGCTCGAGCGCGTGTTTGGCGCGAAGTTGAGAGAGGATGTACTCGTACGTCTCGGGCTGCAGGGCGTGCGCAAATTCGGTGAACTCGACGACGGGCGTTTGCGCGAAGACGCCGTTCGCGTGGACGGTGCGCACCGAGGCGCGCATCACGCGGATTTCGTACATTTTTCGGCGGTCGACGGCGGCCGCGAGCACGCGGAGCGACTCAAGTCCGTCTTTGTACTCGGCGTCGGTCATCTGCCGCTTGCGCTCTTCTAAAAAGTTCAAAAGGCGGGCGATGTGCGGGTCCATTGGTGTGGGAAGGGCGACCGCTTTTTGTCGACTGTACTCATCCAACAAAGTGGTTTTATTTGGGTCGTTCTGTGTATATCTGCTTGGGAAAAAATGCGTGCTCGAGCGGGGCGCGTGGGGCAGCCGAGACGACAGCGAGGTCACCGACCTGTACAACAAAGACGCGGCCATCCACACGGGGCCCTCCGGCACGCTGCTGGCGCGTGCCGCCCTGTCTGCCGATCTCGAGCACTCTATCGCCGAGGACGGGGCAAGAAAAAAGCGGCGGCCAGACAAAAGGCCTTGGCCGAACTGCCGGAGGGAGACGGCTCTCAAGGCGAAGCCGTCGCCCCGTGACGATCGCGACGCGTTTTTCCTTTCGCCCCGCGGCGTGAAAGGAAAACCGGCCGCCTTCAGTCGACTCAGGCAAGCCGGATGCTGACGATGAACGCCCTCGTCGAGATTGTGTGGCGCACCTGCGTCGTTCTCAGGTCGTTGTCGCACTCGCCGCACGTGTACCCGTCGCCAAAGGGGTCGAACCGGGTCCGGTGTCTCGGCGAAACGCGGCGCAACAGCGAATTCACGTCCTTGATGTCGCTGCAGACGGCGGCGTCGTCTGAAAAGACCTCGACCTGCGTCATGTGCCGCTCGTACTCGAGCTTGTCTGAAATCTCTTCGAACGTCTCGTCGAGCAGGTCGACCAGGAAATCGTCGGCCTCCCACTGCGGCACGATGCGAAACGTCGCGCCGTCCTCGGCGTCGCGGTCAATCCGCGCCGTCGCGCGAAAAACCCGAATTTTGTACTGTTTCCGCGCCGCGCAAACCCCGTTGAGAGCTTGCAGCGCATTCATGGCCCGCACGTACTCGTCGTCGCGAAACGTGCGTTTGTACGTTTCGACGACGTTCAAAAGGGTTTGAACGTTCGGCTCCATTGTGCTTCTCCTGTGCAGCCGCGCGCCTTTAGCCTGCCGCGGCGAATCGATTCGCCGCGGCAGGCTAAAGGCACGGCCCCGCAGGAGGCAAATGTCCGGCGGGCCCGCAATCGACGCCGAAGCGTGCAACGGCCAGTGCCTCGCCCTGTGCGGCGCGCTCGACCACGGCAGCACGCCCGACCACGGCTTCGGGTCCTACGAGGTGGGGAACTTCGCGACGCGCTTTTACTGCCGGAGCAGGCCGTGCTTTTGCGTCCCGGCGCCGTGCTCGAACGTGTGGTTTTGCTCCGGCGCCGCGCCGCTGCACACGCTGGCCACGGTCGACGGCGGCGAGACGCGGCTCTGCGAGACGTGCAGCGACCGGTTTGGCCGGCGCCTGGAGACGCTGGAAGAAGGTGGCGCGTGCCCGTGCTGCCTCGACGCGAAGCCGGTCCTCGTCAAGCATCCGGCCATGTGCGGCCACGGGGTGTGTCAAGACTGCTTCGTCGCCGTTTGCGACGTGGCGGCCATCCCGCCCGTCACCCGCTTCGGGTGCCCGCGCGCCGCCTCGCCGACCGCCGACTTCCACAGTTTCGTCGGGTCGGTGCCCGGCCTCGAAACGCTGGTCGCCGCCAAGCAATTGGAGATGTACAACGAAGTGGTGTTCGAAGTGTGGACGCTCGTCGCCCCCGCGCAATACGACTGTTACTGCGAAGCGGTCGACGACTGGCACGGCAGGCAAATCTTCTTGAAGAAGCTCGCGAAGCACTGCCCGTTCTGCCGCGCAAGGAATCTGCAGGCGTACTGCGCGTGCGAGCACGAGTTCGACGGCGAAGCCGCGGCGGAGTACGGGTCCGAAGACGACGGCGGCGAAGACAGCGCCGATTCCGACGAACGGCACGCGAGCCCCCTCTTCGAGGAGCCGCGACTCTGAACCGCGGGGTGTTTCCTCACATGGGTGAGGAAACGAAAGAAGGGGTGGCTTCGGCTAGGCTCTGCGGCCGCCAGCGCCAGCCGCAGAGAAAACCCCCAGCGTCAGCGAGACCGCGATTGCGCCAGCGGTCCACAGCCGCATGCTCTTGTTTGCGGTTTTGAGCTCGCACACCTCCGCCTCGAGCAGCGCCTGTTTGGCCGGGAGGGTTTCGTGTCGGCGGAGCGTCTGATCGAACGCCGCCTGCCTTTTCGCCTGGTCGGCGGCGAAAGTGGTCTGAAACCGCTCGCCCCACTTGTCGACGTACGGCCCGCGCAACACGTCTGCGATTTTCGCCTCGAGCTTGCCTTCCAGCTGGTCGAAGTGGCGCGACTGGAGGTCCAAAAACCGAATGTCGTTGCGCAGGTGCGCGTCCACGGCGCGCATCGTCGCGGCGCCAACCATGACGGGCAGCCGGTTGCTGACGAGCCGGTCGACCAAAGGCGGCACGATCCGCTGGATTGTTTCCTCTGCGTCGCGCGCGACCCGCGCCGAAAACAGCTCGCTGCCGAGGATGGTCCGCTCGACGCGCGTGTGGCAAAAGTCGCGCTCCATCGATTACGGGTGCCTGTCCCGCCCCCTTGCGCGGCTGGATCAGTTTTCCTTTTCCCCGCCGAAAGGAAATGATGGCCAGTGGTAACCTCCCACCCCCGCCCGGGATGACAACCGCCCGCGACACGATGTACGACATTCGAAAGACCCTCCGAGCGTTCATGCGCGAAAACCGAAAGGCGATGGGGCTGTACTTGGCGTTGTCGCTCGCGTCGCCGCTCGCCGAAGTGGTGCTCCCGACCTTCTACGGAAAAATCCTCAGCAACCTGCCGAAGCAAAACCCGACCCTGGCGCTCGCGCCGGAGACAAAGCGGGCCGTCGTCTCTGTCGTCGTCTTGTGGTGCGTCCTGCAAGGGCTGTACCAGGCGCTGGACCGGCTCGACGCCGCCATGATCCCGAAGCTGCAGGCGTTCGTCCGGCGGCACATCGTGCTCGCCGTCGTCGAGACGTTCAAGGACAACCACGAGGAACTCGAGCTCGGCGACCTGCTGGCCAAAATTATCAAGCTGCCGCTCGTCATCCGCGACCTCGCGCACCAGCTCCGCCACTTCATCCTCCCCACCAGCCTGGTCTTTCTGGCCGTCGCCGGGTATTTGACGTACACCCACCCGCTTTTGGGCGCGGTGTTTGCGGCCAACGCCGCGGCGCTCGGCGGCGTCATCGTGACGTTCGGGCGGGCGTGCACGGCGAGCTCCGTGACCATGAACGAGCACGACAACGTGCTCCACGAAGAGATCGAAGACATCTTGGGCAACGTCCTCGACGTGTACGCCGCCGACAGCCTCGAGGACGAGCTGGCGCGCCTGGCCGCGCGGCAGGCGCGGCTCGACAGCCAGTACAAAGACACGATTAAATGCGCGTCGCGGTTCAAACTCCTGTACAACATGGTGGGCTTTACCATGTTTCTGTCGGTGAACGCGGCCTCGTTCTACCTGTACGCGAAGAAGCGCGTCACGCTCGCGCAGGTCATCACCACGCTGATGGTCTCGCTGTTCCTCGTCGGGAGCCTGAACCGGCTCGGCGGCGAGCTTCGCGACTTCGTGTTCAACGCCGGGATGACGCGCAACATGCAGCTGTACCTCGACCGCCTCCGCGCGCTGCGCCCCTCACCGCCCCCGGTGGCGGCGACTGAGCCCTTCGAGGTCGTCCGCGGCGACCTCGCCTTCTCGGACGTGACGGTGCGGCACGGCGAGCGCCGCGTGCTCGACCGGTTCAGCCTGGCGGTCCCGGCCGGTCAAAAGGTCGCGATCGTCGGGAAGAACGGCAGCGGGAAGACGACGCTCGTCCGCGCGCTCCTGAAGCTGCAGCCCTACGAAGGGACGATCGAGGTCGACGGCCAGAACATCGCCGCGCTCGACCCCGGGCGCCTCCGCAGACAGTTCGTCTACGTCCCCCAGAACCCGCGCCTGTTCAACCGCACCCTGTACGAAAACATCACGTACGGGGTCCCGCGCACAACGCGCGCGCAGGTCCGCGCGCTTCTGGCGCGGTTCGGCCTCTCGGCCGCGTTCGGCGGCGGACTCGGCCAGCGGGTCGGCAAGAACGGGTCGAAGCTGTCGGGCGGGCAGCGGCAGATCGTTTTCCTGCTGCGGTGCGTGCTGCGCTGCGCCCGCGCAGGCGGGCCGCGCGTCGTCATCCTGGACGAGCCGACGGCGTCGCTCGACGACGCCAACAAGGCCCAGCTGTTCGAGATCCTGCGCACCCTCATGCAGGGGCGGACCGTCCTGATGGTCACGCACGACCCGTTCCTGCTGCGCGGCGCCGACCGGGTCGTCGACCTCGGCGCAGAAAATTGAACGCGCGCCTTTTCTGCGGGCCTGGCGGACGCCAACATGCACATCGACCACCGCACGGATCTCCCCGCCGCGTTCACGGGGACTGTGATCCTCGCCGCGACTTCGGTGTCCTCTCTCGTCGGGTTCGCGCTGTACCGACCCGAGGCGGGGTGCGTCGGCTCTCCTCCGCCGGACGTGTGGATGATTGTCTACGCGTCGATCGTCGCCGGCCTGTGCGTGGACATTGGTCTGCGGTGGTGGGCGGTGCTCAGCTCCCCGCCCCTCTGCGTGTCGGCATTGTTTGTCTCCACGTATTTCGTGTGGGGCATCATCGGCGCGTTTTTGTACGCGACCGGCCTGGCGGGCTGCACGGGCGCGACCACCACGATCGTCCTCTTTGACGTCGCCACGTGGGCAGTTCTTTCCGTCGCGGGGTGCGCAACCGTCGCGGCGAAAGCCGTGGCGGGGCGGAACGACGGCGCTTGACAAAATTGAATCCGCGGGTACAGGGGTGCCCCTCCCAATCCCAATGGACAACGCCGACGCGCTCAACGCCGACCCCGGCGGCATTCCGCCGCTGGACTCTTCCGAGTCGGACGGCAAGCCGCCGACCCGATGCGTCATCTTCGGGGCGGACCACGCCGGGCGCTCGCTGATGGCCAAACTGGCGGCCCGCGCCGAAGCCGCAGGCTTTGACGTCCGGGTGCAGGGGGTCGACGGCGCCGACGCCAAAGTCGACTACCCCGACGCCAAAGTCGACTACCCCGACTGCGTCGACAAAGTCGTGCGCTACCTGCTCACACTGCCTTGCCCCAGCGGGAGGGAGCCTTTTGCCGTTCTCGTGTGCGGAACGGGGATGGGCATGTGCATGGGCGCAAACCGCTTCAGCACGATCCGCGCGGCAGTGTGCCGCACCACCGCCGACGCCGTGCTCACGCGGGGCCACAACGACGCAAACGTTCTCTGTCTCGGCGCGCGCGGCGAGGCCGGCGGCGACGGCGCCGTTCAAGGGCACCTCGCCACCGCCGAAACCATTTTCGACGCTTTTGCAATCACCCCGTACGAGGGCGGGCGGCACGACCGCCGCCTGCGCAAACTCTTCCGTCTCAACCGCGGCTGGGAGATTTTGAAGCGGCCGAGGCGCTGACCGCCACGCCGCGACGAGATTTTCTACGGCAGCATTTGCCGAATCATTTCGAAAACGCACAGACTCGTCGCTCGAGTTCATCGACAACGCCTACAAGCGGGAACAGCACCAACAGAATTTTGGGCACCTCGGTGTATCCACCAAAAGTGAAACTTCAGCGCCAGGCTGGTGCGTTGGAAGCACCGATGAACGAAAACACGCGCGTCGCTATTTGCGCAGTTGCGTTCTTTGCCTTTTCTGCGATCGTGCTTCGGGGTTGGCCCGTGTTCGTCACCGTCATCTGCGATTGCAAATGCAATCGCAAATGCAATCGCAAATCGGACAGCCCCTTCCCGGAGTCCTAAACCAATGGACCGCGGTTTCCTTTCCTCGGAAGAAAGGGAACCCGGATTAAAATTGCCGACTCGAAGAAGACGGCTGCGGCCAAAAGGCACACCCATGGTCGACCCGAGGCTGGCCACGCTTGTGTGTCTGATCGACCTCTTCGGGCCCGAAAAGGCCCAGAAATACGAACACGCGATCCACCGGCACGCCACCCGCGCCGCGTCAGCGTGCGCCGCCGTCGACGAAAAAGACGGCGCGTACGTTGACGCCATGTACCAAGCGGTGGGCCGGTTCGTGGCGGCCGAACACCAGGGGATCCCGCCGAGTGTGATGCTCGCAGAAGAGGCGCTCGAGGATGAGTGGGCATCCGCGGTGTACGCCGACGTCCGCGGCGAGGAGGCCCGGCTCCGCGACGACACGACGCACAAGCCCGACGTCCGAGAAGGGGCGATCCAGTGCGGTCGGTGCAAAGGGTGGAAAACGCACTTTTACCAAATGCAGACGCGGTCGGCCGACGAAGGAATGACCACGTTCTACACGTGCATGTCCAGCGGGTGCAACAACCGCTGGCGAAGCTGACCGGACGTGATTTTTTTCTTCTCCCGCTCGCGAGAGAAGAAAAAGCAGGCTAGCCCGGCTTTTGCGTCCGCTGGAACTGGTCGTAGAAAGCGCGCGGGTCCGGGATTCCAATGTCGTGGAACAATGCGATCGCGTCGGCCTTTTTGTCGGCCGGCCGCTTCCTCGGCCGGCGGACGCCGGGGGCGACTTTAGTGAGCTTGACGCCGCCGTACTGGCCGTACCCGTTTCGCGTCATGAACTCGTGGAGTGCCTGTTTCGGCCGCCGAGCGCGCTCGGTGAGCGCTTTGATTTCCTTCCGGAGCACTCTTTTCCGGGCCTCGATGTTGTTGATCTCGGCGATCCAGGCGGACGCGCTCATCGTGGTCTTGCCGGAGGCGTGTCCTTAGCCTGGTTGAATTAAACCTTTCTGCGCAAGACGCCGATGCCGCCCGAAGCAATCAAAGCGCTCGAGGAGTGGGCCGCCGAAATGGCCGCCAGATGGGCCCGACAAAAGAGGGCTCGCGAACAGCAAGGGCGAAAGGAAAACACCGGTTTATTTCGCCGCGCCCTTATTAGCACATGGACGTCTCGCCGTTCGACGCCGTGTTCGTCGTCGCCCTCCCCGAGCGGCGCGAATCTGTCACCTCCGTGCTTGCCGCGGCCGGAATCCGCCCGACCGTCTTCCCAGCGATTTTAAGGGGCGAGCTCGACCTCGGCGCGCTCGTTGCGGGGGGGGTCTTGACCGAAGACGCGAAAATCAGCCTGAACACGGGCCAGATAGCGTGCCACCTGAGCCACGTATCGGTTCTCGCCCAGTTTCTGCGGGACCCTGCGGCGCAGACATGTTTGGTGTTCGAGGACGACCTCCGGCCGGTGCCGGGCGACACTGTCGACGAAATGCGGAAAATCAGGGACGCGGTCCCGCCAGACTGGGACATTTTGTATTTGGGCCGCTGCTCAGACCTGTGCTGCCACGACGTCGAGGCGGCCGCCGGCGTCGTCCGCTGCACCGCGCCCTTCTGCCGCCACGCGTACGCGGTCACGCGCCGGGGGGCGGCGACGATCGTTGCGAACACGCTCCCGATGGACCGGCTCCCGGGCGACAAAATGTACGCGAACCTGATCCGCGACGGCGCCCTGCGCGCGTACTGCGCGAAGCCGGCCCTGTTTTTCCAGGACAGGGAAGCCTTTGCCAGCACGCTCGGCAACACTGAGCGGGAGCTCAGCGAGTGCTCGCGGTTCCAAATATTCTTGCAGCACTCGGACAAAACAGCCGCTGTCTTGTGCGTCCTGGTGGTCGTTTTGGCCGCAGGCGTGGCGCTGTGGGCGCGGCCGAAGGCGCGTTAAGCGGTGTTGCCCGGTGAGACACCAAATGGATCTCCAAGATATGCTCAAGTGACCGATCAGAGCTCCTTCTTTCCGATACGTCGACGAGATCTGGTCGACGCAGGGTCTCGCTATACGAGGTCCATGATTGCGTCGACAATGTCGCCGAAGTTGTTCACGAGCGCCTCGTGTGCGATTATTTTGTCGACGCCCGCTTGCTTGGCGACGATTTGTATGTCGTTGGCCAAGTCTTCTCTGAGCGCGTGGCGCGCGATCATTTGCATCCTGCGACACGAGGGGTAGGCCAATTCAAGCGGAACGAACGCACACACAAGCCTGCCAGGACCCACCGCGCTGTTCAAAACCTGGATGAAACTCGGTGAACCCATATGTGCCTCACCAAAAATGGGATTGTACGTTCGGTTCTCTTTTATTTTCTCGCTTCCCTTGCAAGCCATGTCGCTCTGTGAGAAAAGCAAGATGCTCGGCGAGCCGAACAAGGGCGCTCACAAAACGCGGATCCCGTGTTTGAACGTCGCGCTCGTCGACGTGGCCCTGACCGTTCTTGCCGCCTGGATCATCGCCAAAGTCTTCAAACTCAACTTTTGGGCCGTTTTGTTTTTCCTGTTCGTGGCGAGCATTGTCGCACATCGCGCGTTCTGCGTGCGCACGACTGTCGACAAGCTCCTCTTCCCCGGCGACTAAATTGAAAAACCGCGGTTGCTGGTGGGCGCGACACCTCAAAAAATGTCTCAGTTTTTGCGGTTGTGCACGTTTTCGAACGTTGTTTCTGCCGCGGCAATTCTGATCAGCTGCGGCTCGATTAGAAAGTCGTGCGAGGCGCGCGCACTCATGAAACAAACGGAAGACAACAACTTAAAACTGCGGAAGCGGCGCCTTCGCGAGGATCGCTGCGCGCATCAGCGCAGGCAAATAAAAGCCGCAGAGTACCGAAAATTGAACGTGGTGGGCGGGGGGCGCAAGAAGCGGCGCGGCAAAATGACTTGGGAGGTGCGGTGCGTCGACGGCGACAAGTTGAAAGGCATTTTTACGACAGCCGACGGGGCGGTCAGGGCGGCTGCGTCGCTGAGCGGCGGCGCGATGTGGTACGTCGCCGATCGTGCGGTCGGCTCGCATTTCGTGCCCGTTTTCGCGACGACCGCCGGGCCGCAGTACTACATTTGCCGGGCGCTCGCCAGCGATTCCGACGACGCGAAGGCCCCCATCCTCGACCAGACGTCGGCCGGGGAGACACCCCCCGGGTGTCAACGCCACGGTGTTTCCGCCGCGACGTCGACCCCCATCCTCGACCAGTTGTCGGCCCCGATGAAAAAGTACCTCCTCAGGGAAGGGGCAAAGAGACATGCCCCGTTGCCCCAGGATTTTAAGGTCGTATTTCCTCCACTCAAGATGACCTTCTCCGAAGCCTAAGTCGCCGAACGTAATTTCTTTTCGTGAGAAAAGAAAAGAAAATGGAGGATACAGGCATCGATCCTGTTATCTCGCCGGTGCTAGCGGCGCGTGTTACCAATTACACCAATCCCCCCAAAGGGGTGGAGGATACAGGCTTCGATCCTGTTATCTCGCCGGTGCGAGCGGCGCGTGTTACCGATTACACCAATCCCCCAGTCCGGGGGGCAGGTATTTTTAACTGAACTTGGGCCGCCCGTTTGTGGCCGCAAACAAAAAAAAACTAAATGCGGGGTTCCCCCGCAGGCGAGGTGAGTACCACAACACAAATGATGATGAAGTTTGCAGCTGTTCTTCTTTTGTTGGGAAGTGTCGTCGCGGAACCGCTGGACTCGTGCGACGAGCAAGCAACTTGTTTATCGATTGCAATCGGCGTCTGTAACACCGACGATACCAGGCAAGTGTGTCTGTCGTGGAAAGATGAACCAGATTGTTTGAAAGACGGCTCAGAGTCGGTTTCCCATGCGTGTCCTGGAAGTCAAGGGCCAAAAACCGAAGACTGGCCTGCCGACGACTGGCTTTGTGTTACCGTTCTGGGAGGCGAACCCGCCATTTTCGGGGTCAAAGACGGCCGCGGATGTGGAAACCCCGGTTCTTACGTCGTCGACGGAACAGGCAACGAAACGGCGGCGTGCACTGGTCCGCTCAATTCCTGCGCCGGCAACAACGCAAAAGAATGCCAGTGGTCGTTTCCCACCGAACCGTGCACCACGGAGCCCCACTGCCCATCAACAGTCGAGTGCCACGCCGAAGTGCCGTGCGTTGCAATTGTCGACGGCATGGAGTGTCCGTGCACCACCTTGAAGTACGTGTACGTGTAGGCCCCCGAGGCTCGCGGGCCCAATGTGTAAAAAAGTGTGCGTTTCTTCTTCAAGTGACGAAGAAGAAAACCCTACAAGCTTCGATCCTGTTATCTCGCCGGTGCGAGCGGCGCGTGTTACCGATTACACCAATCCCCAACTTATTGCACCGCGCATTCGCACCTTGTTCTTTCGCACTCCAAGCGAAGCCGGGTATTGTTTATTTCGAAGTGGGTGCCTGTTTTCGTGATGTAGCTGGACAGGTGTCGAATGGTCCGCCCGACGAGCCTTTTGTGGACTCGCTCGCCCGAGGCCAGACCCCGCTCGACAAACTGGTTGGAAAACGTTTTGTGCGCCGAGGACGTCCACCACCCTTTCCGTTCCCCAACCGCCCACAAGAAATCGTGTTGTTCGTCCTCGACGCACAGCCCGCACACCTGGATCCCGCCTTCCGGCAGCCGTTTCACGCACAACAACTTCCTTTTCACGTTGCGCTCGAGCCCGTACAACGGCCCTTCGGGAGCAGTGCCCGTGCAGACGACGAGGAGGCCGAATTGTCCGACCGGCGCGACGGAGACGACTTTTTCACCGCGGACCAAATTTGGCGTCGACGCTTGCTCAGTCAACATCGTTGCCCACCGGGCGACAACTCGGGTCAAAAAACCATTTTTTCACGGGGCGAAAACGTCTGCGAGGACGCCAATCGAAGCCTCGTCGCTCGCGACGACAGCCTCTTCCGGAGGGCGGTCCAAGAGCGTGCACGCGCCAGCGTCGAAAACGTACTGGTAGGCCACGCACGCGGGCGTGTCCGAGCACGCCTGCTGGCACGCGGCGACCGTGTCGGTGTCGACTGTGCCGAGCGGCGCGCCCGCAAACCCTGCGCCCGCGCGGTCGTAGGTCAGCCACGGCCCCTCCTCTCGGCAGACGACGTCTCCGACGGTCTGCGGCACCCCGTCGGAGCCGCAGTTAATCATGCCGGGCGTGGGCCGCGGGGCGACCGGCGGCGGCCCCAAGGTCGCCCCCCAGCCGGTCGCCACGACGACCGCGGCGAGCAGGGCCGCGCCGCACGCCCACGCCCAGCCGGGGACGTCGCGCTTCCACAAGCCGCGCAGGCCGAGCGCCAGAAGCGCCGCGGCGACCACAAACCACCCAGCGGCAAGCGCCGGCGCAACCGCCTCGCCCTGTCGCCGAAAAGTCATCGCGGTGGCCGCCGCGGCCGCGGCGCCGAAAGCGTCGGCGGT
>SDBT01011388.1_pt1 | contig 14319 bp, 8 predicted proteins | sample 2277101 | NCBI WGS metagenome assembly SDBT01 (sample SAMN10404973, study PRJNA504765) | marine sediment metagenome | isolation source: marine sediment core GS10_PC15, 103 cmbsf | place: Arctic Ocean: Southern Knipovich Ridge | collected 2010 | reverse complement strand
AATTGACATGATAAGCAGCAATATCGACAGATAATTAAAATGTATTTCTTTTAGATAACCTTCCAGCCGGTAAACTCTACGAAATACAATCATCACTATCAATAAAGCTGCGATGCCGGAAAATATCGCACCAACAACGAAATAGGGACCAAAAATAGTACTATGCCAACCGGGCTGAATGGTCATAGCAAAAATATAAGATATGACGGTATGAACAGAGACAGCAATAGGAATAACCATAACCATTAGAATATTGATTGCGCGCTTTAAAATTTTCTGTTGTTTCTCAGTACCCTGCCACCCCCACGACAAAAACTCGTACAGCCATTTCGGTTTGGTACCACGATCACGAAGAATTGCTATATCCGGAATCATTGGCAGGTAGAGGTAAACCGTACTGGCGGCGAAGTAAGCCGTAATGCTCGTAACGTCCCATAATAAAGGTGACTGCAGCCGGCCGCTGGTGACCATGTTCCACATACGTCCCGGTTGCCCCATATCAATTATCGGAAGTATGCCGCCAATACCAAGAACGATTGCGGTAATCACCTCCGCCATGCGTGTAATTGGTCGCCTCCATTCAGCCTTTGAAAGACGAAGGATAGCAGAAATCAATGTCCCTGCGTGGCTGATACCGATAAAAAAGACAAAATTAATGATATAAAATCCCCATGATACAGGCTGTGCTAGTCCTGTTACTCCAAGACCGGCCACAAATTGATTTAGATAGGCATAGAAGGCAAATGCAATGGTGGCTACTAAAATTCCCAGCATCCAATAAAATCCGTTTCCGGTTTTTTCGATGGAACGGAAGAGAGCTTCATCCTCATATTTCATTTTTTTTTCTAACATTTGAATCTCACTCGACTTCCGATAAATAATAGACCTTTGGTTCGGTGCCTAATTCTTCTAACATTCGAAATGCCCTGGGACTTCTCGCCAGTTTGGAGACTCTGCTTTCCCGGTTATCCAGATCACCAAAGGAGAAGGCCTGATTAGGACAACTTTCGACGCATGCAGGTATATAATCATCTTCTCGAAGCTCTCGGCCCTCCGTTGCCACCTGTTCTTTTGCCTTCTGCAAACGATGTATACAGAATGTGCATTTTTCTACTATGCCTGCCGGTCGCACCGACACATCCGGATTAAGAGCAGAAGCCATCTCACTGGGCCACTGAGGTTTATACCAATTAAAAGATTTCACTGTATACGGACAAGCAGCCATACAATACCGGCAGCCAATACACTGAGGATATATTTGAGTAATTATGCCCTCTTCATTGCGATAAGTTGCCCGTACCGGGCAAACCTTTGTACAGGGAGGATTATCACAGTGATAGCACGGTCTGGGTAAATATCGTACTTTAGTATGGGGGTATTCTCCCTCATATTCAGTTAATATATCAAGCCACAGCATCGTACGTCCCTTTTCGGATTCTTCTTTTCCGACAATTGCCACATTATTTTCAATTTTACAAGCAGCAGTGCATTCTCCACAACCAGTACATTTATTTAGATCAATTACCATTCCCCATTTTGGCATCTGTATTATCTCCAAAAGTATTAAGTGCTCACCCTTCTATCCATTTTCTCAATTCTTACCTTTGTTGAATACATTGATGGAACATTTGACATTAAATCAGCATCCGGACAGAAAAGTGAATATGGATTCATACCGATCGTATTGTTAGATGGACATAAGGGCAACATAATGATTTCAGGCATTACGGTGGGGACTATCTTTACCTTTAAAGAAATCTCCCCATCAGGTGAAATAACACGAACCTTTTCACCTTCATATATATTCAGACTGGCTGCTGTATTGGGATTAATCTCCACCCAGGAGTTCCAATACTCTCTTGAATATAAACCGGATAGTTCATTCAAAAGACCAAGGGGAGCTGTGCTGCCGTAATTACTCAGCATCTGATATGGCAACAAATGATAGGGATAATTGAGATCTTGGTCGCTAAAACGTGGTTTTTCAAAATGTGGCAAGTATATCAAATCTCCTCGCGCATCAATCTTCCAATGACGATACAAATCCTCGGATGCCTCCTGTTGCATCTCTGCGATATTTATTTGTGTATGCATTTTTTCCATGATTGTTCGAGCAAATAATTCAAATTTCCTCGAATTATTATTAAATATTTTTTTGTTTTTTAATTCCAGAGAGATTGGATCCCACCATCCTCCCTTTTCTAATAACACTGGCCAGAACTCTTCAAAATTGGAATATTCGAACGCCTGCCAACCCCTCTTTTTTAAAAATTCTATCCATGAAAGATCTGTACTTTCTGAGATAACCGTTCCCTGGCCGGAATCAAAAATATCTTCAGTATATGACTTTATATAACCGATGTAATTTTTCCAGGGGAGTGCTTTTGCAATAGTGCCACCAAGTTTTTGTTTAAGATTTAAAATCACATCTCCGATATGCTGTGTATCGTATAAAGGCTCGATGACAGGTTGTTGTATACCGAGGTGCAAGAATCCCACAGAGGGAACATTACGGCTGGCTTCCCAACTTTCAAGAAAAACAGGTTTTGGCAATATCAAATCTGAATAAGTAGCTGTATCATTAAAGAAGGACGTAGAGCTTACTATGAGAGATACATCTTTTATAGCTGTAACAAATCGTTCCTTATTTAGTGAATCAATAAGCGGATTCACATCATGCATAAATATTGTGTCAATCGAATATGGTTGTTTTTTCTCTAAAGTATATAATAATTGATCAATTGAATCCACAGAATTGACAAATTTAATATCCTCTTCTGTTCCAATTTTCCTTTGTTCAAGACCTCTTAGGGTTACTTCATCTGTTGTTATATCGGTTAAAGAAACAGATTCCAATTGGTTTGGGAATAATACACCACCTTTTTTTTCAAAATTACCTTTTAGTGCATTGAGACAATAAATTGCCCACAAGGTATACATACTATTTGTATTACTTGCTGCCTGCCCACCGGCCAGGGCTAACGCTGGATTTGTTGATGCAAAATCTCTGGCAATTTCAATGATTTTTTCAGCAGAGACACCGGTGATTTGTGAAACTTTTTCAGGATAATATTCTTCGGTAACCACATCTTTAAAACTTTTATGCCATTCACCTGAAGAATCTTGCCAACGGGTAAATCCAAAACTTTTATCCTTAATAAATTTTTTATCATAGCTACCGTCTCTTATCATCACATGGGTTATCGCAAGTGCTAAGGCGGCCATCGTACCTGGCCTGACAGCTACCCACTCTGATGAATTCGCTGCCGTACGGGATAAATAGGAACTTATATGGATAATTTTTGCTCTGTCCTGTTCTTTCCGATTGTGCAATTCGGCGTAGAGTTGATTATATCGAATTGGTGATGGTCCTTCATCTAGAAGATCCGCACCAAAATTCAGTACATAATTAGTATTCCTTATATCATAATAAGGTGTTGTGTTTAATCCTTGGGATATAAGGGTTGGCAGAGAAAGAATATTTGCATCGCTGAGGCACAGATGATTGGGTGAACCGAATGCTGCCATAAAATTATTGCAAAGATCGGTTATCAATTCATTATTATCACGGCTGATCAAGACAAACCTTTCCGGGGTACCATTCTCTCTGAGATTTTGCAACCGGCCTGTGATAATTTGTAAAGCTGCCTCCCAATCAATTACTTCCCATTTATTCTCACCACGCTCGCCTGCTCTCTTTAATGGGCTGTGAATCCTTTCAGGATGGAATAGCATTTCAACTCCAGCTTCTGCTTTGGGGCAGACGCCTCCTTTATTGATCGGGTAAAGAGGATTACCCAATATCCGTACGGGAATACCATCTATTTGTCTCACCCGAATCCCACATCCCCCTGGACAGAGCGTACATATGCTATTTTTCCATGTTTCAATATGGGGGCCTGAATTTAGACGCTCAAAAACCTCATCAGGCATTGAAAATATCGCACCTGCCCCCAAGGCACCAACAGCTGCAGACGTTGTAGTTACACCGAGCAATTTCAAAAATTCGCGTCGATTAATCTCCAATACATTTCCCCTTCATAGTCTGTAACAGTAACAGTTTGATTAACCATAATTATTCAAATCTCGCAAAAACGAAGAAAATTCTATCAGGTTTGTTACCTATCTATGACAGGCATAACAATCATTTGTTACATTACGTTCTTCATGACAATCTATGCACCATTCCATTTCCATATTGACGAATGCAATGCTAAAAGGTCTCTCCATCTGTGAAACATCACCGTGACAATCTTTACATTCAATTTGGGCTAATTTTACATGACGACGGTGAGAAAAATAGACATGGTCAGGTACGATATGTATCGGTACCCAAGGAATATCGACACCATTGGATACATATTCTGCAACTTTGCGCTCTTCTATATTCTCAGATTCTGTGTCATCGTGACAATCACCACAGATTGAGATATTGGGAATTGAGGCACGGGACAACGTATTGGCATTCTGATGGCAGTCTAAACAAGCAAGATCTGCGTCCTCCACATGAAGTTTGTGATTGTATTGGATGGGTTGACTGCCCTGATCGCCAGATGCTCCAATTATTGCACCTGCTAAAGTTATACAACCTAGAATAAACAATATTTTTATGCCTGGCTTCCCCATACCTCTTCCCATCTTCAGATTTAAGTTGGGAGCCTTCAATAAGGCTCCCAACTTTCTTAAGTATGGATAATGATAGAAAATCCCACTCCTATTTCAGAAGCATCATCTTTTTTATAGCGGTGAAATCATTTACTGAAAGTTTGTAGAAATAAATCCCGGAACTTAGATTCTGAGCTTTTATCGTAAACCAGTGATGTCCGGCTTTCATGGATTTGTCAACTACTTTCATGACTTCCTGACCCAAAACATCGTAAATGGTAAGATTTACATGGCCAGCTTCTTTCAGGCTAAATTCTATCCTTGTTGTCGGATTAAATGGATTTGGATAATTTTGTGCTAAACCGTACTTGACCGGGACGGCGTTAACATTGTCATTAATAGCACTAACCGCACCTATTTGAAGAGTATATACACCAAAATCAGCACCTTGAGAAGCATGTCCACCACCTGTATTATCAAAAGTAGCGGTCGCAAAATTAATCTCTGAATCATGTGTAAATACAACATCATCTGAATTACCGGTATCCAAAGCGCGTTGAAATTCGACTGTCCATGTCCCGGTCTGATCATCAAATTTACCGACGGATTTTACATCCCAGCGACTGCCCTGTGCATTTGCATCCAAATAATAACCTGGATAGGTATTTGCAACATCAATGTTTGTTTCCAGATCATTGGTTGAACCACCTTCGGCAATAATAATAAAATGACCATTAGTAATAGGGCCGGAGTACATCGGGCCATCACCTGCTACATTAATATTATCGTTATAAGCACCGACCGTACTGGCATCGGATCCCCGGCCCGCACTGCTCCACCACTTATCATCTGACAATCCAAGTGGATTTGATCGAACAGCTTTCCAATGCCAGACATCAGCATTGCCATCATTGGTAGCCATGCTGCCATCTGAATGACAAAAATTACCACAGGAAGCGCCAAAAGTATCACGGGCTTCCCACAAGAATGCGAATCTGTCTTCGTCACCGGATTTAGACCATGTTTCGCCATCATGGCTCCAAAGATTCTTATCAACGCTTTCTGTCGGCTCAGCAGTGCCACCCATCAGGTTATGCCCATCTTCCCATTTCGCCAGCAAATAGATATTCGTATCATCATAGAGGGCTTTCAATTCGGTACCCACTAATGTAGTTGTCGATTGGGCGTTATCCCAGGCCGCATCAACAACACCATCAATTAATGGAGCAGTAGACGCCCATGATGCTGTTAATGTTCCACCCACATATTTAGTTGGCAACGCCGCATGCGTCTCATCGATGGTTTTAAATACACCCAAACCACCAAATTGATGACAATTATCAGTCGCACAACTCATACCCGTTTCGGCATAGAGCGGAACATTGTCAGCATGATCAGAGGGGTAATAAGGTGTTGGGTTATGACAGGCAGTGCAAACCTGTCCTGCATCAGAAGTAAATTGATCGTTTGATTTATTAATATGACATAATGCACAATCACCTTTTACTCCTGTAAAATGAGGCTTATGCATCGTTTTTTCATGAACAATTTTACTAAAAGCAGCACCCTGGTCATCGGTATGACATATGAGACATTGTGGCCACTCAGCATAACCATGGTTTTCAAGCACGGGCATTTCCGGAAAATCGCTCTGTTCATTATGGCAGGTCTCACAATTGCCAACGGGAATATCTGTTACGGTAATAGTACCAACTTGAATATCTTCTAATTGCGCAAAGTAATATGTGCCGGCAAAATAGCGCCTTACCCTTATCATAATTGTATATGTTCCGATATCACCGGGTAATGTATCGGGGAGAACTATTTTTAATGGATTGACGAAGGGCTGTCCGGTTACATCATCATCAGTTTGTAATACACCGTTACTTATCACTCTCACCCCATAATGGATCTTTTCGTAATCCTGTTTTGGACCGTCTAAATAATAATAAAGCCTATCCAATCCATTGGTGGCACTCTCATCCCATTTTAGTTCGGTACCGCCATCGTTGGTCAATACTACTTGAACATCAACTGTGTCACCGGCAGAAAAATATCCTTCCGGAGGATAAGCTTCCGGCGTTATCGTCAAATTTAAACCGGCTTCATTAGCAGGAACATAATTGATAGGATAATCCATCGTATAAAATGTTCCGTTAGCATTTTTCCAGTTTATCCTTAAAAATTCTGTTCCAGTAGGGATAATAATAGGCCGTGCTGCATCATCAAATCTAAAACGGACATATGCATCTCCATCTGTAAGTTCTGTATCCGTCCTTTCACCGGAATAATTGACTCTGTATTCTACATAATCAAAATCTATTGTTCCCGATATATCAAAAACAAAAGTTTCAATTGTGGTTGGCGTACTGCTAATGACCGATTGAATTTCGATAGTATATACTTCATCTTCTGCCATCCAGCCTGTTGTTACCTGTGTATCTCGCCAGTCACCGTTTTCGTATCTTTTTCGAATATTATCCGCTGCAGAAAAGGTTGTGTCACCATTATCTGTCCAGGTAGTATCTATGGCAACACTTGCCCAATCAAGAGGGGCTAAGGGACAATCATCACCTGTATCCCCGAACCAGTTTAGCGCTTGAGCTGGACTGGGTTCACTAGAACCGGACCATTCGCCTCTGATCTCAATTCTGGTCAGATTGATACTATTCCCATCAACATAACTAATCGTATCAGGAGAAAAAACTTCCCCATGGTCAACATAATTTAAAATCTGATAATCCTGAGCGTAGGATTGTGAAAAGATGAGAGTTAAATACATTGTAAAACAGATTAATTGTAGCATCTTCATGGATCAATACTCCTTTGATTAATTTTTTAACTTTCATTTTAGGTCACTCTTTGAAAAATAATTTTTTATTTCTGGTTCCTCCTTCCTTGTATCAAATTTCACAATCCTATCTCAAACAAAACTATAACAATTTTTACCGCCTGTTTGGGATCAGGTCAATGTTTCAAAACTCAATTGAAATTGCCAAAGACTAACATCTTAAAAACAGACTAATTGATAATTTTTTAATCAGATATTACTCCATTTTAAATTAGTTATATGATTATTTTTTGCCGCGGTACGGTTTAAAGCAAGAGCGGCCGATAAAACTTTACGTAACACTTTTTTTTGAACAGGTCGCAGACACAGAAAAAATGTCCCTTCTTCATAAATTTTTCCGCCCGTCTTTTGATTCACTTCATCACTAATAATTATCAGTGGAATTTTGGGTCTGATTTTGCGTACTACTTTGACCCAACTCAGCTTTATATCATCCATATGAGTACAATCAAATAAAGCCACTTCGTAATCTTTTTCTTGCAGAGCCAGTAAAAAGTCCGCCAATTCCGGTATTCGTTCCATTTTCATTCCGATTTCATCCCCGACTTCATCACATAGCCTGATAATTTCCAGATCCTGACTTAGAATAATTGCATAAGAGAATTTCATAGCATTTCTCCAAACAATTGGAAACAATAGCAGATTTTATACCAGAATATCCTGATACAGGATCAAATTGATTTGTAAACAGATGAGAGCTTGATATAATTGGTGCATAACGATATTGTTATTTTAAAATATGCTGCATAATATAAAGTTCAGAATATTCAGATTTGAGACATAGAATTCCCTTTTATCATAATTTAATATGTATAATACATTGTTTATTATTAACTTATATGTAATGAGACAAAATTCACGAAATGTGAATTGGATGTCTCACTTATAAGGAGAAAAATGTTAGTGTAACTATATTAGGGTATGCAGTGGTATCGAGGTTCTTTATTTATAGAAATATTACCGCCAGGCACCGGGATCAATATTATGACGATTTAGGAGACGATGAATATTGCGTCGTGTCATACCTGCTTCTCCGGCAATTTTTGTGACATGTCCATTATGTTTTCGTAATAGAAATATAAGGTATTTTTTTTCAATATTATCGATAGCATTCTGTTTTGCTTCGGCTAGTGAGAATCCGGCGAACGAATCTTCATTGCTACTGCTTGCTTGTAACTCGGAGGGTAGTTCTGCTAAAGATATTTTTTTCCCCTTTGCCAGAATTACGGCCCGCTCAACGACATTTTCTAATTCACGGACGTTTCCCGGCCAATTGTATTTTTCAAATTGGATCATAACCTCATCGGTGAATCCATCGATCTCTTTTGGGGATGATTTCAGTATATTTTGTAAAAAATATTCTGTCAGCAGACGGATATCCTCTTTTCGCTCACGCAAAGGTGGAAGATGAATATTGATTACATTAAGACGATAATAAAAATCTTCCCGAATTTGACCCTCTCGAAGCGCCGTTTGTAAGTCGCGGTTTGTTGCCGATAATAATCTAATATCTATTTGAATAAGTTCATTACCACCTATATGCCTTATTTGTTGATTTTGAAGTACCCTTAGCAATTTCGTCTGCAATGTCGTTGGAAGTTCACATACTTCATCCAGAAAAACCGTTCCCTTATGTCCGTATTCTAACAACCCAATTTTACTTTTTGTTGCTCCGGTAAAGGCACCTTTTTCATAACCAAATAGTTCAGCCTCAAATAAATTTTCCGGAAAGGCAGAACAATTTACCGGGACAAAAGGTTTCATCTTACGTTTGCTTCTTGTATGTATACTCCGTGCAATGAGTTCCTTCCCTGTTCCGCTTTCTCCAGATATGAGTATATTAGCCTCTGAATGAGTTACACTTTCTACCATGTTGAATACCTTAAGCATTGCCGGGCTATTCCCCACGATATTATCAAAGCTGTACTTAGCTTCGAGTTGATTCAGTAAAGTATCACGTTCGCGTATCAAATTTCGTTGTTGTAGACCTTTCTCCAGAATAACTTTAAGATGTTCCGCTTCAAATGGTTTTTCAATAAAATCAAACGCACCCTCTTTCATGACGGATACGGCCCGATCGATTGTACCAAAGGCGGTAAAAATAATCACCGGAATGTGTGGTAATTTTTTTTGTACTTCCTGCAAAACTTGTAAACCATCCGTATCCGGCATAAGCAAATCACAAAGCACTAAATCATATTCTTCTTCCTGTAATAATTGAATAGCCAGATCTCCACTTTGAACCGGATATGGTTGATGTCCAAAAGATTTTAGAATTTTGCTGCAGGCGCTAAGCATATCCGGTTCGTCGTCGACTACAAGAATCCGGGCAGAATATTTCATCATTTATTTATCCCAATGAATATTTAGTGGTAGAAAAATAGTAAAAGTAGTGCCTTCCCCTTCTTTACTTGTGACCTCAATCTTTCCATGGTGCCGTTGAATGATAGATTTGGATATGTACAGTCCAAGACCCGTACCCTCTGTTGGAAGTTTTGTACTGAAAAATGGCTCAAAAATCTGAGTCATATCAGCTTGTTTAATACCTTTGCCATTATCGGTTATAGAAATCAATATCCCCTCAGGGATAATATTTCCTTCTAATTTCGCTTCTTTATGCGCTAAACCCGTTTCGATTTTAATCACACCTGCTCCTTCAATTGCATCTATGGAATTATTAAGAAGATTTATAAAAACCTGCTCTATCTGTCCTTTATCAACTATCAGCTGAGGGAGATTATCAATAAAGTTTTTTGAAATGGAAATTTGTTTTGCGCGAAAACGATGCCCGAGCAAATAAATACATTCCTCAAGAAGCTCATTAAGCTGGATTGGTAGGGGATTAAAAGGAACCCTTTTGGAATACCCGAGAAGACTACGTGTATAGTCATGTATTCGTCTGGTTTGATTTTTTATTATATCCATTTCCTCTGAGTAGAAATCTTTTCGATCCGTTTGTAAAAGTAATGCATCAGCTTGTGCAGCTATGATTCCGGTCGGCGTATTAATCTCATGTGCGACCGTATCTACTATTTCTCCAATTGATGCCAATTTAGAGGTATGACTGAGTTGTTGTTGAAGCTGCTGAAGCTGTTCAGATTGGCGTTTTGCTTCTTCAGCACGAATCCTTTTCGCATCGACGTAATACAATGAAAGACCTAATAATGTAATGACACCAAGGATAATAACTCCTAAAATAAAAAATAGGCGAAATTTATCGCGCAAATTAGCTGTCACTTCAGGTAAAAAAGTGGAAATAACCAATACCCATCTCTCGTCCTCTAATCTAATAGGTACGTATGCCATTATTTTTGTTGGTTCAACACCAATTGTATATTCACCTGTTGCCGACCCACCTGCCAACATTTTATTTTGAACCTCGAATGATGAATGACAGGTATTACACTCAGATGTTGTTTCTTTGGTACTTCTTAAAAGCATCTCAGTGTGGGAAGGATGAAAAATTAACCTTCCGTTTCCATCAATGATCCAGGCAAAATCATTTTTACTTAACTTCAGGGGTTCAATAAATTTTTTAATCATTAGATCAAAATTCACATGATAACCGACCAGGCCGACCAAATTACTGGAAAAATCAGAATTATCAGAGTAATTCGGATCAAGTAAAATTGGGATCAGCATGATAAAGGAAAATCCAGAATCACTGCTGTGGTCTTCTGAGAGACGAACCTGTGAATACCAGCAAGTCCATCGATTGGTGAGCTTTTTTGTCCATTCAATCTGCCTATTTACCAAGGGTGCTATCCATCCTGGCAGTAAATCCCCCTCGGAATATACTATATCAGCATCTATATTTGCTATAAAAACTGATTTTACAGTTTCTGATCGATAATGATTAAATATATAGTTGACATATATCTTTATGGATTTTTTCTCAAGGCGTTGGAGACCAGGAAAATTAGCAAGAAGATGCATATCCTCTACCAAATGCTCAAGATAATTGGATATTCCTGCTGTTGCTGCTTTAGCCATTTCCATTTGCTGAAGCTGATGACTATTTTTAGCTTCATTAAGCGTAACCTCATATATTTTGACAACTGCAAAGATGAAAATTATCATAAAAGCAATCGTTCCGGCGAAAATCCAGAATTTAAAATTTTTAATTTTACGCATTTAAATAAAAATTTCACTCAGTTCAAATTTGTCTTGAAATTTATTATAATCAGATAAATATGTCGATATCAGCTTGAACGACCTAATTTTTGTGGGTACTGTAGAGTTGAAGTTGCCCGGAATTTAGATGTGATTTTGGTTAAAACAGTAATATTACTTAGTCTGGTTTATTCATGAATATTAGATTTATCAAATAACGACAGTAAAGTTTCCCCTTAAAAAAGGGGACCAAGGGGTTGTAAAACATTGATATATTTCAAAAGATTACGTTTAAAACAACCCCCTAACCCTCCTTCGGCTTCGCTCAGGACGGGCTCTTTGCTAAGGGGGAATTAAATCGTTGATTATATGTTACTTATACTCTTTTATACATTAATTTTTTTGAATAATTAAGGTTAGTCTAATAATAAGTAAAATATTATAAATGTTCATTATCTTTTTTCGATTTCACGAATTTTAAAGAATAATGCTACCACCAGTAAGGTGATAAATATGGTTGCGATCCCAAAACCACGACGACGTGTCTGATAATCGGATATTTCCTGGTTAGCCAGTTTGATAGCGGCTTGGGCTTTCAGGATACCGTCTCCTGTTTTTTCACCAACCTTTTCCGGGTCAAAAGTATGCACTAATGTTCTTGCTTCGATCAAATTTTGGTGGGCATCTCTAAGTATAAATTCTATTTCTTCATCGTTCATCCCAATTCTTTGAACTTCCTCACGCTGAGTAGAAGCTGTATCATATACAGCTACAAGTTGTTTCAGATTTGTGTGAATCCGGCCAGCGGCGAGGTAACCTTCATCGCCTTCATCATGACAATTCATACATGTTGACTCATCCCCAACCCCTACCATTCCGTCAAAAGTTTTCATGACATTATGATTGTCGTGGCACTCTTCACAAGCATGAAGCTCCAGATCTGTAAACGCTTCACCCATTACCGATGTAGAAAAATATTTCATATTATTAACATGACACATACCACACACATGGCTGATAGATGTAATTCCCGGTGGAATAGCCCCGTGGTTACCATGACAGTCATTACAGGCCGGAGATCCTGTATCCCGCTCCTCCAATAACTTTTTCCCATGAACACTTTGAGTAAATTCTTCAAATTGATCAGTTGGAATATCATACTCCTTCATATAGTCATCATTACCATGACAATTGTTACAGGTAGTTGGGATATTTAACGGGTAGACTGTTGAACGAGGATCTATTGATGGTAATATTCCATGACCGGTATGACAACTTATACAATCGGCCACCTTTTTATCACCCTTTACGAGCTGTTGGCCGTGAATACTCGTATAATATTGAGCAGTCTGGTCTACAGAGATCCGGGGCTGATATTCACGCATAATATTTATATCTGAGTGACACTTTCCACAAAATTGTGGAATATCTTTTTTAGATGGCACGCCGGTATACCCTGCCTCAGGATCCATTGCCTCATCCATGTCGTCTTTTGCCGGATCCCCCCCATGACAGCCTGAACAGGAAAGTCCTGATTGTAAATGAATATCATTTTTATTAAAATCTTCCGGTAAGACCTCTTCATCTATATGACAGTTCAGGCATTGATCCTCTTCAGCTAATTGTGATATATCTTGTGCCAGGACAAGATTTGGAATGAAAAGAAGGAAAATTGTTAGTATACCTAAATAAATAGTATACTTAATATATCGATTATACCTCATGTTCAATATCTCCCTAAAATATATAACCAATCACGGTCATAACAAGGATAAATAAAATTGCTAAAATCCCAATAATAATCATCGGTCTGAAACTTCTTTCCGGTTTTGTGTACTTTTCCCAAAAAGGAACAAATAACCAGGCAATGGCAATCAGAGCAAAGAATAATACTCCGACTACCTCTCCCTCAATAAAAAGAATATGAGCCGGAAGAAATTTTAATGTCTGGAACATAAACATAAAATACCATTCCGGTCTGATTCCTTCCGGGGCTGGAACAAACGGATCGGCTTTTACGCCCAACTCCCATGGAAAATATACAGCCAGAAATAATAGAATATTCAATACGATAAGCCATAAAAGTACATCCCTGAGTACAAAATTTGGGAAAAAGGCGATCATTTTTTTTCTTTCTTCAGGCAACTTTGCTATATGTTCCGGCTCATGCATACCCTGACGCTGTACAAACAGCAGATGCAAACTTATAAATATCGTAAACAGGGCCGGGATCATAGCAACATGAAAAGCATAAAATCGTAGAAGGGTTGCTCCGGTGACATCATCGCCGCCTCTTAGTAACACTTTTATTGCCTCGCCAACAACCGGAACGGCTGCTGCGATATCTGTGCCAACCTTTGTGGCGAAGAATGCCAATTCATTCCAGGGTAATAAATATCCACTGAAACCAAAAAACAAGGCCAGGCACAGAAGTATAAAACCGGTAATCCAGGTTAACTCTCGCGGTTTACGAAAGGCCCGTGTAAAAAAAGTACTGAACATATGTACAAAAATAAAAAACACCATCAGATTTGCTGACCAGCTATGAATAGAGCGAAATAACCATCCAAAATTAACTTTTGTTGTAATAAACCGAACACTTTCATAAGCGCTGTTTACCCCAGGCTGATAATAGAAAAGTAATAATATACCTGTAAATACCTGGATAATAAATAAAAATAGTGTAACACCACCCATATAGTACCAAACGCTTTGACGGTGCACGGGAACCTGTTTGTGACGCATAAATT
>SDBT01011387.1_pt1 | contig 14319 bp, 9 predicted proteins | sample 2277101 | NCBI WGS metagenome assembly SDBT01 (sample SAMN10404973, study PRJNA504765) | marine sediment metagenome | isolation source: marine sediment core GS10_PC15, 103 cmbsf | place: Arctic Ocean: Southern Knipovich Ridge | collected 2010 | reverse complement strand
GACGTCGGATTGAAGGGGTTGGGGTAGTTTTGGTGGAGCGCATACTCCACAGGGATTGCAGCCAAATCATCAATGCTCAAAGACCCAACCACAAACCGGAGAGGACTCCCATCGTTACCTAGCCTGACTTGTCCATCAGAGTCATTAGCCTCCACAATCCACCAGTACTCCGTATTATCATCCAGGCTGATCACCACGGTTGTATCGACAATGTCATGCATCCAGGTATAGGTATTCGAATCAGCCCAATCGGTGGCATAGACCAGTGAATAATTGACCAAGTCCAAGGGATCGGGATCTATGGCTGGTTGCCATCTGAATTCTACCATTGGCTCCATCCCCTGGGCCTCTGCAGTTGGAAATACTGTAACGAAGAATCCAGGTGATTCTGGAAATAGATCCGTCCAGAATATTGCTGTATCTGTCTGTGTGAGGGAGCCTAGTCTATCAATGCTATTGACGGACCACCAGTACGCATTATTATCCCCCAATTCGTTTTCGAGCGTCACTGAATTAGTGTCCAGATATATCTCGTGGACCGGAACAACTCCGTCAATTGCGAGCGCATATGAAAGGTGATAATAGATGGAGTCATTCGGATCAGGATCGGTGGCAACCGTCCAATAAAATTGGGGTGTTAAATCAAGGACCTTTATTGAGTCGGGAGTGATCAGTGAGACTGGTGAGGGCGCTTCATTCCCCCGGTTCGTTGAGAAACTGTAATACCCACCGGTGTTCTCCGTAGTGGCACCAGATAGATCCGTAGCCACAATCTTCCAATAGTACGTTGTGTTGTCAGTAAGATCGGTGGTTACGGTGAAGGCTGTATCCGCACCTGTGTACACTACCGATTGATCCTGCATTGAACTACCCAGATGCAGGGTATAGGTCAGTTCATCATTCAGATCTGCATCACCGGAAGGATGCCAGGCAAACCCCGGGCGCAGGGTATCGATAACAGCCTCATCCGTTGGAGAGGCTACGCTAAACGCCAGCGGTGGACTGTTCTGGCTGTTAGTCCAGAACGACCAGCGGGCAGAACTTTTAATCCCACCAACATCATCCTCCGCCTCTACCTTCCAGTAGTACACCAGATCTTCAGTTAGATCAACGGCTGGAGTGTAGGTGTTGGAATCCAAGTCCACCGGGGTTACGCTAGTAAATGTTGAATCGGGACTGATGTAGAAGTGGTAGGTGCTGATGGACGCGATCTCAAACCCACCCGGAGTACCAGACCTTGAAGGTGTTCTTTTTACTACATTCTTGCCAGCCATCCCATCAGGATCCGTTGGTATCTCCCAGTAAAACTCTGGGGTCAAGTCCACCACCATTGCCCCGGCGGTAGGACTGATCAGAGCGAAGTCTCCCGGCAAGTCATTGGCTGTGTTCACCCGGAAACTATAATACCCACCAGTATTCTCCGTCGTGGCCCCGGCCAGATCCCTGGCCACTACTTTCCAGTAATAAGTGGTGTTGTCGGTGAGGTCGGTGGTTAGCGTGAACGTAGTGTCTACGCCGGTGTACATCACAGCCAGTGCTTCCACGGAATTACCCAGATGCAGGGCGTAGGTCAGTTCATCATTCAGATCTGCATCATCGGAAGGATACCAGGCAAACCCCGGACGCAGGGTATCGATAACAGCCTGATCCGTTGGAGAGACTACGCTAAAAGCCAGCGGTGGACTGTTCTGGCTATTAGTCCAGAACGACCAGCGGGCAGAACTCTTAATCCCCCCAACATCATCCACCGCCTCAACCTTCCAGTAGTACACCAGATCTTCCGTTAGAGCAACGGCTGGAGTGTAGGTGTTCGTGTCCAGGTCCACCGGAGTAATACTGGTAAATGTTGAATCGGGACTGATGTAGAAACGGTAAGTACTGATGGACGCCGTCACTGGTCCATCAAGAATACCAGACCTTGAAGGTGTTCTTTTTCCTACATTCTTGCCAGCCGCTCCATCGGGATCCGTTGGTACCTCCCAGTGGAATATGGGTGTCAGGTCTGTAACCATGCCCTGGTTAGGCGGACTCAATAGAGCAAAATCACCTGGTAGATCGTTGGCCGTGTTGACCCGGAAACTATAATACCCACCGGTATTCCCCATAGTTGCTCCGGAGAGATCCGTAGCCACCACCTTCCAGTAGTAGGTAGTGTTGTCGGTTAGGTTGGTGGTTATCTGATAGGTTGTGGCCGTATCAACTTCAATTATTTGAACTCCTGGATCGGGAGTATCCAGGTATACGGCATAACGTGCTGTATCAATTGGGTCTGGATCTAGCGCTGACGCCCAATCAAGTAGCGGAGTTAAAGTAGCCACTTCCGTGCTGTCTGAAGGGGACAATAGTGAGAATGCACCTGGAGCATCATTCTGAGTATTTACCAAGAATGAATTTGGGCCAACTGCTGGGCTAGATTCGTACCCGTCATGAGCAATTACTGTCCACCAGTATTGACCATTATCAGGTAGTGTCACGGAAACCGTCCAACTTGTTGTATCTGTGCCTGGGGCAACGGAGAGAGCAGAATCTAATCTAGTGGTCAGCCCGGCGTCTTCATACAAGTCGAATCGGTAGGTAACGGCATCTTCCTCGGCATCGGTGCTGTTTGTGATCCCTAATGCAGGGATAGCAACGACTTCATTATTAATCGGGTGTATGGCACTAGGGGCAGTGGGAGCACTATTCATCCGGTAACCTAGTGATGCCCAATCACTCCAAAATCCACCAGCGCTAACCTTGACGTGCAGATAATAAGTGTCACCATCCGAAAGTGTGTTCCCTGCGTACACGATTGAATCAGCATCGCTGGTAATCTCACCCGAGTCCCATAGGTCAATAGTTGAGAAATCCTCATGGCTCGATACTTGGACATGGTAGTGGGTTTGAAGTTCGGCCATGCTGTCGAAGTAATCCCATTTGATTGAGGGCGTATGGATCGTCAGATGTTGTTGATCTTCCTCATTGCCAATATCCAGATTTTGTGCTTCCATCACTCTGGTTGTGGCGACAACTTCATTGGAATACCAACTTTCGTTGCCATCGGTGTCATAGACGGTCACACCCAAGTAAAAGGTTGTGCCAAGAGATAATCCGGTCAGTGAATAGGATGTGTCTGTCCCAATATCAATCAAATTAGAATACGGATACCCACTTGAATCGGAGTCATAATAAACCTTGTAGCCAGCAAAGTCACCAAGCGGGCTTGGGTCCCAAGTGAGGCTTACAAAGTCGTTGCCGGTGCTAGTTGTTGCTAGGTTTTGAACTGGGATAGGAGGAGCAGTGATATCTGGAGTTGTGAGCCAGGGAGTAACATTCACGAATGCATTTACTGAATCACCTTGGCCGGTTGGGTTTTGGGTTGGGTGGTATGGTCCTGAAGAATCGCCCCACCATATACTGGCGGCAGCAATGGTATTGGTGTTATCGGCATTGTAGAGCCCGGCCCCGTGATAGGCGATATTGGAGCCGGTGATGGTGGGGGTGCCACCTCCAATGTAGATGCCGCTGGTATTCCCGGTTATGGTAACATTCACCAGCATGGCACTGCTACCGCTGAAGTAAAGCCCTGCACCTATGTTCCTGCTCACTGTGATACGCGTCAGCGTGGGACTGCCGCCTGAGATTTGAAGCCCGCCGCCGCCAGATGAGGCAGTGTTGCCGGTCACGATCATGTTCGTCAGCGTGGGACTGCCGCCTGAGATTTGAAGCCCGCCGCCGCCAGATGAGGCAGTGTTGCCGGTCACGGTCACGTCCGTCAGTGCAGGATTGCCGCCCGAAATGTAAAGCCCGCCGCCGGCGTAATTAGTGACCATGTTTCCGCTCACGGTCACGTTCGTCAGCGTGGGACTGCCAGAGTCGATGTAAAGCCCGCCGCCGGTATCAGTGGCCGTGTTGCCGGTCACGGTCACCTCTGTCAGCGTTGCACTGCTATTTACGATGTAAAGCCCGCCGCCGCGGTAATTAGTGACCATGTTGCTGCTCACGGTCACGTTCGTCAGCGTGGGACTACCAGAGCTGATGTAAAGCCCGCCGCCATTAACACGAGCGGTGTTGCCGGTCACGGTCACGTCCGTCAGCGTGGGACTGCCAGAGTCGATGTATAGCCCGCCGCCGGCGGAGTAATTACCAGGGGCAGTGTTGCCGGTCACGGTCACCTCTGTCAGCGTTGCACTGCTATTTACGATGTAAAGCCCGCCGCCGGAACGGGCCGTGTTACCGGTCACGGTCACTTCCATCAGCGTGGGACTGCCAGAGTCGATGTAAAGCCCGCCGCCGGAACTGGCCGTGTTGCCGGTCACGGTCATGTTCGTCAGCGTAGGACTGCCGCCTGGGATGTATAGCCCGCCGCCAACATCAGTGGCGGTGTTGCCGGTAATCCATAGTTGAGTAAGCGCAGGGCTGGCACTGTTGACAAAAATGCCACCACCATTGGAAATATTGCCCCCGTTCGTAATCTTGAATCCCTGAATCATCGTAGTCGTATCAATCGTCGCAGTCGCTGGATTCATATAAATCACACTACTATTCCCACCGCCATCAATAATTGTATTACTCGAATCACCAGCACTTATCAATTTGATGCCATTGACATCTGGCCAGATGATGTTTTCGGGGTAGGTGCCGGGTTGGACTAAGACTGTGTCTGAAGAGACTGCGGCGTTTAGTGCCGCTTGGATGGTTGAGTAATCATCAGGCACGTTGATGGTGGTGGCTGTGGCTGCGGAGAGGGATAAAACCCAGGTGAGGAGAGTATATTTCAAGGAATAGCGCATGGCGGCCTCTCTATTTGTATAGAAAAAGATTCTACACCATGCGATTTTATTGAATAACCGTCAAAGTAGCAAGACATATGATAACCAACTAAGGCGTAGCACGCTACGCCCCTACCAGCCCCAAGCCCCCAGCCCCAAGCATCACGCCCTCGGTTTGATCAGCCGTAGGTAGCGCCGGGCGTCCGCCAGGAAGATGCCCACCAGCACCAGGCCTGCCCCCAGGTAAACGGTGGAGGGCAAATGCTCGCCCAGGACGATCATCCCCATAAAGGTGGCGATCACCGGTGAGATAAAGCCCACGAACGACACTTTTACCACTTCAATATGCTCGAGTAGGTAGTAGTAGGCCACCCAGGCCAATACTGTCCCGAAGACAGCCAGGTACAACAGCAGACCCAGGTTGGTTGGGCTCCAGACCATGCGCCCCACATCCTCGAAGGTCAAGCTCACTACCAAGGTGGCTATTCCCCCGATGCCGGTAGCCACGCCGTTGAGGACGATGGGATTGGAGCGGGCCCCGGTGCGCTTGAGGTAGATACCCGGCCAGGTGCCGGCCAGCACAGCGCCCATCACCAGCGACATCCCCAGCAGCAGGTTCCGGCTCTGGCCGAAGCCGTAGCCGTAAAATATAAGCACCACTCCGCCGAAGCCTACGGCGATGCCCAGGGTTTTCAAGGGCCGCAGCCGCTCCGCCGGCAGGGTGAAATGGGCCACCAGGGCAGTAGTGATGGGGACCGAGGCCCACAACAGGGCGGTGATATTGCTGTAGATGAATTGGGCACCCGAATACGTGAGGGAATAGCTTAAGGAGAAGTTGAGCAGCCCCAGCGTGAAATACTGCTTCCAGGCCAGGGCATCGGTGGGGATGGTGAACCCTTTCAGGCGGATGACGGCGAACAGGATCGCTGAGGCCAGCAGGTGGCGCAGGGCTACCCCCAACAGGGGCGGAGTGCCCTCCAGGCCCATTTTCAAGGCCACGAAGGTTGAGCCCCAGATCAGGCACATGCCGGTGAACACCAGCATAATGCGTGTCTGGGTGGTCATAGGGTCAGAATCTGATTACGTTCGGCCCCGATGGACACCTGTTTGATGGGTACTCCGGCCAGTTCTTCCAGTCGGCTGATGTAGGCCCGGGCTTCCTTGGGCAGTTTGGCGGCGGATTTGAGGGCGCTGGTGGGTTTCCGCCAACCGGGCAACTCCTCATACACCGGAGTCACCTGCTCCAGGGCGTGGATGACTGTCGAAAAACCCGGTACCCGCTCGCCATCCACCTCGTAGCCGGTGCACACCTTGAGGGTCTCAAAGTTATCCAGGATGTCCAGTTTGGTGAGGGCCAGCTCGGTAAAGCCGTTAACCTGGCAGGCGTAGCGGGCGGCCACGGCGTCGAACCATCCGCAACGGCGCGGGCGGCCGGTGGTGGCCCCGAATTCGCTGCCCTCATCCTGCAGCCGCCGGCCCACTTCGTCGGTAAGTTCGGTGGGAAAGGGACCGGCCCCCACCCGCGTGGTATAGGCCTTGAATATGCCCACCAGCCGATCGATGCTCCTCGCCGGCAGGCCCAGGCCGGTGGCGATGCCGCCCACCGTGGGATGGGATGAAGTGACGAAGGGATAAGTTCCCAGGTCGATGTCCAACAGGGTGCCCTGGGCTCCTTCGATGAGGATATTTTTAGCGGCGGCCAAACCCTCCTGGAGGGTGGCGGTAGTGTCGCCCACCAGGTCGGTGATCCGCAGGGCGGCAGCGAAAAATTGCTCCACCTCGGATGTCATGTCACTCAGCTCCTTGGCGATCACCTCACCCTGCTGCAGTGCGATCTTCAGCCGGTCAACCAGGAATTTGCCCGTACCTTTGATATCTTGCAGGTCGATGGCCCGGATCCCGATCCGGCGGGCCTTGTCGCCATAAGCCGGTCCGATGCCCCGGCGAGTGGTGCCAATCACGTCACCGGTGGCCCGGTCCATGGCCTTGTGCACCGGCGTCACTATGTGGGCGGTGAGGCTGATCTGCACCCGTCCGGCGGTATCGATGCCCACCTTCTGCAGCTGGTCCAGCTCTTCAGACAGGGCGATCGGGTCCACTACCATCCCGGGACCGAGCAGGCAGGTGCAACCCGGATGCAGGATGCCGGAGGGGATCTGGTGCAGAATGAAGGTTTTGTCTTTTACCTTAACGGTGTGCCCGGCATTGGCGCCACCCTGGTAGCGTGCAGCGAGGTCCATGTCCCGGCAGAGGGTGTCGACGATCTTGCCCTTGCCCTCATCACCCCACTGTCCGCCAATCACTGCTGTTACCGGCATAGTTATGACCCGTGTAGTTAAGGTTTGTATGGAAGAGAACAGAGGCCGGGAAAGGACGCCATCTACTTCCCGGTCCGCTCCTGGGCGCGGCTTTCCAGGGCCGCCATCAATGGGCTGGCAATGTAGATGGAGGAATAGGTGCCTACGATCACTCCCACGATCAGGGCGAAGGCGAAATATTTGATCACTGCGCCGCCGATGAGATAAAGGGTCGTGACCACCATTAAGGTGGTGAGGGAGGTGATCAGGGTGCGGCCCAAGGTTTCGTTCACCGATCTGTTGACGGTGGCGAAGAACTCGGCCCGGCGCTGGGTCTTGGCGTTCTCCCTGATCCGGTCGAACACCACGATGGTGTCGTTCAGGGAGTAACCCACGATGGTCAGAAAGGCGGCGATGATCGCCAGGTCGACCTCCAGGTTGAGCAGCGAGAAAATCCCCAGGGTGATCAGCACATCGTGGGCCAGCGCCGCCACCGCCCCCAGGGCGTAGTAGCGGTCGAACCGGATGCTGATGTAGAGCAGGATACCCAACAGGGCGTAGAAGACAGACAATAGAGCCTTGCCCCTGAGTTCCTCGCCGATCTTGGGCCCCACCGTTTCCAGCCGGCGGATGGTGTACTCGTGGCCGACCAGGGCGTTCCTAAGCCGCTCGGAGAATTCCTGGCCGGTTTCCTCCGCCGGTACCCGAATCAGCATCTCGGTGTCCGAGCCGAACTGCTGGATGGTAGGCCTATTGAAACCGTAATCCAGCAGTACCTGCCGGATCTGGGCTACACTGGTGGGAGCGGCGAATTGCACTTGGGCCAGCGTGCCGCCGGTGAAATCGATGCCCAGCAGGGGACCACCTTTCAGTGCCAGCGAGACCAGGCCCGTTAAAATCAGGAAGAGCGACAGCACCCCGGCGACTTTGCGTTGTCCCAGAAAATCGATATTGGTTTGGCCTAGCAGACGCATTTAGATACTCAAGGTTTTAATTTTGTTGCGCTGAGTGATGCCCATGAAGATGGTACGGGTCATGAAAATGGCGGTGAACATCGAAGCGGCAATGCCCCAGAAGAGGGTGATCGCGAAGCCCTTGATGGGCCCGGTGCCGAACTGGAACAGCACCAAGGCCGCCAGGATGGTGGTGACGTTGGCGTCGATAATAGTGACTGTGGCCCGGGCGTAGCCGCTGTCGATGGCGGCCCGCACCGACTTGCCTTTCAGTAGCTCCTCGCGGATGCGCTCGAAGATCAGTACGTTGGCGTCCACGGCCATCCCCACGGTCAGGATCAGGCCGGCGATACCGGGGAGAGTCAGGGTGGCCCGCAGGGAAGCCAGGGCCGCCAGCACTATCAGGATGTTAAAAACAATGGCCAGAGTGGCGATCAATCCGCTGCCGCGATAATAAACCAGCATGAACAGTATTACCAGCACCCCGCCGATCGAGGCGGCTCTGACCCCCATGTTTATTGAATCTTGCCCCAGGGTGGGTCCCACCGAACGCTCCTCTATAATTGTGACCGGCGCCGGCAACGAACCGGCCCGCAGCACGATAGCGATCAGCTTGGCCTCTTCCATGCTTTCCATGCCCTCGATGACCGTGGCCCCGTTGGGAATCTTGCTGCGGATGACCGGCGCCATATGGACTTTCTTGTCCAGCACCAGGGCCACCCGGCGGCCCACATTGGCCCCGGTCATGCGGGCCCAGCTCTTGGCCCCCTCGTTGTTCATGGCTACATTGACCACCGGTTGGCTGGCAGCTGAAGAGCCCAGGGCGCCGATGTCGGCCCGCGCCTTGGTGATCACCCCACCGGTAAGCCCCGCCTCCCGGTAGACGTAATATAGCTGGTAGAATTCTTGGTCCCCAGCCTGGACCGGCAGCTGCTCGGTGCGGGCGCTCCACAGGAAAGCCCCATCGCTGGGAATGCTGGCCTTGACTTCCGGGGAGGATAACAGGTTTTCCACCGCGTGCTTGTAGCGCCCGGGCACCACCAGGTTGTTGCCGTGGACATGGACGTAGGCGGTGAAAGGATTGGCGCTGAGAGCCTCAGCCGAGATACCCAGTCCCTCCGGGGCAGCGGTGGTGTCCCGGCCGGCGCCCAACACGGCCTCCAGGCCGGTATCCTCGGTTGACGGCGCCACAGCGCTGGGGTCTTCCCTTGTGGCTATCGCTTGCGTCGGTACGCCGGCGGCCTTGATGACGTCATCCAGTTTGAGCATCACCTCCTGGGCCGCGTTGATATCGTGGAGCAGGTTAAACTCCAACAGGGCGGTGTTCTGGATCAGCTGGCGGGCTTGCTCCGGGTCCTTGATGCCTGCCAGCTCCACGATTATCCGCCGCCGGCCCGATTTCTGGATGGTCGGCTCGGATACACCGAACTGGTCCACCCGATTACGGATGATTTCCAGGGCGCGGGATACTGCGTCGTCGGCCTCGTTGCGCAGGCCGTCAATGATGTCGGGCAGCTTGTTGCCCTGGGAAGAGAAGTAGCGGATCAGACGCAAGTTGGCGGCCACGGCCTGGGCGGCGAATACGTCGAAGAAATCGTCGTCGGTGACGGCCACCTCGGCGGCGGTCCGTTCCAGCACTTCTTCCAGCCGGTCGTCGTGGCTATCGGCCAGGGTGCGCACCAGGGTGGGCAGGTCCACTTCCAGCACCAGGTGGATGCCGCCCTGCAAGTCCAGGCCCAGGTTGATGATCCGGTGCTCCATCACTTCCAGGGTACCATCTATCCGGCGGACTTCCTTCTCCTCATCGGTCAGCCCCTGGTACTGGACAGTCGGGATCAAGGCCCAGATCACCCACAAAAGGATCAGGGCGATAATAGCGAAACGAGGTGCGGGGCGGCTAAACATAAAGGTGTTGTTGGTATATCTCGGTTAATCTATTTAATCATGTTGGAACAACGGCAGCGAAGTTACTTACGCTACCTGAATTCAAACAACTTGAAACACTACCTTTCTACTTGGGGCTGGGGGCTGGGGGCTGGAGGCTGGTAAATCAAGACTTGTACTTGTCTATCAATGGCTTATCGCTGATGGCTGCCAGCAATTGGAGTAACCACTTTCTCACGCACCAGGCGACTTGTCCGGCGTAATCCGCCAACTAGCGGATGTAGACGGAACGAAACCGCCCAGTGCCGGTATTAGAGGCTCAATGTCGTTCAGGGTGCTATATCACCTTCACCACTCGGCCCGAAGACGATCCCGGCGTAGCCCACCGCCCGGCGGAATAGCGGTTCGGGTGCTATATCGTGGCTGGTGGCGTACTCTACCAATTGGCCTTGTGTATGGTCCAGGACCCGCAGGGCTTCCTTCAGGGCCGCCAGGGCGCCGGGGCCGCAAGCATTCCTATGCCGGCCAGCCACCGCCAACACCTCCGCACCGCTGCCGTTGCATAGGGTCTCGATCATCCGGCGGTCGTTGGCGTGCATCCATTGCTCACCGGGATTGCCGGTACCGGCGGAAAGCAGCCCGTACTCAGCGCCGTAGTGGGTCAAATCGCTGGAGGCCAACAGCACCACCGGGCGGTCCAGCTCACGCAGGGCTTCACCGGCCGCCCGCCCCAGTCCAAGGGCCTTATTTTCGGGTAGCACCATGATGGGCACAATAGCGGTGGCGGGGAAGAAATACTTGACCATGGGGGCCAGAACTTCAAGGGAGTGTTCGTCCCGGTGGGCCTCGATGTCGGGCCGCAGGTGATCCCCGGCCCGCTGGAGGATGGCCTGGCCCACTTCCGCATCCACCTCCAGGTCGCCCAGCGGGGTCTCCCAGCGACCGGCCGGGTAGAGGGCGCTCACCGTCAGCGGCACGTGCACACCGCCGAACATTACCACGGTCTCCGGGGCGGAGTTCGCAGCCAGGCACGCCAGCGTGCGGGCGGCCACCCCACCGGAGTACATCCAACCGCCGTGGGGCAGGACCGCTGCGGCCAAGGGGCCGGCCAGTTCCGCTGGCGGCTCGAATCCGGACGTGAAAACGTCCAGCTCCCGGCGGCAATCACCGGGGTAGAAAGCCCGGGCGGTGGGACGGCGAATGGATGATCTATTCATGAGCGCAGCCCACTAATCATAAGCCTGAAAAGTCCAGATTCCAATGAAAACCGGTGGAGTATATTCCCACCGCTCTGGATGGGCCTAGATCCTGAACAAAAGTGCCCGGGCTGCAAAGGACCGCTACCTGTGCCGATGCCCGGGGGGCGTCGAACGATCACCTGCTATCGGGTGTGGAGCGCGGCGGCATGGACCTGCTAGCTACCTGGACCCTGGAGAGTGATAAGGTAATTACCTTTTGAGATCATTGTTACGGCAGGCGATGGGCTTCTCCTTGATTATTCCCGCTGCGATTCAGCATTCACGCACGGATTATAGTCCGCTGCTCGCTAATCCTCCTCGGTAGCCACCGGATTATGAGTAGTATCGGTCAAGAGGAGGATTTTTGAAAGTGTGCAGTATTTGTGCAGTTTTTGTTTGTTCCGTCCCTGACCAGTAATAAAGCACTGCTTGATGGCAAGAAGCGGGGCTAAATTCCCCATAGTCGTCAACCAAAAGAGCGTAATATGGTCCGTTTTGGAGGAAATGAATTCTTAAACTTCTCTGTTCCTCTCTCCGTCGGGGGACGCTATTTCATCTTTGAACCTGGCGATCCGCCTCTTATCAGTATTGTAAGGGAGGTCGAGGGAGCCCCAGTTTTCGAGTTGTTGAAGAATGTACCGGTAGATAATCCGTTTTCAGAAGTTTCGGAACTAGGAGGGAGAGTCGCCGTCTCAGATAAGACAGAGAAGTTCCAGTACAAGGTTCGCCCGCACTCTGAAACTAGCATTGTATTTGGCACGATAGATAGTGACGAAGTTTCTGTCCGCATAACTGACAAGAAAATTCAAGTGGGGGGGAATACCATCGAAAATAATTTGTTTACCGGTACACAGGTTGGTGTGGTCGTCGGAGCAGACGGTAGTGTCGTAGGCATTGGTGTTCCATTATCGCCAGCCTTGCTCCGCTGGTTTAATAGTTAGAAGCAGGCACTTCTTACCGATCCCCGCCTATAACTGTGGTACATCGGCAACCCATATGAAGCGGAACATCTGGCATAAGCCCTGCGTCAATTTCGGACCAAGTGTATTCCCGTTCTGCCGCTTCACATCGCTCACATGTGAGGTTGTCATGAATAACCATGAGTTCAACGCCTTGGCAAAAATCTCGTATCTCTTCATACTTGACCATACGCTCCTTTTCCCGTATTAATCCTTCTTGATAAATTGCTTCCTCATCTCTCGGTGGTGAAGGTGGATATTTCTCCGACCAATATGCCTCTATTTCATCGGCTCTATGTTGAGTAACCAACATACGTTTTTTGCTCTCCGGATCGTTTCTTGGATAGATTATCTCTCCACAGTTCGAGCATTTCTTTTTCCTCGCAGGATATTTCCCAAGATCACATGCACAATAGGGGCACTTGGGTTCACAACCCCATTGAATGTGAGACATTTATTTAACTCCCGTATCGGTTCAAAGTCCTTTAGACAATCCGCGTTTCCAATGTTTAGTTTACACCTCATCTGAAGCATTTTTCGCCTGATATTTCCCTCTCCGATCAGCCTTCACGCCTGGATAATAGTCCGCTTCTCGCTAATCCTCCTCGGTAGAGAGGCGTCCCCAACGGATTATGAGTAGTATCGGTCAAGAGGAGGATTTTGAAAAGTGTGCAGTAATTGGGCAATGGATTTTCATTTCAGACTTGATCTGATTGTATACCATCTTAGGGTTCTTCAAGCATCAAATTTAGTAACCTACTGAAGACTTCATGAGTAGTCTCATGTAAGATGTTTCTAATATCCTTTTTTTCTGCATCGATAAAGGTTTTTTGACGCTGAATAAAGGGAGCATGTATGTTAGCAGGACCCCATAGAAGAGATTGACTCGCGGATAGGTCATGCTCGATGAAACTTGATTCGGTTTGTTCGGTGAGAGATAACTCCAGATAGCCATAATATCGATCTGGTCTCATCTCCTTTGCTCGTATCAGGACCAATAAGGTCAAATCAACAGGATAATCAAGTTGGCCCTTAGAAATCATAACAAGCTCATCAGTATCTGGAATATGACGATTTTCCCCGAGTGTAATCCTTTTTGGCAGAATCGTACCGGCAATTTCATATGTCATCTCTTGGATTTCTGAATTCGAGAATAACTCGACATAATCAGGATCAAAATGACGCAGAGATGTGATATGGTCAACTTTACTGAATCCCCGGTACCTGGTCCCCGGGTATTTAATCAATTGGGCGTCTAGTGAACCTAGAGTAACGATAAGAAGGATAAGTACACGCATTCGTTCATCCCTGCTTTTTGGTTTTTATTCACCTGACATCATTATTTGGACAACTCTCGAAACCAGGACTGAAGTGGATTGCCCCGCCCCCCATCATCAAGGGATGCTCGATTTTATCGCATCCAGATAATCGACACACCCGGTCAGTTTATTAATCAGGTCATCCATATCACTTTTTAGTCTATCTAGGTCAATCCGCTCATTATGTGGAAAAGTTATGTTCCTGTCTTTATCAATGACATAACGGAATGTTTCTGATCTTGGATCAATGCTGTGCAGTCGCTCAATCGATGAATCGATAGAATCAAAGTAATTCCCGTCGGACCCATCAGGATGTTCTAATAAATATTCACGGGCTCTTTGCCAAAGAGGCCCAAGTTTATGATCTGTAACAACCTCATGCGCAGCACCAGATAGGGCAATGCCTAAATAAATAATATCCTTCAAAACCAGTTCAGTCGCATGCCGATATAAGAATGCCAGGGGAAAGAATAATAAGTCCGGATGGCCGGAGTAATTGTCTAGACTGTCTATGATAAGGTTTGCGGCATGTTGATAGCCAATAGCGTAGCCGAGGTTCGACCGATTAAAATCATTAATTCTTGCAACTCTGCTACGCGCCATGATCAGCCTCCAATATTTTCGCTGTCCCAAAAACCTTCCTTTTTGATACTCTCTGCCCACCGTCTTAAAAACCCACCTCTAAACCCGAATTTCCTTTCCAAAACCCGTCTCATAATCTAAATCTCATAAATGCACCACACTAACCCTTTTCGACAAACTATTAAGGCGTCTCTGGTACAAGAAATAATGGCTAATAGGGTATCAAGTATTATTGCCTCCAAATCACCTGCTACCGATAATTCAGAGGGGAAGGACAACCGAAGGCCATCCCTCTTACTCCTTCTACCCCTATATAAAACCACTCCTCCGCTGGCG
>SDBT01011386.1_pt1 | contig 14320 bp, 17 predicted proteins | sample 2277101 | NCBI WGS metagenome assembly SDBT01 (sample SAMN10404973, study PRJNA504765) | marine sediment metagenome | isolation source: marine sediment core GS10_PC15, 103 cmbsf | place: Arctic Ocean: Southern Knipovich Ridge | collected 2010 | reverse complement strand
AAGGCAAACGGCCAGAGAACCCAACTCCAATTTCCCTAAGCCTTGTGCCCTGCGCCCTACGCCACATTCGTCCGCCGCAGTGACGAAGGATGCAGCGCAACGCAGAAGTTGGACTTTTTGCGACACCGTCAGTCTTCAGGGAAACAGGCACGCTTGCACGCGTCGTCTGTAGCCTTCGTGGATTGCGTGGACTGTTTCATGGATCTCATAGTCTGCGTCGCCTATGCTGCATACCGGCACGGCTTCAACAACGGAGTTCGTGACAAATGTACCATCAAATCCGTGCAAATCTCCGGTCGTGACCGCAGTCTCGGTCATGGAAAGGCCAAGTGAGCGGGCGGCCTTCATGATATGCTTGCGCGTTATGCCGGGAAGCAGGCCTGCTTCAGTGGGTGGGGTATAGAGGTGGTCTTCAGTTACAAAGAATACGTTGGTGATGCTGCCTTCGGTAATTTCGCCACGTTCGTTGGTAAAGAGGGCGTCAAAAAAACCCCGTTGTCGGGCCCACGTGAAAACAAAGATGTTTTCCAGAAAAGACGTTGTCTTGAAGCGCACCAATGGAGATTGTGAAAACCTCTGAAAGGGGGCCAGCACCAATTTGACCCCAGAGCCCTGTTGACTGCTCATGTCCTCCAGGGGCTCCCAGATGGCCTGGAAGGCCGTCCTTTCCACACCGTGATCCCCGTAAGAGACAAGGTTGAGCCGAAGACGGGCATCTGTGTCTTCGGGAATCTCTTCCAGAGCTGACCTCAGGGCATCCATGGCTTGCTGCCTGGAGAAGGGCAGGGCGAAAAAGCGGCACCCATCCGCCATGCGCTCAAGGTGGTCTGCCAAAAAGGCCAGCTTTTTGCCTGGATAGACCCGAAATGTCTCAAACAGACCTTCGCCGAACAAGAGCGTGCGGTTTTTCATCTAAAACACCATGTCTTATTCATAATGTGTCCACATTCGAATAACCTTTACGATTTCTTCCTCATCAAGGATTTGGTACACCAGCCGGTGCTGAATATTTATCCGGCGGGAGAATGCACCTGATAAATCACCCAAAAGCTTTTCACAAGGAGGGGGTGTGTAGTAGGGGTTTTCCCGCAGGGTTTGGATCAGCTTTTCAGCCTTTGGGCGAAGGCCTGCAGCAGATAGCTTCTTGGCGTCGTTTTGAGCCTGTTTGGTGAAAACTACCCGCCAGTTCACCACTCGACATCCTGTGAACATTCCTCAACTGGCGTGGCCGTGCCTTCGCGGATTGATTCTCGCATCCCAGGTACGTTCAACAGATAGAGAGTTTCTTGTATCGCCCGCCAGTCATCTTCTGAAACTAAGACAGCATTCCCACGCTTGCCCGTAATAGTAATGGGTTCATGAGTGGACGCTGCTTCGTCTATAAGCCGATATAATCTTGATCTTGCCTCAGTCGCTGAAAGGGTTGGCATGATTTGCCTCCACTGGATTCGATTTTTGGCTCAAATAGTACGTCATAGCGTACGTTTTTGTCAAGTATTATTTGATGGTCTCGTAAAAAGTCCGAATTAGACGGCAAAGCAAAAAGCTCCAAGTTCAAGGCGCGCAAATCCTGATGAATGAGGCATAAACAAAAGGCTCAAGGCGTAAGGCCAAAGGCAAACGGCCAGAGAACCCAACTCCAATTTCCCTAAGCTTTGTGCCCTGCGCCCTACGCCACATTCGTCCGCCGCAGTGATTCACCCTGTTAAATCGGCTTCGCCGTCTCGCGTAGCGAGAATTTAACAGGGCGGGGATGCAGCGCAACACAGAAATTGGACTTTTTGCGAAGCCGTCATTATTTGATGAGCACAACGAACAGCATCAGCCATATCATTGGAGTTTGACTTGACAATAACCCTGCGGCAAGCTAGGGAAAATGCGTCGCCGTTGCAGTCCAAAACTCTTAATCTCAAACCCGAGACACATGAGCCACATGCCAATATCCAATCCGCAACTTCAAGATGAGCCCATAAGCCGTGCCCTGAATTTTATGGAGCGGGTGTTCGGGTTCAGACAATTTCGACCTGGTCAGGAGGAGATACTCGAAGCAGTGCTGTCCGGAAAAGACGCACTGGTCATCATGCCCACCGGGGGAGGCAAATCTCTGTGCTACCAGGTTCCGGCGTTCCTCAGACCCGGCATCACCCTTGTGATTTCTCCCCTCATCGCCCTGATGAAGGATCAGGTGGACACACTTCGCGTGCTCGACTTGCCGGTGACTGCCGTCCACAGCCTGATGAGACTGAGAGAACAAGAGCACGCCCTGAAGCAGATCGAGGCGGGTAAGATAAAGCTCGTCTATGTCTCGCCGGAAAGACTGCGAAACCCTTTCTTTGTTCAGGCAGTCAAACGCGCCAGTGTTTCCATGGTGGCTGTGGATGAGGCTCACTGCATCTCACAGTGGGGCCATGATTTTCGACCCGCCTATTTGAGAATCAGGCAGGCCCTTGACCGCCTGGGCCGACCCCAAACTTTGGCCCTGACAGCCACGGCTACAGAGAAGGTGCGCCTTGATATCGTTAGGAACCTGGGACTACGGCATCCAGAGCAGTTCATCACGGGTTTTGACCGGCGCAACCTTTACTGGGAGGTTGTTCAGACCACAGGTGAGAAAGAAAAAACCGCGACTCTTGTGGAACGCCTGGCAGGCCCTTGTGGGGCGGCCATTATCTATGCGGGAACAAGAAAAAAGGTGGAGGGCATTGTCACAAAGCTCAAACAGAAACGCATAAAGGCCGAAGCCTACCATGCCGGGCTTGAGGAGGCTGAAAGAACCAGGGTTCAAGAAAACTTCATGGACGGCCGTACTGACCTGGTGGTGGCCACCAATGCCTTTGGAATGGGCATTGACCGCTCTGACATCCGCTTGGTGATCCATCACACATTTCCGGGAACTATCGAAGCCTATTATCAGGAAGGCGGGCGCGCTGGTCGAGACGGCGAACGCGCAACCTGCCTGCTTTTGTACAGTCCTCAAGACAGGAAGCTGCAGGAATTCTTTGTCCAGGCGCGCTATCCGACACGCGAAGTCATATTTTCCGTCTATGACCTGCTGCGGCACCGCCCTCAAGATCTCGTCTGGCTGACTCATCGCGAAATCGCCGAGATGTGCTCGGAAAAGCTTTCCGAGATTGCTGTTGGCTCGTGTGTCAAGATCTTGGAAGATGCCGGTGCCCTTCAAAGACTCAAGCGCTACGACAACAGGGCAGAACTATATCTTCATGTAAGACCCGAAAAACTCCTTGCCACACTTTCTTCGAGAGCAAGATCTAAGAAGAACCTCCTTCAACTCCTTGGCCAGCTCTATACACACGAAGAACTCATGGAGGGGGTTCAATTTTTGCCCGATGACCTGGCCGCAAGGTCAGGCATATCTGCCGACGCCTTGAGAAGGTCACTTTCAGACATGGTGACTCAGGGTGAGGCTAGCTATATTCCTCCCTTTCGCGGCCGAGGACTGCGCATGCTCCATCGCCTTGAGCCCGACAAGCTTCAAATCGATTTTGAGGCCCTTGAAGTTCGCAAGGCCTATGAACTGGAAAAGCTGGATCAGGTGATGACTTACGCCGGCACTCACGCGTGCCGCAGGGTCTTTCTACTTGGCTACTTCGGAGAGGGTTCAAAGAGTGGCAATTGCAGCGCCTGCGATGTGTGCCAAAAGCCCGCCGGTCAGACGGGGCAGGCCGCTGCCGGCTCTGAGCCGGTTGTGGCCGTTAAGGTGTTGAGCGGCATTGCGCGCCTTGATGGACGTTTCGGCCAGGGCATGGCTGCAAAGGTGCTCACAGGGTCTAAGGATCGTATGGTCCTTCAGTTCGGACTGCACCGCCTTTCCACCTATGGCCTCCTTTCCGAGCACACTCAGGCCCAGGTGCAGCAATGGGTCAAGGAACTGATCTCGCAGGGATGTGTAACGTCACAAAGTACTCCAATGGGAGAGAAGATCTATGCGGTCCTTGATCTCACTGGGCGGGGGCGTGACGTAATGGGAGGCAGGCAAGAGGTCCTTCTTTCCCAGCCGCCTGAAAAAAAGCAGCCCCAGGTTCCCGATGAAAGTCTGCCGCTGCATGAAGCAGAAAGGGAGAGCTTCGATCGGCTCAGGCAACTTCGTTCCAGCCTTGCCCGAAAAGAGGGATTGCCGGCCTACTGCATTTTTCAGGACAGAACCCTGCGGGAGATGGCCAGGGCCCTTCCGGCAACTCCTGCCGAGCTGCTGAATATTGTCGGGGTGGGCCAGGTTACATTAGGAAAGTACGGCAAGCAGTTCTTGCACCTTATCGATGAAATAAGAGTTCAGGAATGATGTTCCCCATTGCACTTAACGCAGTTTCCTTTTCTTCTTCCATACTGTGCAAGGAAAAGTCTTTCCTGCGCCCGGCCTCAAGGACACGAAGCGTGCCTTCGCGTCCTTCTTGAGGAAAAGGTGACACGGCGGCGGCGTTTCTGACCATCAAGGTTGGTCTGTTTTTCGTTGATCCATGTACCACATTGTGGTACTTGTTAGGCGAATTTTCGCTGGGCATTCGAAGAAAACCATCTGTTTGAGACGCCTGTGAAGAGAGAGGAGGATCTAATGAGCAAAAAAAGTAGCTACCGCTTCCACACCCAGGTGATCCACGCTGCTCAGGCACCTGAAGATTGGCATGGCGCTACATTGCCCCCCATTTTTCAGACAGCTTCTCACGTGCACTCTACTGCTGAGAATCTGAGCGAGACCTTTGCCGGAAGGACAACAGACCACATCTATATGCGGCTGACGAACCCCACCAACCGAATCCTGGAGCAGAAACTGGCAGCGCTGGCGGGGGGCAAAGGGGCCGTGGTCACCTCCTCTGGTATGGCGGCTATCGCTAATTCCTGTCTGGCGCTGTTGCGCAGCGGAGACGAGTTTGTAACCGGAAATTCCCTTTTCATGTCTACATATCTTCTTTTCGCTAACGTATTCAAAAAGTATGGCATTACTGCCCGCATGGTGGAAAGTACCGATGTCGATGCCATAGAAAGGGCCATTAACTCCAGGACTCGTCTTATATTTCTGGAAACGATCGGTAACCCCAAGATGGATATTCCGGATCTGGCCGGCGTTGCCAAAACCGCGCACCAGCACGGACTTCCCTTGTTAGTAGACAATACCCTTGCCACCCCCTATCTGTGCCGTCCGCTGGAACTCGGAGCAGATGTGGTAATACATTCCACTACAAAGTACCTGAGCGGACACGGCGATGCAGTAGGAGGTGTAATCATTGACGGGGGGACCTTTGCGTGGGGGCAAGCACGGTTTCCCGATTTTGAGCCCTTTATCGACCGCAAAGGGCCCCTTGCGTTTCTTGACAAGGTCTGGCGAGAACACCACATCAACTTCGGAACAACACAATCGCCCTTTCACTCCTATCTCACCATGATCGGCCTTGATACCCTTGCCCTTCGTATGGAAAGACACCTGGCCAACGCCACTGAAGTGGCCCGCTTCCTCAAAAAACAGCCCCGGGTGCGCTGGGTGAACTATCCGGGCCTTGATGACCATCCCTTCCGCGCTACGGCCCTGAAGCAATTCCGAGGCAAGGGGTTTGGTGGAATGCTCACTTTTGGTCTCAAGGACCAGGCAGCCTGTTTCCGGTTCATCGACAGCCTCCAGCTGATTTACCATCTGGCCAATTTGGGAGACTGTAAGAGCCTCGTAATCCATCCATACTCCTCACAGTATATCTCCTTTGATGAGCCAACGAGGCAGGAGCTTTCCGTCACGCCCGACATGATCCGACTCTCGGTGGGAATCGAGGCGGTAGAAGATATCTGTGAGGATCTTGCCCAAGCACTGTCTAAGGCTTAAGCATGAGCGAATATATTGAGCATGACCAGGCTGGGATTTCAGTGGGCCTTGTGGAGAAGGAGTTCTTCACATTTGCTGCCCCCCCCAATGAGATGAGTTTAGAAAGTGGAGCAACGCTGGGGCCCATCACACTTGCCTATGAAACCTGCGGAAAGTTGGATGAAAACAAAGACAACGTCGTCTTGATCCTTCACGCGCTTTCTGGAGATTCCCACGTAGCAGGCTATTACTCGGAAAAAGACCCTAGTCCGGGCTGGTGGGACAATATGGTAGGACCCGGCAAGGGGGTCGACACTGACAAGTATTTTGTCATCTGCTCGAACATAGTTGGAAGTTGCAAGGGATCAACTGGGCCGTGTTCCATAAAACCAAATACACAAAAGCCTTACGCCCTTGATTTTCCGGTAGTTACCATAGGGGATATAGTGAAGGCCCAAAAGGCCTTGCTGGATTACCTGGGGGTAAAGAAAATCCTTTCAGTTGTGGGGGGGTCCATCGGGGGGATGCAGGTGGTTGAATGGTGTGTGAGATACCCAGAGATGGTTGCCTCTGCTATCCCTCTGGCCACCACGACAAAGCATTCGGCTCTTGCCATTGCCTTTAATGAGGTGGCAAGACAGGCAATAATGAGAGATCCCAACTGGAACAATGGAGACTATTATGGAGGACCCAAACCGGATCAAGGGCTGGCTGTTGCCCGAATGATCGGGCACATCACCTATTTGTCAGACCAGTCGATGCGCCGAAAGTTCGGCCGTCGCCTGCAGGACAAGGGCGATGTCTCTTTCAACTTTGACGTAGACTTTCAAGTGGAAAGTTATCTCCGTCATCAGGGGCAAAAGTTTGTGTATCGTTTTGATGCCAATTCATTCTTGTATATTACCAAGGCGAGTGATTATTTCAACCTGGAGAACCAACACGGAAACGGCTCGATTGTGGAGGCATTTTCAAAAACGAAAGCCAAGTTTTTGGTTGTGTCATTTACGTCCGATTGGCTCTATCCCACCTATCAATCAAAGGCCATGGTCCAGGCCATGAAAAAGAACGGGCTTGACGTGAGTTTCTGTGAAATTGAAGCAGACTGGGGACATGATGCTTTCTTGCTGGCAGATGAGCAATTGACAAAACTGGTGACAGGATTTCTGGGCAGGGTGTATGGAGAACTGTAACATAGCACAAGCCAGTGACATGCGGTTTGACCTGCAGGTCGTGGCATCGTGGATCGAACCAGGATCAAAGGTGCTTGATCTTGGGTGCGGTGAAGGGCACCTACTGCGTTACCTCAAAGAGAAGAAGCAGGTGGCCGGGGCCGGCATCGAGCGTGTGGAAACCAGGGCCTCTCGCTGCATCGAAAAGGGCCTGAGTGTACTGCAAGGAGACATAAACGAGGAAGTCTTAGATTATCCTGACCTGACCTTTGACTATGTTATTTTGAGTCAAACATTGCAGCAGGTCCATGAAATATCATGGCTCATTAACGAAATCTTGCGCATTGGGAAAAAGGGGATCGTGAGTTTTCCCAATTTCAGTCACTGGGGCATTCGCCTGCAGCTCCTGGCCAAAGGCCGGGCGCCCATATCACGAGAACTGCCTTATCAGTGGTATGACACACCAAACATCCGGGTGATTACGCTGAAGGATTTCAGAAGGTTTTCCAAAGAGGCTGGATTCAGAATCTTAAACGAAGTGGCGATCAGCACGTACCACTACGATACCAAGGGCAAGATTATAACCTTTCTGCCCAGCTTGTTTGCCACCTATGGCATTTTTTTGATCGGCAAGTAGTCCTGGGCCCGCCAGTAACGGACGGAAAAGATTTTATAATTTTATGGACGTCCCCTCCTTCAGAGATTCCTTCAGGGCCGCTCTTGCGAGGAGTCGTGTCGAGTCCAGTGGGGGCAATGGGCAGTCATCGGGGTCTACCAATAGAGGGATTTCTGTGCAGCCGAGCACAACCGCATCACACCCTCTATCTCTCAGTTTCTGAATCACCTCATTGAAATACAACCGCGACTCTTCCCGGAATATCCCGTTAACCAGCTCTTTGAAAATAATGGTATTGATCTTCTCCCGATCGTCCTCATCCGGAATGAGCAAGGAGATTCCGAATCGTTGGAGTATTTTAGAATAGACGGGACCTGTCATCAAGTACTTCGTTCCAGTGATCGCCAGGTTGCTGAAGCCCTTTGTTTTGGCCTCACGTGCCACGGCTTCAGCTATGTGAATCCACGGGATAGGAGACTGCGCTGTCACCAACTCGAATGCCGCATGTATCGTGTTGTCCGGGCACATGGCGAAGTCTGCTCCAATGGTGGCCAGCTTGCGAACAGAAGATAACATCAATGCGGCCACTTCCGTCCAATTTTCAGATAGAATGTGAACCATGTACTCACTCAAAGGGTGTGTATGCATTGACACTTCCGGATGCGCGTACTCGCCCATTAGGGCAGGGGCTTCTGTACACACCGTTCGATAGCACAGCGCAGCCCCTTCGGCGCTGCAAGCAACTATCCCTATGTGTTTTGACATGCTCCTCCTTTAGCTACCTACATGATTATCAGGATTTAATCATAGTAAGCATCATCTTAAATTGTTTGATTGCTTTTAAGGCATGTGGTTGATTAGCAGGCATTATGATCATCTCGCCTTGCTTTAAGAGAAAAGGCCTGCCGGAAATCGTAATTTCGACCTCGCCATCCAGAACGCAAACCAGAGCATCAAACGGTGCTGAGTGTTCACTTAATCCCTGACCTTCGTCAAAAGCAAATAATGTTACTGTCCCTGTCTTCTTCTTTATCAACGTCCTACTCACCACAGATTCTTCCTGATACTTCACAATGTCAACTAATGTATTTACTTTGAGGTCATCGTTCATTTTGGCTCCTTTCGACGTCAAGGGGTTACCATTTGACTCTTAGGGCTCGCGAAAAAATAATTTCACAAGCCCTTAGTCAGGGATAACCGCGCAAAGAGTCTGTGACCGTCTGGGATATGGCGGGCCCTCAGCTGTCGAAGTGTAGTTGTGTGTGTCAGCTCGTAGGGTACGGTAAAGGACAGTTCCTCAGCCTTGAAAAGCTTCCGCGCCGAAGGTGTTAAGAAGAACACGTCCCTTTCTTCGCCCGGGGTTTCATCAATCAGGCATGTGGTCAAAATATGAAATAGCATCCGTTACTCTTACCCCGCCTTTGTCGTAAGGCCGTCTGATCTTTGCGATGATTTGACTGGCTTTTTCAGGCTTTAGGCGCTCAGCGTAGTACAGGAGTGATCTGGATATGCTTTCATCAGAATATTTGACTTCGACCAACTCCTCCAGCTTGTCTTCTTTCATAATGGCAAAGTCCACTTCTCGCCCATCCTTGTCGCGGATATACCGCAGCTCATAACGGTAACCATCGCGGTCCTCGAGAAAATGCAGACGCTTGAGCAAGGAGGTGGCCACAAGGTTTTCGAAACGTGCGCCCTCGTCGCCCAGAACATCCCCATTATCAAAAAAATACACTTTGGGAGGCTTCAACACCGCGCGGGGCAAAGATCTGGTGAAAGGTCTAACAACGAAGACAAGATACATCCTTTCCAGTACTTCCAGCCAGGATTTGGCCGTCTTGGGAGAAATCTGTATGTCCGCGGCCAGGTTTGACAACCTGATGAGCCCTCCCACTCGGTGCCGGAGCAGGTCCAGGAAGAGGCCAAGCAGTTGAATGTTGCGAACGGATTCCAAATCCCGGACGTCTTCCCGAAGAACTCGATCAAAACGTTCTCGGCGCCACCTCCTGGCGGAACGCTCGTCCCCGTCGAGAAAGGGCTCAGGAAACCCCCCGACGGTCATTAGGCGATCGAGCGCTTCCTTTGGAGAGATGCCTTTCGGAATTTCATCAAGGGTAAAGGGGTGTAGACGCCAGTAGTGATACCGACCCATCAGGGAGTCGCTTCCACGTCGGTAGATATCGAGACGGGCGGAACCCGTAATGAGAAATGAATGTCTTTCCTTGCGGACGTCGTAGATTCCTTTGATCCACGTCTTCCATCTGGGAAATTTGTGCAGTTCCTCAAATACGAGCAACGTGTCATCGGAAGCCCACTTCTTCTCAAGTATGTCCTGCCGGTTGTCATCAAAATTCCAGTTCAGATAACGGCCCGCAGGATAACTCTCAGAGAGAATCGCTTTTGCGAAGGTGGTTTTACCCAGCTGACGGGGCCCGCCGACGAAAACCATCTTTTTCTTGAGGTCCTCAAGGACCAAAGTTGTGATGTATCGCATATGGCCATTTTGACCCGTATTACAAAACAGTCAGGGCTATTTTGCACTAGAGGAAAAATTAGCCGTGAGCGCGGTGTCACACAGCACGCCGGCCTGGCCATGGCAATGTAATCCATGCCATAGTCCCGGAGTGCCTTTTCGGCAACCTCATAGGACCGGATTCCACCCACTACCATCACCGGACAGCGCGGGCATTTATTTCTTCTTTTCTTTTTTCAATTTCCTTTTTTCCTTTTGAGTAAGCTGGGCCTTTTTCTGTTGTTCCCTTTTGCCTTTATCTTTTTTCCCCTTATCACCCATATCTGTTTCTCCTTGCTTGAAAATGACTTGCGCCACTTGTGACTCTGCCCAAATGAGAGTACGTTCATCGGGGCGAGTAATTGGGTACACGGATCACACCCTCGCACTCAAAACCGACGTCATTACAACGAAGTACTTTTGCCCTTCTAAATCACCTCCTTTTGTCGTTGGAATATAGGAATTGAGACAGATCGATAAAATGTTATGAAAATGGATTTGAAAACCAGCTGAATTTACCTCAATAGAGGGGTCAAGCCTTTAGGCCTAGTGCGGGCCCGCCTGCTTACCCGCTTATGCTCCGTCGTTTGGTCCAAGTTGAGATGCCAACTTCTTGACAGGAATAATCCGCTGTTTAATGTCGCGCCCAATTTTGCGTTTCATAATTCTCAAGTCGAATTCAGTTTGCAGATTCAGCCAAAACTGGGCTTCGTTCCCAAAATAACGCTCCAGCCTGAGCGCTGTGTCAGCGGTTATGCCTCGTTTGCCGTTCACGATCTCACTTATTCTATTCGGCGGTACAGCAAGATCCCGCGATAGCCGGTTTATGCTAATGTCCATTGGTTCCATGAAATCCTCTCGCAAGATTTCACCAGGCGTAATGGGATCAAGTAAATTCTTGTTGCTCATTCTTTCACCTCAATGATGACGGCTTCGTAAAAAGGCCATCTGCGGCGTTGTGCGTCATCTTTCGTCATTCCGAATTAGACGGCAAAGCAAACGACTTGATCGTACGCAAGGTGTATTACGCTGCGGGTAATATGTCAAGTGGAGAAACAGTCTGATTGGGCATAACGCTGTCGGCTTCAATCGCTGGTTAGCTGATGTTTTGGGCGGCCTATTCGCTGAGTTTGACAGCTGTGCCGTAGGCTAAAAGTTCAGCCGCACTCCCCACAACACTCGTAGTCATATAGCGAACATTGATTATTGCATCCGCCCCCATCTGTGCAGCCTGGGCGATCATCCTACTGGTAGCTGCTGCCCGAGCGCTTCCCATCATCTCCGTGTATTCAGTCAATTCGCCGCCAAGGATCAACCTGACTATGGCGGATAGATCATTGCCAAGCCAGATCGCAAATACCGTATGTCCTTGGACGAGACCGAGAATCTCCGTGATCTCTCGGTCAGGTAATGCTGCGGAACTCAACAGCAGAAGCGTACGATCAGGCTCAGTAGGCAGTGGCCCCTCTCCTGATGTCTTGTTTTTCCTTTGTTCGAAGGCCACTGTCAGCAGAACCACAAGGATACCACCCAGAAGGCAGAAAACCGCTATCCTGAGCCACCAGGGCACGACCGGATCATCGGCAACGACCACGTACCATGGTGTTCCAACAAATACTGCAGTGAAAAGCCCAAGCACGAAGGCCAGCGAGCCAATACGTCGAAGTATTTTCATAGCTCCTCCTTCCCAAATCTGAGCGCCAATTCTGCGAAGTTATTTTTGCGTGAGCCCTTAATCCACCAGGCTTCTGCTGAAAGAATATCACCAGGTCGCACCGGATTAAACATCTTGACCTCATCCATGCCAACACCACTTAGAATTGCTACGTCACGTTGCGCTTCTACGATAACGCGCGTACAGGCGGAAAGCGTATGGAGTGAAGATGCAACAAGGCCCCCAAAAAGCGATTTGTTCGCAGCGTTCTCATCGATATGGAACGGCTGAGGGTCAAATCTTTCTGCAAAATCGATGATGGCCTCTCGCGTCATAATGACGGGCTGGCAATGCAAGTGCTCACCTTCGGTTAGATCTTCGAAATATCTCCTTGCCATGTGTGCCTGTTCCTTCACTTTGACCCCTTTACTTGACGTGGATACGATAAGTGCATTGCGGGTCACCTTTGCTTCTGCACGCATCGTCTGCATGATCCACGGAAATTGACACGCCGCATTTCTTAGCAAACCCGCGAATGATCCCCATGTCGAACACGCAGGGATACGGGATATCCACAGTCATTAGAAATGCTTCATCCGATAGTTTCTCGTAATGATAATGCCCTATCTCCCCCTCGTTGTATCCTCGGTGATTCATGTAGTATGCTTGATCCATCACACTCAGGAATTGATCGAGACTTGTTAGGTCGGGGGGGAGAATGGCCTCCCTGCTAATGAACTCACCAATTCTTTTCAGTACCAAGGGCATCCTTTTTTCAATATCATGGAGCAGGGCCAAGTAACTCATCATGGGGTAGAATTGCCCCGGCTGAACGTCATTCAGGCTGTATTTAGCCAGCAATACCTTGCTAAATACATCGCCGCTGATACCTCTGATCACCGGCATAATGGCTTCGCCTGCTACTTCTACTTGACCATACTGATCTTTGTCTAATTTCATGACAACACCTCCAGTTTGTGTCCAAACTCTCGAAATTCTAGTCTACTGTTTCAGTCACAGCTTTGCAATAGCTGGGGCAATTTCCGCGCTTTCTATTGGGCTCCGACTATCATTTCTTTGGGTCTTTCTACCTACCTATCTATCTCATTGTCAAGTGCGCCGCCTACCATCAAGAGTCGAGAGCAGACTTAACCCCCTTAAGTTAAGTGACCCTCTTAAATTCGACGCACGAGAGCGCGGCAGGAGCATGTGGGGTCAGGCGGAGTTCTTGGGGTTCACCAAAGTCCATCCCCATGGTAACGCAAGCGTGGCCAAGACCATTTTCAGCAGATCACCAATGACAAACGGCAGCAGGCCAACTTTGAGGGTTTTCCCCCATCCCACAAAGTTTGCCAGCCAAGGAAGGCCAAATACATATATGGTGACGTTCCCGATCAGCATTGCCATAACTGCAGTCGCAAATCGTCTGTCCCAACCGCTTTCACTTAACCAACCAACAATTGCGGCGGCAACCACCATGCCAACCAAGTACCCCCCTGTTGGTCCAGCCAACTTTGCAATACCTGCTGTGCCGCCAGCAAAGACAGGCAAGCCCACAACACCCTGGCCCAAGTACGCGAGCAAACTCATCATACCCCGCTTTCTGCCCAAGAGGGTACCGACCAGCAAGACACTGAAGGTTTGCCCTGTGATTGGAACAGGCCAGACAGGAATTTGTATCTGAGCGGCTAAGGCTACCAGCCAACTGCCTCCCAATACCAACAGGATCTCGCGCATCAAACCGGTTTGTGGCCAAATAGCTTCAACAAGCACGGGGGGGCGAAAAACATTTTCATTCACCATGTTCTCTCCTTTCACTAGCTCTTGAATCGGGTTAAACATACACCATGAAACTGCTCGGTACGATTCTCAGGTCGTGCCTAACGATAAAGATTGTAAGGGGGGTCAAGATGATCTTGACTCTTAGTCAGGGATAATCATAATTTATCAGCCGGTTTTCCTGGCTTTCATTCAACTCTCTCTTTTTTGGATCTCTCTACCTGTCTACCTCGTTGTTAATTGCGCCGCGTACCATCAGGAGTCAAACGTAGACTTGCCCCCCTTATCAGTTTTGTCAAATGTGTAGGTCTGACACCCTTGGTTTCGTTGGATTCTGTAAGGAGAAGCCAGATAAGGGGTTCTGAAGTTTCTGGTCATACAAAGGCCCTGTCCCACAAATTTGTGGGACAGGTAGCGAAAATTTTCACAAAGCTACCTAAGTCCTTGGAATGGCGCTCTTTTTACAACAATGACCTTCCAATTCTGATGGACATTTGTCAAGAGGTCCGGGAAATATCGATTCAAGATGGCTTGAATCGATCGCAGACCAGGGCGTTAGAGACGCTCAAGACAGCATTTCAAGAAGAATTTCAAAGGGTTACAGCCCATGGCCAAGGGTCTCCAAACTCGGTGATTGAACCGGATACCAGAGACTCTAGTCAAATTGAACTTAAAGATCTGAGTGCCAGAGAGATTAGAGGTATTGCCGAAAAAGCGGCTAAGAAAGCAAGCCTGACAGAACTCAATCGAGCCCGCGTCAGTCCAGCCTTCTCTCTGGAAAAGG
>SDBT01011385.1_pt1 | contig 14320 bp, 17 predicted proteins | sample 2277101 | NCBI WGS metagenome assembly SDBT01 (sample SAMN10404973, study PRJNA504765) | marine sediment metagenome | isolation source: marine sediment core GS10_PC15, 103 cmbsf | place: Arctic Ocean: Southern Knipovich Ridge | collected 2010 | reverse complement strand
CGAGGTGTCGATTGATCCTAGCTGCTCACCGGTAATGACGTTGATGGCGTAGCCTCGACGCTGGAAAATGTTCTTCGCTGTCTTCTCCTCGATGTCAAGGCGCTGCAGCTCCAGCTCGTCGGCACGGTCGGCCTTGAGGTTTCTCTGCTCCGCACGCTCCGCGTCAAGCACAGTCAGCTGTGACATTACCTGCGAAGCTGTGGTCGGGTCTACGTCCTGCACGTCATTGAACATGCGACGGTGCTGTCGAATGCTGAAGTCCAGGGATGTCTCGTCCGGTCTACGCTTTAGTGAGGCACCGGGCTGTAGAGCGTCGGTGATATCCTGGGCGCGTGTTAGCCGGGGGTCTATACCACCGAGTATAGCCTTGCCGAAGATGCGCATGTTGACGCTTGTGCGCTCCTGCCTAGTCCGAGCTGTCGCTATAAGCGCAGCCTTCTCTCTCTGCAGGGTCTGAAAGACCTCATGCTCTGTTGGATTTCCAAACTGGTCGGGCATAATTTATCCTACTGGTTTACGAAGTCGTTGAAGCCTTGTGAGCCTGCCGGTGAGCTGGTCGGTGCTGTACCTGGCTGTCCGAAGCGTGACAGGATACCCTCACCCGGAGTAACCTGGGTGGCGAAGTCGCTGATGGCTCCCAGTACAGCCTGGTTGTCACCGGAGCCCTGTATTCCCTGCACTCCGATAAGGTTGGACTGCACTGAGTTGGCCGCGTTGGACCCAGCCTGTGCCGATCCCAGCGCGATCTGCTGGGCGTTGAGCCCCAGTCCCTGAATGCCAATGCTGGCACCCGAGGCCGCGCCGGCTACGTTCTGGAAGGCGCCGGCAATACGCGCTGGCTCTGTCGCCAGGCTCTGCGCACGTCCGAATCCCTCGGTTAGCTGACCACGCTCCCGACCGAAGGCAGACCGGTTAAGGTCAGACGCAAGTCCGGTGGTTGTACCAAAGCGGTTGAATGCCTGGTTGAGTAGCTGGTCCTGTGACGCGGACTCCGCTCTGCCCTCACCGAATGAAGCGAGCTGGAATCCTAGGTCCTGTCGGCCCTGTCCCTCGGCGAAGGCTGCGGCTAGAGCACCACCACCTACGCTACCCCGGCTACCCTCGGCGCCGGTAACGGCACCGCGACCGGACTGGAACAGTCCCTGTGAGAAGTTCTGGAGCTGGCGTGCCTGCTCGGGAGCAGCCTGCGATCTAAGTAGCGACAGAGTGTCGCGCTGACGCTGATTGGACTGCCCTGGTATGTTGAATGCCTGTCCCAGTGCCTGCTGCTGCAGACGCTGAGCACCACGCTCACTCTGACCGAAGCTGCCAAGGTTCAGGTCCTGATTGTTGAGACGATCATTGAAGCCGAGCTGGTCTTGTGGTACTCCGGCAGACAACCGGTTGCTGGCTGCACGGGCACCTTGTCCCGCGACAGTAGCAAACGCAGCCTGAGGTCCGGCCAGGTTGCCAGTGTCAAACTGTCCACCGGCACCGGTAGCGTTTACCTGTCCCTGAAGACCACCTGTGCCTGTCAGCTCCGACTCTACCAGGGGCTGGCCTGCCTCTTCGGCTCTGTCAGCTCGTCTATCCGCAGAGCGGTTGCTCATTACGCCACTGACTAGACCGATGCCTGCTGATACTATCTGGAAAGTCATACTTATTCCTTGTCGTGTGTGAGTAAGGGTAGGAGTGGATCGTTCCAGTCCTCCGCAATGACATCCTTCGTTATCTCCTCAACGTCCGTTTTGTCCGTCGGGTGGAAGGTAGCCCATGTGCAATCTTCATGTATGTATAGCGCCCGTTGTGTACCTGGGTGCGTCTTAAATATGCGAGGAGCTATGATCTCCTCAGTGGTGCCGTCTTGTTTGGTCACTGTGCAGTGTCCCTTCAGGACTACCACGAAGTGCTCGGTCTTGTGTATCTTGGATACGACGCACGTCCCAGCTTTCATCTCTAGGACTCGAACGTATATGCCAGGCGCGAACAGGTGTGTAGGCTCTCCTACAGCGTCGCCATCTCCTAGCGCAGTCAGAAACTTAGCCAGTTTATCGAGAGGAGCGGCTACGCTCCTAGCGACTGCCTTAGACTGGTGCGTAGACACCGATTAGAGTTCCTCGTCCGGTGATGTTAGCCAGTGAGGCGGCTGTGAAGCACCAGAGTTCGAATGTGGTAGTAGTCTTGTTGATGATCTGCACACTGGTGTCTCCGTTCGTCGGACGCTCCTGACCGAAGACCATAACCAAGTCATCTATGTCGGCTAGGGTCAGTCCGTGAGTGACTGTGTACTTACCGGTGGCTGGGTTAGTGATAGTCCAACCAGAGGTGAATGCGTTACCACCCTGTCGGGTAGTACCTGACCAGATGAATGACACCAAGTGGTTCGCGAGACCGTCGGCAGTCAGGGCTCGAGTTGTATCGGTACCAATCTGAGTCTCGCCTGCAGTAGCCAGCTCTACTCCGGCGCTCAGAGACGTAGTCGCAGCTGCCAGGGTGATGTCGTTGGCGTTTGCCACGATACCAGCGTTACCCGACACTACGGTCAGTGTTCGAGAGGAAGCAATAGTTCCACCACCGGTCAGCCCGTCACCTGCTACGATGCTTACGCCTCCGTGAGCTACATGCTCGTCGGACACGAAGTCAGTGAAGGTGTCGTGCCCAGTGATGCCGGACGCGGACCACGCTAGATCGTTGGTCGTGATCGCTAGGCCGTTACCGAGTGTCAGGAACTCAAGCGCGTTGTCGGAGTCATCCCAGAAGTATACACGGTCCCCACCAGGGTCAGCCAAAGCCTTGAGGTCGGCTACCATAGCAGCACCCTCGGCCAGGTAGGCAGCGAGATGCTGCTCAGCTCGCAGTGGGTTCATTACCTTCGCGGTGTTGGTACCAGCCTCGGCTTCTGCCTGTGACGCGAAGTCACCGGAGTCGAACTTGGTGTTGACGGCTGTCTGAATAGCAGCTGTCTCCGCATCCATGTCGGAACCGAGGATCAGCTTCTCAGCCTCGCCCGTACCGAGAGAGTCCTTGGCGCTGAAGTCGTTTACTGGTGTGTAGTCACTCATGCGTTATCCTATGCTATGTTGCCAAGCTTCGCGAACAGCTCGAGCTGCTGTATGGCGAAGGGGGAGCTGACTTCGATGGTCAGACCCAACTTGATGTACTGTCCCGAGCCTGCGGCTGGGAACTTGAAAATCTTGAGCGATAGTCCACCGGACCACTCGCCTAGCCCCCACTCTCCTACGCCCCACTCGGTGCCGGCGCCTCCAATGAAGGACTTGGTCTTGCTGATGAACTCCCCCCGGAAGTCGAAGTCCCACTTGTAGACTACGGTCGCGGCGGAAGTCGTGAATATAATGCTGCCGATGCGCTTCAGAATCTTGATGCGATTAGCGAACTGCTCACCCAGGTCCATCCACGTACCCTCGAATGCGAGAGTAAACTTAGTGCCGGCGTCATCGTCGGCGAGTCCGTACACTCCTACCTGGCCGGGCAGCGCAGCCTCGGATAGGAGAAGTCTCTGGTTGCCAACATCCCACAGCCATGCTGTCGGTGCCAGGTCCCACTGTGTAATAGGGTAGCGTATCTCGCCTGTGATCTCGTCCTTGTACGGTCGGGTGTAGTGGAATACCCAGCTACGCCCCTCCGACGGGAAGGTAACGACATAGATGCCACGAACAGGGTCCACCACTGAGCGGATAGAGTCCTTGCTTGCGACACCGTTCAGGTCCTGCAGGAACGCAGACTGTACCTTGTAGCTGAGTGACGATACTCCCGTGCCGGCGCCTGACTGTGTCACACGCTGAAGAGACTGTAGACCGTTGCGGCCTACGAACCATACGTCGGCTTCTCCAATAATCTGTACTGACCACTGACTCTCGCAGCCCACTCCCTCGATGATGTCTGACACGTATAGGTTGTCGGGATTGATACCGATGGACGAGCCCTGTCCGTCAACCCAGAATACGATGTGGTGATGTCCGAAGACAACAAGGGCCGAGCCGATAGCTGTGATAGCAGTAACATGGTCTGTACCATTTGTCCAGATCGAAGCCATGTCAATCTGCCCCGCACCCGTGCTCCAATGAGCTGAGTCCTGTAGCGCAGAAAACTTGATGATCTGCTTATCTGCATCGAGACCCCAGACGCGACCAAACGCAACGCAACCAACACCGTCAGCGATGGTAGGAGCAGTACCAGAAGTTTCAGACACAGTAGCGAAAGTGCCTGTCCCGCTGTACACAATAGGCTTTTGACCGTCCTCGAAACCGAAGACCTTGTCCCAGCCGTTCTGGAACCACCACGTACCGGAGGTGACGACGACTGATCCGTCAACGATGTTCGCCTCGGGGTCGTCAATATCGTTCGCAATACCCGCTCCTCCAGCGTCGTCCCATGCTACGAGTATCTGTCGATCCTCGTCCTCACCGACGTACTCGAACAGAGTCTCGATGGGTATGGCGCCTGTTACAGCTGTGGTTGTCGCGTCGCTGAATCCCTTCCGCGAGGCTAGCAATCCGTTCTCGTCTATGATGCAGTTCGATGCTACTGTCGCCCAGATGGGAGGCAGGATAGACTTACGCTGCTCTAGGTTGAGCCCGCGAAAGCCGGGTGCGACCAAGTCGATTGTTTGAAGCTGGCCTACCATTACACAGGTACCAGAGTGTCCAGTCCCTGCGCTGAGTGCTCGAGTGAGACGGACTGCCCCAGCTCGTCAGCGTAACGCTTGGCGGCTAGGATACCGTTCGGTCCTAGCTCCTCACCGCGATCCTCCATAGCCCACCAGATAGTTCCGAGCTGCACTGAGAGTCCCGGCACCTTGACGGCTACCGTGATCTCGTCGTTTGTCGTAGCCGGCAGGCGACCCTGCGGCACAATCATATCAGCCTCTATGTTCACAGCCGCTGTGACGCGTGGCCATATGAACACGTCGATACCCGTCGCCGTCGTCGACAGTGCGAAGTGGGATGGGGACGTTCCTGCTGAAGCGTTTGAGTTCTCCTGGTCCCGTCGTAGTAGCTCCGCCAGGTCCATCTCCTTCAGTCGAGTCTGCTGCGACGTATTCGTAACGTCAAAAACGAGCGGCACGACCTCGCCGAATGCAGGATTATGCACGCGCCAAACTCGCGAACGCTCGTTCGAAGTAGCCAGCGACCCGCTTATCGCGTCCGCTGAAATTGTAACCGTATCTCTCACACGAAGTACGCGCCACTGGGCCGCGTCTTCCACCTGCTCCAGGATGTCGTTGACAAACTGGGCGATCTTAATATGGTATGTGTCTGTGATGCTGCTAGCCGCACCGTCCAGTAGGTCATCTCCGTGACCTAGGGCGATAAGTGTGCGGTTAATCAGCTGGAGGTATGTCGCCATCCGTCTGAGTCTCCTTGGTCGCAGCGTCTCGCACTGCTATCTCTTTGGTGACTCGGTTATCTAGTTCCGCTGCTTGGCCGGCTTGTAGAATCTGAATGAGTTTCCCCTCCAGTACTACCAGCTCCTTGCCCTCGGCAAACCCGTCTGGGCTCGCTCGTCGTACTAGGCTGAGTAGGTTATTGAAATCTTGTGGTGTCAGTGCCATGTCTTAATCTCCCGTCAATTCGTCGGCATCGTATGAGATGCCATCTAAGAATCCGTCGGCGTCGCCGTCGGCATATCCCCAGCTAGCCCCGTCGTCATAGCCACGGTTGTACTCAACCAGGTCTTCGAAAGGCTCAATGGTACCCTCGATCACTCGGGGTACGTTTGGGGAACCCTGCTGCGTGACTCGGAAGTCTCGAATGAGTATAGAGCGACCGTTCTTATCCTTGAACTCGTAATGTACGCCTGCTAGTGCTTGCATGTCTCTCCCCGCTAGTTGATATTAAGTGCCATGACGCTGAAGTCCCTAGTGCTGCCCAGACGGTTCTTTATGCTCAGCACACTGGCGGCGGACATCCAGTAGTTTGCCTTGCCGTCCGTGTCTGGGTTGGTGCCACTGGTGCCGAGCGCAGAGTTTGATCCCGCGAAAACAGAAACTGCTGTCTGTCCGTCATTCGTGAAAATTGCGTTAGCTGATCCTGATGCACATGAGATGTGGATGGTGCCATCAGCTGCTAGAGTGAATGTTCCTGTAGCACCGTCTGCCAGTGATTCGTGCTGCAGTCTCCACTTACCCGAGCCTACGGCTAGAGTGAGATTGGTAACTACAGCAGCAGCGCGATCTATGGTGATGGCATAGTTGCCCGTGCCGTCCGCGTCGGTAGAGGTACCTAGTCTCCACTGTCCAGTAGACAGGGCGTCCATAGCCCAGTTCTTCTCGTCTGTGGTAGCGCCTCCGGCCTGGAAGTATATGGCCGCATGAGTATCGGTGCTGATGTTGATAGCTGCCGATCCTCGCACACTGTTTCTCTGCAGAACCAGCTGTCCACTGATGTTAGCAGTGGCGTTTACGTCGATAGTGGTCGCGTTGAGTTCAATCTCGGCTACTGCTGTGCCAGTGCCACGTATGACTCGTATAGCGGACACACCGTCTGCGAACAAATCAGTCTGCGTTATCAGTCGGAAAATCTTAGAGGAAACACCCCATACCCACTCACTTTCATCAGCACTCTGATCCGTTTCAGTGAATCTTTGCCATGTGGAGGCGCTGCGCATCTCCAAACCTGCAGCCTGCGCGGCCTTACCTACTGTGGTGAATATAGTTGTGCCATCAAAGGTGTTGACACCACTGAACGTGTACGCTCCATCGAGTGTCTGAGTGAACACCCACTTGTCGGTAGGGGTGTCGTACACCAACAGGTCCCCGTCCGACGGGCTGCTAGCATTGTACCCTGCGCCTCCCGGCGCCTGGTTGAGCAGCTTGTGTCTTCGATGGCTTCCCTGGAACATGCTTTGTATAGCCTCCTACGGCTTGGTAAGGGGTTATAGAAAGCGGAGGGGGATCACTCCCCCTCCACAGACCTACTTAGGTAGGCTTAACTACGAACGGTACGACTGAGCCGGCTCGGAGGTTCTGCTCACCGTAGACCGTATCAACGGTCATCAGGTCAGCAAGGTACTCCTGCTTGTACTGAGTCTGTGCTCGAAGGCCAACCTGCTCGACTAGAACCTGCGCGTCGCGCTGGAACATTAGGCCAAGCTTGGCTGAAGCCTCACCACCGTCGGAACGCTCTACTAGTGGCAGGTTCGTTGACACGAACACTGGCATGTTGTAGATGTTACCGATCAGTCCGTTGCGGATGGTGTTTGCACCACCTGCCTCACCCGTGAACGCCTGCTCGGTAAACCGAGAGAGTCCTAGGAGATCGAACTTAACGATGGTAGGTACGACTAGGAAACGATCCGCGAACGGAACGTTGTTGTCGTCAAGCACCTGCACCATTGTGCGAAGGCCGACATCTGTGATGTCTGCCGCGTCACCGATCTCGTTCCACGTTGATCCGTCACCCTCGTACAGAGTAGGGAACGTTGATGCTGTCTGAAGCACCAGGTCTCCTGCCTGGACAGTGATGGCAGTTCCGAGGATACCGACGATAAGGTCGAAGTCAACCTTAGTTGCTAGCGCGAAGCCGGCGTCGTCAGTGTAGAACCGGCGAAGTGACTCAAGAGCCTGAACTGAAGCCAGGTCCTCGATCAATCGCGAGTACTCGTAGTGCTGGTCGATAAGCACAGTTACGCCCGTGTCGGCTCCGTGACCAATCAGTGTTACGATTGTCTCGGCTAGCTTACTTGACGCTGCTGCGCGTGTTGGTGTTGGGATGCGGATAGTGTCACCCTTCTTGCCCTGGTGGTTTAGGACTCGAACGAGGTTACGCATCACCAAGTTACTCTTGTAGGAAGCGATGATCTCGTCGGACCACATCTCTGGGATGAAGTTACCGACCTCGCCTGCTACAACATGGTCTGATCCAAAAGCCATAATTGACTCCTCAGTGTGTGTTGGATTGGTGTGGTTGGGGGATTAGTTTATCGGACTCGTCCGCTTCGGTAGGCGGCAAAGATTTCTGCCTGGAAGAGAGGGTCGGCGTAGACATCCGGCTTTTCTAGTTTCAGCCGAATCAAGTCTGCTCTGCGATAGATCGTTGTGCTCTGTGAGCCTGCGTCGTTGTGTCCTGCATTGGCCGCGTTCTCTAGGGACGCTAGCCGTGCTGCCTCAATCTCCTCGGGAGTTGAGTCACCGGTTACAACTACTACATTGCCTGCAGCATCCCGTACTACGGGAACAACAGGCTGTCCACTGAACTCGTCAAACTCTGTCAGCAGTTCATCAGCTACCGTGTAGTCCCCGTCGCGAGCCAGTGCTGCTGCGCGTTGACGCAGCTTACTTGACCCAACCCATCCCACGAATGCCTCGTCGTTAATGAGGTCTCCGTAGTTTGGATACTTGGCGAGGAAAGCGGCCTCTGCGGTCGCCATCTCGGTAACTCGATACTCCTGGGCTATCGTTGCCCGAAGGCTAGCCTCTTTGCTTTTCCAGAACGCTTCTAGCGTGTCCGTAGGGCTGTCCACAAGTGCGACTGGGTCGATCTTAAACACCTCTGGGGCGTTCGGGTCTTCCAAGTCCTGTGATCGCTTATCCAGGGCCAGCATTCTATCTGTGATCTGTCTCTGTGTTCCCAGATCATTAGCCATGCGTCCGTACGCGGTGTGAAGCTTTGAGTTGGAATCCGCTAGCTTCTGTGAGGAAGTAGCAAGGTCTCCGGTCCAAAACTTCTCGGGCATCCAGTCGGGTCTAGTGCCTTGCGGTTGTACATTCTGTTGTATCGCAGGGTCTAGTATCTCGACTACAGGCTCGTTACTGCGTCGTGTTGTGGCTTCTGTCAGGGAATTTTCCAGGGCTGTCAGATCGCCTGGGGCTTCCGGTTCCACTATCCGGTCATCTACTGTGGGTGTGGTCATAGTGATATCCTCCACCGTCCATCACTGGATTAAGGTTTCAGTTATGTGTCCTAGTCTTCGAGTATGTATGGGGGCGCGTCATATCCTGGCCCGTAATCCCCGTGCTCCTTCAGAGTTTTGCTCTGCCGGCGCTCCTCCTCGTCGTGTACTCTTGCGAACCGGTCCACAAACTCTGGACCTGCATTCGGACCCATCGCCATCCCCGTCCAATCAAGGTGAGGTGGGCTCAAGAACACACGGGAAGCGGGATCACCACAAGTCAGACACTCGACACTTTTAGTATCTGAGGTTACGTATATCTGGTGAACGTGTCGCTTCCTACAGCGAAAATCGTGAATAATCATTAAGGCGTTAGGTCGTCATCCAATGTGACGGTGCCCGCCTGTTCGATAGCCTCTCGGGCTACTCCCTCATACTCGGTGATGAAGGACTCATGGAGCTGTGAGGCAAACCAATATGCCTCTCTGCGTCCGCGTTGTTCTTTGCAGGCTTCCCATGACTCAGCGTTGGACCCGTCGATGCCGGCCCGGTTGGACAGGTCAAGGAGTCGGTCTCTGATAAGGGGCCAGCCGTCAGACTCGAAAGTCTCCTGCAGCTTAACGAAGGTGTCACGCGCGGTGTCATCTAGGTGCTGCATGATCTCCTGGCTGGATAGGTTCGGCTGGTCGGCGCCTGGTAGCGCGGCCAGTAGTGCTTCGTTCTGGTCTGTCATATCTCTCTCCCGTTAGATATTAGCTGCTGCGAGCCTGCTGGGACAGTCTCTTGTCCTCCAGCTCTACTCGCCGATTTTCAATCTGAACTCTCGCTAGAGCGATGCGGTTCTGGTCCCGAAGGATATCCAGCTGCTCGATCTCCAGCTTCAGTCGCTCGACTTCTAGCTCGACTTTCTCGTCGGCTACGTCGGCCTGCGCCTGTATCTCCAGAGCCTGTGCGAGAAGCTTGCGCGTCTCGGCCATAGTCTTCTGGTTCAGCAACAGCTTACCCTGCGTGTCGGCCTGGATGGACGTGAACTGCATGTCCTCCAGCTCCTTAGCGCGAGCCAGCTCCTCCGGTGGTGGTGGCTTCATAGCCTCCTGCATCGCCTTCGTAACCTCGGCCTTGTTATGGATGGACGCGAGGTCGATGATGCCCTTGGCAACTGCGACGTTGACCTGTGGGAACTCGTCCGGCAACATAGCCATCAGCTGTGTCAGCTGGCTGGCCTCGATCTCCTTCGCCATTATGCCCAGTGTAGCCATCACTCGGAAGTTGAAGTCCTGCGGGTAGCGCCGTGGCGCGAACTGCATGTATCTCCAGGCAGTCTGCTTCAGCAGCGGCTCGAGCAGGTTGTCATTGACGTTGCGTATGGCTCGCTTCGCTCTCTTAACGAAGGCGCCCATCATCATGCTGACGTTGGTAGCGGACGGTCCACTGCTGTTCGAACCCTGCGACTTCATCATGGAAGCTGTGTCGAACGCACCGGTACCCATCGCAACCATTTTCTCAAGTTCCTGAGTCTGGTTGAACGTGTTCGGCTGTACCTGGCCGATCTCGATGGCGTTGATGACCTCCTTCGGAGGTCCCTGTGTCATCCAAACCTTACCAGGCCGAATCTCCATCTTGAACCCACGGGGCACTCGGCCACCGTCCACAGCAATCATTGGGGAGCTGAGGAATCCAAGAGAGTCGATGCGTGCTCGCATCTCTGCGTCCAGCGCCTTCTGAGGGTTGAACCCCTTCTCGGCGACTCCACGGCCCCAGAAGCGCCCGGGTACCTTCTCGAACTGGAAAGCCACGATGCTGCGGTCGCGCATCGTGAACGGGTTAACCATAGCGCGGAGCAGTACAGACTGGTTCGCGATAGTGACGATAGCCTCTACCATAGCGCCGTCGTCATCCTCTGACGACAGGATAGCGTCGAGCGGGTTGTCGCCTGTCTTCACCACCACGTTACCGTTCGCGTCACGTGTGACGTTGGTACCGGTCGCCGCGTGCATGAAGCGCACTGGCACCTTGCCGTGGTATTCTAGTATCTCTACCTCTCCGCCCTCCTGGGCGCCGAGGTATGACTGTGGGTCATGACGGTCTATGTCTGAGTCAGAGCCCCGGTATGCTGGGGAGACCAGCGGAGCTGCAGATCGCAGGTACAGTCCCTGCTCGATCTTCTCCATGACATAGTGCAGTGGCTTCTTCACCTTGTGGAAGCAGCCCAGCATCTCACCGATGCTGCGACCCGCAGGGTCAGGGATAAACTCGTCGGGGCGGATTGCCTCCCACGATACCTGAACCCTCTCTGCCTCGTCGGCGACTAGCGTCATGGTACCTGCTTGTCGCTTCGGGGTAGTATTCTTGACGACCTCGACGTTCATCTTGATGATGCCCGTGCCGAAGATCGCTCCATTGAGCATAGCCTCGCCGATGGCGTCCTTGGCGTTGACCATGTTCAGGTCCTCGCGTAGGATGTCTCGCGCTATCAGCGCGTCCAGCTTGTTCTCGTCCTCCAGGTCATCCTCGATGTCGAACCATACGTCCTTGGAGAATACGGCCTCGTCCAGCTCGGCTGTCGTCATCTCGATAGCCTGCGACAGTGCCGGCGCGACGATGCGCGAACGCTCACTCATGCGGTTCTTATCGTTCGGAGTCCACTCTCCGCGCCATAGGCGCCAGTACTCACCCCAGCGACGCTGGTACCCGCGACTGCGGTGCAGCTCCCAAGGGATCGCCTTGCCAACTAGAAAGCTGACTAGCTGGTTGCCCGGCTGGGTCTTGATGCCCGGGTGCGCCCGGAGAGCGTTCGAGCCTGCATTCTGACCAGGGATGGAATTACCACCCTGTGGTGAGTCGATGAGAATGCTCTGGCCGGCTGTGGGGATCGTTGACATCTATTAGTATCCTGAGTCGAGGTCCTGTGGTTGCCACTCTGCAACTTCGTGGTCGCCATAGTAAAATGTGGATGCCAGCTGGTCAACGTATGCCACGGCATCTAGTATGTCGTCGTGTGCGAGCGGGTCTGGGAAGTCGTCGCACTGTGTTAGGAAGGCTTCGAACCACTCTGGGTCCTGGCCTGGCGTAGTGCGAACCAACGAAATTCTGCCTCTCTCCCCTCGGCCCTGCAGGGCTCCAGCGATGCGGTCGAGTTTACGTGTACCACCATGCGCCAGTGCTTCCGGTGTAGTGAACCGGTTGAACCTGCGCATTTCATCCTCGAGGTATGGCCCTATGGCGTTCATAAGAGCGCCCTTCTCGATTCCGAGGCGGCAGCTTGGTCGCTGGCTCACTGTTCGGATGATCCGCAGGGCGCACTCGCGTGCATCCCAGTGGCCGTGCTGTACGTCCAGTATGTACCACCCTTCAGTGGTGCAGTACGTGGTCGCGATAACTGTCTCGTCACTTCTGATCTTGCGGTTGCGGCCATCACTGATGAAGCCGGCCAGGTCCACGGTGACGTATGTGTGACCAGGCTCTACGGGTCGTTGTGTGGTGACGTGGTGGTTGGACCCGACGCGCTCAGTAGCCTCGGCATAGAAGCCAGGCAGTCTGTCGATCATTGGGAACCACTGTCGCTTGAGGATCGTACCTCCTCCTGAAACGAAGTCGGCCTCGATCTCCTGTCGCACGATATGTGAGGGACGATTGCTCGTCTCCATCATGCGCTCAACCTCTGCTGGGTCGAGGAAGGGATTGTCCAGAGACTTGAAGTGGAAAGCCTCCCAGATACCCCATGACTTGATCTGCTTCGCCTCGTTCGGCGTAGGATTCTCCGGCAGCTCTGCTCCGCGTCCCCACTTGAGAGCACCCATGAACAGCTTGTAGAAGTGGTTCTTGCCCTTCGGAGTACCGATGAACAATGCGCGGCCCTTGACATCCATGAGCGCAGGCTCAATGATCTCGTCCCATGTCGCAGGCTTCATATCCGCGAACTCGTCTAGGACGACGTAGGATAGCGCGATGCCTCGGAGAGAGTCGGGGTTATCCGCTCCCTTGATGTAAATGCGTCTGTGCGACCCGACCATTTCGATCCAGCCGTCGTTGATGTTCGAACCTGCAATGAGGCCACCGTCCTTCGCGTGTCCAAGTATCTCGAACAGCTTCGGCCACATAATACGCTTCGCTTGGTCGAAGGTGGGAGCGACGTAGTATACGCCATGCTCCGTGTTTAGCTTGTAGCCAAACTCGTTCTCGGTCATCATGGCGTGCTCGGCCAGCTCGATAGCGGCCATGTGAGACTTGCCAAAGCGGCGACCGGCGGCTACTACCCGGCGGCGAGCTGGGCTATTATGAATAGCCACCTGCCCCGGGTGTAGTTCCACGGTAAATTCGTGAGGTGCCGTGTCGGACACGGTTGTTCCCCTTTTATCTGCGTGTGAAGGTCAGTTCTGTGGGAGGACCCTTGCCCTCGGCTGCGGCCACTGCCGCGTCTATACGTGACACACGACCAGCGCCCAGCTGACGCTTAGCTTGCGTCGCTAGACCTGATTCGGTCACGATGGGTGCCTCTTCTGTGAAGAGTTTGTTGAGACCCTGTGAGATAGACCCGAGGATTTTATCCACAAGTCCGTCAGACTGAGCTGGCACGATTACTTACCGCCTGAGCCGCGATTAGTGTCCTGGTTGTCAGGCTGACCTGACTTACCCTGGAAGTTCGGCACTGGGAATGTAGCGTAACGCACCGGGTGGCCGATGTTCTGTCCGCCGCCTGCCTGGTCGTTGTTATGCTGATTACTCTGGGACATCGAATGTCTCCTTGGTTGTGGGTGTGACATCTAGGGTAACAGGTACCTTCGACGGGTCCTCGTTCTTAACGGTGAGGTTGGTAATTTTGAATATGTATGAGGTGCCGCCTCGGTCTTCCTCGTCAGACTCCTTCGCATTGGAAATGGTCTTGTCGAGGATAAGCTTCGCTGCGCCGACGCTGCCGGCTAGTGCTTTGCCAGCCATCGTGTTGAGAATCTCACCAATGACCTGCGGAGACAAGTTGTCGCGTACTGCAACCTCCAGCTCCTGCTTCAGCTTGGTGATGTGGTTCTTAGACCCAAGCTTCCGTCCGGCGGGGTTGCCGGACTCCCCCGGCTTCCATAGCTGGGGCAGCTTGGCGACTTCTTCCTCAAGGTTATCGCTCACGCGGCCTCCTATGTTTGGCTGTCCCCCCAGGACTCGAACCTGGCTCTATGATGCTTAACAGGCAACCGCGCTCACCGGGAGTGCTAGAGGACAATGTTGGTAGCGGGAGCCGGAGTCGAACCGGCAGACTGCTGGTTATGAGCCAGCCGCAGGGGACCTATCCTGCTCCCCCGCTATTGATTGGTGCAATGCCGGGGATTCGAACCCCGCCCCTCAGTTTGGAAGACTGGAATGCAGCCATAAACACCTGCAAAGCATGTAGTTGGTACCCAGTGTAGGAATCAAACCTACCTATCCGATTTGTAAGAACGGTGCTAAGTCACTCAGCTAACCGGGCATAGAAATAGTGCGCAGGCTTACCTGTCGGGAG
>SDBT01011384.1_pt1 | contig 14321 bp, 13 predicted proteins | sample 2277101 | NCBI WGS metagenome assembly SDBT01 (sample SAMN10404973, study PRJNA504765) | marine sediment metagenome | isolation source: marine sediment core GS10_PC15, 103 cmbsf | place: Arctic Ocean: Southern Knipovich Ridge | collected 2010 | reverse complement strand
GGAAGGGGCCTGCTTCAGGAATACTCCTTGCAACTCTTCCCGGAAGAGTTGCAATCCCAGCTGGTGTATATCATTGCGAAAGTTCCATGAGCGAGACTCCTCCATTCGCTCCTCGGCATAACGGATTAACCACCGCTGCAAGTCCTTTTCTTCAGATATATCCTGGAATAACTTGTCAACTGCCAATGAAAGGACCCGGTTGTTATCAAGCTCCAGATTGTATCCGGGTTGAATCCCAATTTCACGTGTAAAAGCCCTGATCACAGATTGAAAAAATTTATCAATGGTACCTACAGAGAATCCTGAATAGTCATTCAATATAGATTTTAGTAATACACCTGCCTTTTCGCTTATAGCCTCCTCTTTCAAGGCGGTAAATTTCATCAGCTGGATCATTTCTTCCATTTTGACAGAGCCATCATATATTGAAAGCAGATGCAATTGCCCCAGAATACGTCGTTTCATTTCTCCGGCAGCTTTATTGGTAAAGGTAACTGCCAGAATATGCCGATGAATTCCCGGATATCTGAAGAGTAACTTCATGTACTCCATGGTGAGTGCAAAGGTTTTCCCGGATCCGGCAGAAGCTTTGTATACGTTAAGGGGAGACATTACGTAAATATAAGAACGTTTCAGCAAAATTCATGGGACTATAAATAATCTATTCTATATTTATATTTTGAACCAAATTTGCTTGTTTTATAAGAACTCTGAACTTTATGAAAAGGATATTAATGGGAATAGCAGTGGCAGTAACAATGACTATTTCAGCAACGGGACAGTTTAATACCGGTTCTTCATACTTCTCGGCAACCACTCGGGGAAAATTCAATTCAATTTGGTCTTTCTCCTGAAGCTGGTTATTTTATAAAAAACAGATTAGCCATTGGAGGAGCCATTATCATGGATATTGACAGAACATTTGGGGACCCCGGCTTTAGTGAATACGCAATTGTATTTGGCCCTAACGTTCGGTATTATTTACCAAGGGATACCGATATGCAAGTGTTTTTTCACGGGTTTGCAGGTTATGGGTTCGTTCCCAGTCACCAGTTATTCAAGATCATGATGGGACCAGGGGTTAACTTTTTCTTCTCCGATCTCACCTTTATTTCCGGTAAAGGGACTCTTTAGGGCGTGGGGCGTGGGGCGTAGGGCGTAGGGTTATTCTTCGGAATTTTCTAATTTTGTGCCAAAATCAGAGTATTGGCAAAACGTGTTGTAGTAGGTTTATCGGGGGGTGTAGACTCCAGTGTTGCAGCGTACCTGCTGAAAGAACAAGGGTATGATGTGATAGCCCTCTTCATGATTAACTGGCATGATAAAACCGGAGTCATTGATGCCGACTGTCCATGGGATGAGGATGTTGTGTTTGCTGAACTTGTGGCAAAATCTCTGGATATCCCCTTTCACGTAGTGGATCTGAGTGAGCCCTACCGTGAACGGGTTATCAATTATATGTTCTCTGAGTATCAGAAGGGTCGCACTCCAAATCCCGATGTACTTTGTAACCGGGAGATCAAATTTGATGCATTCCTGAAAGCTGCACAAACTTACAACCCTGATTTTATAGCAACTGGTCATTACTGCAAAAAGTCCACTTCCACAGAAAATGGACATACGATCCACCATCTCCTGGCAGGCGACGATCCAAATAAGGAACAGAGCTATTTCCTCTGTCAGCTTTCACAGAATCAACTGGCCAAAACCCTTTTCCCCATTGGTCACCTGCAAAAACCCGTGGTGCGTGAAATTGCCAGGCAACAGGGACTAGCATCCGCCAATAAAAAGGATTCACAGGGAATCTGTTTTGTAGGAAAGGTACATTTACCGGTATTCCTGCAACAAAAGCTTAAGGCGAGGGAAGGAAATATTTTTGAAATCCCAGCCAACCTTGCCCAATATAGCGTTGAAAAATTAGATCTGGCAGACCTTGAATCCATATGTAGTCCGTGGAAAACCATAAAAGAGGATGGGAACTGGGTTGGAAAGCATCAGGGTGCCCATTTCTTCACCACTGGACAGCGTAAAGGACTCCAGGTGGGAGGAAAGGAAGAGCCCTTGTTTGTGATCGCGACAGATGTAAAGGAAAACCGGGTATATGTGGGTCAGGGACAATCTCATCCCGGATTATTCAGACGTGGATTAAAGATCATTCCAGAAGAAATCCACTGGATCAGGGAAGACCAGGTCATGAAACCAGGTGAGAGACGCGATTATTTGGTCCGGATCCGTTATCGCCAACCCTTACAGGAAGCCACATTGCATATGACAAAACATGGCCTGTATATCGTATTTCAAAAACTTCAGAGGGGAATCGCCGCAGGTCAATTTGCAGCATGGTACGATAGGGTGGAACTAATGGGATCTGGCGTGATCCACAGGTAAAACTATCTTTTATGAAGTCCGCACTCCTTGTGAAGTTCATTTTCCCACCACCAACGGCCAGAACGGATATCTTCTCCAGGCTCAATAGCTCGGGTACATGGTTCACATCCGATACTGGGAAATCCCCTGTCATGTAGAAGGTTATAGGGAATACTATGTTTTTTAATATAAACCCAGATTTCCTTTTCAGTCCAATTTATCAAAGGATTAATTTTCACCAAACCGTTGTTTTCATCCCACTCCACCAGGCTATTAAAAAACCTGGAAACCGACTGATCCTTCCTCAATCCGCAAATCCAGGCTTCCATGCCTTCAAATGCCCTGGGAAGTTGTGCTACTTTTCTGATCCCACAGCACATCTTGCGTTTTTCAACGCTATCATAAAAGAGATTAATACCATTTTTAGCCACCATCTTTTCCACTTTTAATGGTTCAGGGAAGTAGGTCTTCATCCTGATCCCAAAGTGTTTATTGGTTCTGGCAATAAGATCATAGGTTTCGGGAAAGAGTCTCCCGGTATCCAGTGTAAAGACCTCCACATCCTTTTTCTGCCGCATCACCATTTCTGTCAATACCTGGTCTTCCAGTCCAAGGCTGGTGGATAATACAATCTTAGTTCCGAAGTGTTGTAAAAAGTAAGCAATTACTCCAACGGCACTTTTATCCTTTAACTCCTCGTTCCACCCTGCAATTTGCGCTTTCATCTCTTCAATAGCTAACATTTTCTGTTTCTGTACTACGCTGACTAAGCGTAAGATTCCAATCTACCCATATCGGTCCAGCTGTCCTGGTCATGCCGATACAGATTGATGGGCCTGGATCTGGCCAGATCCAGATAAAAAGGCATTATGGAAAACTGTTTTGCTGCAGGAAATAGTTTAAACACAGCCGGATCCATCACATGAATGGCACTGAAAGCAATGGGTATAAGCTGGCCCTCGCTTTCGTCTACAAGGATGGTCTCTCCGCTACGATTATCCCTCCAGCCTTTCAGTAATCCGTCCTGACTCATTAGAAGACTCCTGGAAGTCACACGCTCTTTCACAGCCAATGTAGCAATGGCCCTACTGTTCACATGATCCTCGAACAATTTAGTCAGGTCAATATCACAGATAATGTCCACATTGTATACCAGGAAAGGTTGGTTCCCGAAAAACCAGGATGCATGTGCAATCCCTCCACCTGTATCAAGCAGTTCATCTCGTTCATGTGAAAACTCAATGCGAATCCCAAAATAATCTTTCTGTTTTACGAAATCGACAATCATTTCCGAGAAATGGTGCACATTGATAATAAGCTCGGTGAATCCATTATTCTTCAGTTTTTGGATCACGTGTTCCAGCAAAGGAATACCTTTCCACTCAACCAGTGCCTTGGGTTTGTGATTCGTGAATGACTGCAACCTGGTGCCCAGGCCAGCCGCAAGGATCATCGCTCTATGTCCTTTGGTTTGCATAATTTCTTACTCATTCCACGTCGCTATGCAGACAATAACAGAAAAAAAGGGATTTTGTTGAATTGACTCAGGCAGTGGTCCAATAACAATTTTTTGGAGAGACAATTCTGCCCTCACGCTTTAACACCTTCATAGCCTTATCCACATCCTTTTTATCCAGGTTGGCAGCTTTTGCTATCTCTCCGGCTTTCAGAGGCTCTGAAGAGGATTCGAGTTCTTTAAATACGATTTCAATGGTTTCCATAAAAAAAATAGCTAGGATAAGGAATTATCATTACTCATATACCTGTCATAAATCTCTCTGGTCCGCACCAAATGATCATGCATTACACTGGAAGCTCTTTTAGTATCCTGGGTACCAATAGCCAGCAGTATCTGTCGATGATAGTTCAAGGTAATCTCTTTTTCACCTTCAACATTTCCATAGATATAATTACGCATCCGGGGAAGAAGAGAATAGATAGGCTCCATGGTAACCTGCATAATTGGATTGGATGTGGATTTTGTAATGATCAGATGAAACTTATTATCCAGATCAGCCTCCTTCTGCGTATCATCGGGGTTCGAATTCTCAAATTCAATCAGGTTCTCCTCCAATTCTGCCAAACTCTCATTCGTCCTCTTTAAAGCGGCAAGACCGGCAATTTCCGGTTCAAAAAGTCGTCGTACTTCAATAATCTGTGTTAGCAGGTTTCTATCGAACTTTAGGTCATAATATAAATCCAGGGTCTTGACGGCATCTTCTATGTTAATCTCTTTTACATACATCCCGCTCCCTTTATGGATTGAGATCAGTCCTCTTGCACTCAAACGCCTGAGGGCTTCACGCAAAGCGGTTCGGCTTACTCCAAATGACTCACACATCTCCCTTTCAGTAGGCAATTTATCACCTACCAGAATCTTCTTCTCTCTGATAGCAGTTTCAATAGTTCTTTCAATACGCTGGCTTAGTGTAATTTTACTACCAATTTTATGAAAAATATTGTCCACCATTTAATCATTTGCAATGTAAATATATAACATTAAATTTGTCATACATCATTCATATTACTAAAAATGATTTTGATAGCTGACAGTGGTTCTACAAAAACCGATTGGAGACTGATTGATGGAACAGAAGTCCATTCGATGTCGACAAGGGGAATCAATCCCTACCATTCATCCGAGAAGGAAATTGAAGCTGAGTTGAATAAGCTGGACCTTGCTGGTAACGAGCGCAATATCCATAGTATTTTTTTCTATGGATCGGGGGTCGCAAATGAAGAGATGAAACAGCTTTTACGCAAAAGCCTTCAACATAGAATTGGTATACACACGGATATTGAGGTTGAAGACGACCTATTGGGGGTTGCACGATCCATTTTCCAACAGGGAAATGGAATCGCTTGTATTCTCGGGACAGGATCCAATTCCTGCCTTTTCAAGAAAGGGAAAATTGAAGACAAAGTACCTGCACTTGGGTATTCACTTGGCGATGAAGGAAGTGGAACCGACATTGGAAAACGCCTTGTGAATGCACTGCACAAAAGAACAATGAGCGATAAATTGAAGGAAATCATGATTACAGAGGAAGGTCTCTCCGCAGACCAGATCCTGGAAAATGTGTACAACAAGCCTCATGCGAACAGGTACCTTGCTTCGCTTACAAAAATTGCTGCAAAACATATAAAGTATAAAGAAATCAGGGAAATCGTAACGCAAGCTTTTGAAGATTTTATCCAGAAGAATATTTTCAAATACAGCAATTATACGGACAATGAAATCGGCTTTGCAGGCTCAGTTGCCTTTCATTTTAGCGATGTTCTTAAAGAAGTTCTTAAAAAACACAACCTGAAATGTAATCAGATAATTGCGACTCCCATCGATGGCCTGGTTAAATACCACATGCATTTGAAAAACGGGAAAATGGGAGGAGTAAAATCCATGACTGAATCCACATCCCGTTATGACAATCTTGAAGAAATGTCTGTAAATGAGCTTCTTGAAAATATTAACAGAGAGGATGGTAATGTTCAGAAGGCAGTGCAATCCATCATTCCACAGATCGAAAAACTGGTAGAGGGTATTATCCCCCGACTAATGAAAGGTGGCAGACTTTTCTATGTGGGGGCCGGAACCAGCGGAAGACTTGGTATAGTTGACGCATCTGAAATCCCTCCCACTTTTGGGGTACCTTTCGACATAGTGATTGGAATTATAGCCGGAGGAGATAAAGCCATCCGAAAAGCAGTGGAATCAGCTGAAGATGATATTCATGGTGCCTGGCGTGACCTGGCAAAGTTCAAACCTGGGGAAAATGATGTCATTGTGGGTATTGCCGCCTCGGGCAGGACGCCTTATGTGATCGGTGCCGTAAGAGATGGTAGGAAGAAAGGAATACTTACTGCTTGCATCACATGTAATCCTGACACCAAGCTTGCCAAAGAGGTTGAAGTTCCACTGGAGGCCCTGGTGGGACCGGAGTTTGTGACCGGCAGTACCCGAATGAAGGCCGGAACTGCGCAAAAACTGATTCTCAACATGATCACCACTTCCACCATGATTAAATTAGGGCGGGTAAAAGGCAACAAGATGGTGGACATGCAGCTCACCAATCAGAAACTTGTGGAACGTGGCTCTCTCATGATTAGTGAAGAATTGGGGCTGGATCTTGAAGAATCCAGGCGATTATTGCTCCTACATGGCTCCGTCAGAAATGCCCTGAATAGCTACAATAAAAAGAGTTAACATTCAATTCTAACAAAGCGCTACTTTCTGCCAATGGATCTCGCATAGAGTAGCGCCGTGGTCCTTAAGAAAATATGACCCAGTTTTGTAAAGGGTAAGTACATGATCACAAACCACACAGCGACCAGGTGGAAGAAATAGAGGTGGTAAGCGCAGCTCCAGTTTCCAAAACGTGCCAACTCTACCATTGTACCTGAGAGCGTCAGTAAACCTATGGAAATAAGCAAAAGCCAATCAGCATAGCCACTCTTTCCAAAAACGCTTTTATTTAACAGGCGATGCCCGATCATAATACCCAGTCCCGCATAGATCATAAGTGAAGCAATGTTACCGGCAATCTTAAATGGATTGGTAATAGGGAGCGGGTAATTATGTGTGATAGAGGCCCATATAGCGTAAAGCGTCACCAGTATTAATAATCCGAATCCAAAGAACAGCAGCATGTGGGCTATCTTCCTGGAGCGTTGTGAACCACAACCAGAAAAGTTGGAGTGGGAAAGGATCTCTCCAAGGACTTTAAATACAGGCAAGGGTTTTCGCGAAAGATCATCCGGCGGGGTCTGGCGTTTCATATCCTTCCAAAAAGAGGCAATTCCCCAGGAAGCCAACAAATAAAACATAAGTGTTATTGCTGAAAATGTGGAGTTTAACCAGCCATGTGGGAAAAACTCCGAATAATCGATGGGTCCCTCCGGGATCTTAAATGTACCTGCAATAGTGAGAATGGTGAAAATTACCACCACCGGGATCAGGAGTGCCACCGGCAACCAGGCAGGCTCACTCACCAGCTTTCCCAGGAAGCGGGGACGGACGTAATGCTGATAGGTCATTTGACGAACCGCTGAAATCACATCTGCAGGCTTCACATCACGGGGACAATAGCTGCTGCAATCACCACACTGATGACACAACCAAACGTCCACATTCCCAATAAGTTTCTCTTTGAGGCCCCAGCCTGCCCAGACCATCTCTTTTCGGGGAAATGGTCTTTCAGCAGGAGCAAGTGAACAAACAGCAGAACAGTTACCACATTGCATGCATTGATTCAATTGTGAACCGCTCAACCTGCTCAGCTTCCTCTTGAATTCTATGTCAGGATTTATTATGTTCACTTCGTTCACACTTACATACTTTTGAAGGGATTTGGACCAATCAGTTCCAGCTCCTCCATATAATCATTGATAATTTCCTGTATTTCGTGGTGACCAGTGATCTCTACAAACCTGGTCCTTATCCTCTCTGGCTCCAGCATCATAGTCTCCAGGGTTTCCTGAAGGTTCACAGCCCTTTGCTCGGTTAGTTCGCTGCCATGGATAAAATGACATTGGGTATCATCTCCAGGCTTGCAGCCGATCTGTAAAATTCCATCATATCCATGTGAAAGTGCATCGGAGATCCACACTTTGTTGATGGATCCCAGACAACGAACCGGAATGATTCGCACAAATGGACTGTATTTTAACCGGTGAACTCCTGCAGCATCCAGTGCCGGATATGCATCGTTCTCGCAAACAAAGACCAATACCCTTGGTTTCTCTTCAAACTCATCGGGTACATGGATAGATTTGATCATGGCAGATACACTATTGATAGAGAAATCTGAAAAACCGATTACCCTTTCCGGACATGAACCCACACATATACCGCACCTGCGACACCTGGCCGGATTGGGCAATGGAGTTCCTTTTTCAGTCTCGTCATAGCTCCCGAATGGGCACTCCTCTGTACACCGCTTACAATCGGTACAACGGTCCATATAGAGTTCCGGGAAGGTTTGATCTCCAGCCCTGGGATGAACCGCTTCTCCCCTCTTCACACATTCGATACACTGAATTGCCTTCATCATGGCCCCAGCTGCATCTTCCTGACTTGAATCCAGATCCATTGGCGCCCTTACAGTTCCTGCGGCGTAAATGCCGGTCCTCCTGGTTTCATAGGGAAAGCAGATAAAGTGGGAATCGGAAAAACTATATTCTATCTCAGGCAGACCAGTACCCTGTCTGTATTGCAACTGTAGATCCTGTGTACTATTTGGGACCATTCCCGTGGCCAACACCACCATATCGGCCTCAATCCGAATGATGTCATCCACAAGGGAATCTTTTACTGTCACCTGTACTCCATCACTTTCTTCCAAAACCGACTCAATAATTCCCTTGGTGAGGTAGATGGCATCGTCGGCCTGGACCATTTTATAGAACTCTTCCTGAAATCCGGTTGTTCGGATATCCCTGTAAATAATGAATACCTGAGAATCCGGATTTTTCTCACGGACATAAAGTGCCTGTTTAAGGGCTGCACTACAGCAGTATGAAGAGCAATACGGAAGATGATTTTCATCCCTCGATCCTGCACATAGGATAAAGAGTACCCTATTTGGCACCTTTTGTTTTTGCGCTTGCACATAGCCTTCAAACTCCTCCATGGTTTTCACATGCGAAGAACCATAACCCAGGTGTCCGAGTTTTTCCGCATCATAAGGCTTCCAGCCGGTAGAAATAACTACAGAACCTACCGTAAATGAAACCTCCTCTCTGTGCTTAATTTGTACAGTAAACTGTCCGGGCTCACCAGAGATAGACCCAATAGTTGTATCCAGATATACCTCTACATTTGAATGTTCTGCCACTTTCTGCACCAACGTTGTAACATCTGGTTCACGTAAACTATCTGTGTTACCAACTGAAGGTAGTATCTTATAAAGTCTTCCTGCATATCCACCCAGGGTTTTACCCTTCTCTACCAGGTGTACCCTATATCCTGCCCTGGCTCCTTCCAGTGCAGCAGTCAGACCGGCCACCCCTCCTCCAACCACAAGTATTTCTGAAGATATTGTTTCAGGAATATAGGGGGTGGTATCTGAAATTGAATCCAGCTTAGCCAGTACCATCCTAACCTGGTCTTCAGCCAGCATCTGAGTATCTTCATCACCGGGCTCCATGACCCAGGAACCCTGCTCCCGCAAATTGATCCTGTCAATGTAAAGACCCTCCATATTGAATTGCTCGGTTTTAACCCTTGGCGAACATGCCGCAATGGCCAGCCTGTCAACGTCAAATTCACGCGAAAATTTATGGATTTCCTCTAAACCTGTCTCCGAACAGAGAGCGGCATGTTTCATGCAGGAAATCTCTTCAAATGATTCACCTGCAACCTGGATTAGTTTATCCACATCGAGGCATTCTCCTATATCGCATCCGCTACAAACTGCAAGTGCCATATGTTTTTTAGTCGCCTTCATGATGATTGCATTGCCTTTAACACAGCCGCAGAGGCATCCCTGACAGATGAAGCCACATCCATGGGTCGCTTGCATGTAGCGGCAGGAATAAACCCTGGGACCTGATCAACCTCATAAAATCCATTTTCATTGGTCTTCATGTTTCCAACGATATGATTTGGGACAAGACCAGCAGCAAGTACGACCATATCAAATGGATCCATGCGCCTGGATCCGGCCATAATATCCTCCACCTCAAGCAGCAATCCCTCATTGTTAAACCCTCGCTTAATACGACCGACCTTTCCTTTGGTAAGTGTGATGGCCGAGGTCTTCTGAGCCTTTTTCAAAAAATTCTCATTTCTTCCTGAAAGTCTGAGGTCGATGTAGAATATTTCAGTTTTTATTTCAGGGTATTCTTCAGCCAGGGTCAGGGCATGCTTCAAAGAAGCTGAACAGCAAACCGCAGAACAATATGGCAGATGATTATGATCACGGGAGCCTGCACACTGAATAAATGCGATGCGTCTTGGTAATTCGCCATCAGATGGCCGCCCTAATTTCTTGTGATCCCTGGTACAAGCGGCCAGGAGATGCTCAAACTCCAAATTTGTGACCACATCTAATTCATCAGAATAGCGATAGTTCTCAATCCGGGAGACATCATATAACCGCCATCCTGTGGCAACAATAATGTTATGAACCTTCAGTTCAATCTCTGCAGGTTTTGCATCCAGTTGTATGGCATCATAATCACAGACCTCGGTGCATTTTGCACAAGCCTGCTTTTTACAAATACCCTCATCGATGGTGTATTTCATCGGAAATGCAAGCCCTCCGGGAATATATGCCGCCTTCTCCTCAGCATTCCTACCCAGGGCAGGGTTTCTTGGTTCGGGACACACCTCTGCACATTTCCCGCAGGAGGTACACCTGTTGTTAATAAGCCTTGCTGCTAAGGATATTTTTACACTGAAATTGCCATTACTCCCCGAAATACTCTGAATTTCTGCTCCTGTATAATAACTTATGCGGGAATTGGATCGGATTCTTCTGTAGTTGATCTCTAATCCACAGGCAGGAGGACAAAGTTTGGGAAAGTAATTATTGAACCCTGATACATTGCCTCCAAGGTATGGCTCCTTTTCAATGAGCAAAACCTCATGGCCAGCCTCTGCCAGTTCAATCGCCGATGTGATGCCGCTAATACCACCACCTATAATGAGAGTGGGAAAGTTCATGTTAGTGCCTGGTGCCTGGTGCACAAATCATTATGTTTTTGAAATTATTTCGCGTTTTATCATGATCCATTCTCCGGTTTCGGGATCCCACTTGCAATTGGCAAAGGCTTCCCAATCTTCCTTCATAGAAGGATGGTCGGTCCGGAAATAGTAGCCGGGCCACCTGGTTTCTTCCCTGAAACGTACAGTTCGTATATGCGATTCAGCCTGCCACATCCGGTGTACATTCTCCCAGCACCGCATGAGCTCATTCAAGTCACTTGCTGCCAGTTTCCCGGCATCCTCCTTCATAAACTGAAGGTATTCAAGCCCTTTGGTCAGTAGAGCTTCGGAGGTTTTAAATCCTACCGATGCCCCACCTGCATATTCATCCATGATCTTCTGAAGACGGAACATGAACATCTTTGGCTTGATAAAATGAGGATTCACATCCTCGTCATTGGAGTAAGCATGGTGCTCCTCAAAGGTCTTCAATGGCTGCAGAACTTGCTGTTTTAATGCAGCAATTTTCTCCTCACTTATTTCAGGCTGCCCGGGATGATCCATGATGAAAGAAATGGCTGCCTTGCCAGAAATTCGTCCTTCCGTAAAGGAGCCTGAAGAGAATTTATGGGACGAAGCACCAGATGCATCACCTGCAGCAAAAAGTCCTTTAACGGTGGTCATGTTATCATACCCCCAGAAATGCTCCGTGGGAGCAAGGTCTTCCGGACCACTGACCCAGGCCCCAGACGCTCCAGAATGAGAGCTGATAAAATAGGGTTCACAGGCTGAGATTTCCGAGGGAGTCTCCTCAGGCATAATGTTATGAGATGCCCAGTTTAGCGCTTGGCTCACAGTCATGTCCAGAAAATCCTCCCATGCTTCTGACTCCAGCTCCTTAAGTTTCCTCCTGGCCTCCTTTTCATCAGGAATTTGCGCTACCAGTTCCTTGATGGCCTCGTCGGTCCGCATATAGATGGGGCCATTTCCTGCTTCAAGTTCAAGCAACATTAAGTAATTACGCAGGTTTGCCGGTGTAGGTTTTGCATTTCCGTAGGGTGCCCATTTTTCCAACTCCCCGGCACGAGTCTGCATATAATCTTCGCCTTTCGCATTGGTTGCTTTGGACTTGAAAAGCAGGAACCATGCTCCCACTGGTCCATAAGAGTCCTTAAAGCGCACTGGTACAAACCGCACCTCCTGGCAAGTCATTTCGGCACCCGACTTCAACGTGAAGTAGGTACTGGCTCCACTGTTGAAGGGTGGATACCAGGATCTACCCAGTCCCTCTCCCACTGAACGTGGACGAAAAATATGCACTGCGCCACCCATGGAATCCAGAACGGCCTTAGCCTTAAAAACATAAAATTTATTCTCCCGAACGCTGAATCCCACCGCACCCACGCAACGATCTTCTAACACCAAGGGTTCGGTAATGAAAATCCGTTCATGGTAGGACCCATTTTCACCCAGCTCCCTCAAGGCATTTTTAGCCGCCTCGGATACAATGTTCTTATAGGACTCTCCATGGATCATGATCTGCCACCTTCCCTCGTTCACATAGTTCCCATCATCATCTTTCCAGATGGGTAGTCCCCATTTTTCGAAAAGATGAACCGATGAATCCACATGTCGGGCAATATTAGCTACAAGATCATCCCTGGCGATACCCATAAGGTCATTCTTCACATAACTCACATAATCCTCAACCGTATTAGTACCATTTTTCAAACCAAGGTAAAGGTTAATGGCAGAAAGCCCCATGGCCACTGCTCCACTGCGTTCCATGGCAGCCTTATCCACCACAGTGACCCTTTGATTATGCTTTTTGGCCCAGTAAGCGGCCTCATAGGCTGCACCACAGGCAGCCATACCACCTCCAAGGATTAGCAGATCAGTTTCTATGACAACCGTTTCAAAATTCTCAGCGTTCATCGTCATATATTTTCTAATGATTGATTACTTTTTGTATAGATCCGTTCCAAGGGACTCCGGTTCAGTTCTCAATTCGGGTCCTTTCAGATCATCAGATCCGGTGGGAAATCCTGCATCAGGTTCAGCAGTTCCTTCAGGGATTGTCCGGATGGGAAATTTGAATCGCTTCACCATCTTATTTCGAAACCTGACTGTCCACATAATGGCATCGGTACTCCTGAGGGGTTGCACCACTCCGCCCAATGGCATAAAATCGGCATATCCCCTGATTTCGATGGCCTGCGTTGGACAAATCTTAACGCAGCTATAGCACTCCCAACACATATCTACAGCCCTGTTAAAGGCTTTGTTCTTCTCTTTATCCAGCACCATTAAATCATTGGGGCAGATGTACTGACAGGCTGTGCGATCCTGGGCCTTGCAGCCATCGCACTTCTCGGTAATAACAAAACTCGGCATATGTAGCTTAGTTTGTGAACTCCACAAACATAATTAAAATTTGGAATTAATATAAAATCAAATGATTAATCATCTGAAAAGTGTTTAAGCATCTCTCTGTATGATGAGAATACCCTAGCACGGGAAACAAAGCCAAGATACTTGCCATTTTGAAGTACGGGAATATTATAGCGTTGACTTTCAGTGAAGACCCTGGCTACTTCCTCCATCTGGTCGGTACTTTCAATGGTCCACTTGGGTATGATCATCAGGTCACTGATCTTTGTGGTGTCGTACATCTCCTGGTGAAACATGATGTGCCTGATGTCATCGAGTTTGACGATCCCCAGCAGGTTGTGCTTTTCATCTATTACCGGGAAAATATTCCTGCTGGAATTGGTGATCACCTTGATCAGGTCCCGAAGGGTCTCATCGGACCGGACCGTACTGAAATTGGTTTCAATCAGATCGGCAACCTTCATCATCAGGAGAATATTGCGATCCTTGTGATGGGTCATCAGTTCACCTCGTTTGGCCAGCTGAACAGTATATACCGAGTTTTTCACAAAAAACCTGGTGGTACCATAAGATATGGTGGATGCAAGCATCAGTGGAAAAAAGAGCTCATACCCCCCGGTAATCTCAGCAACAAGGAATATGGCTGTCAATGGAGCATGGATCACCCCGGCTATCATTCCAGCCATTCCCACTAGTGCCATGTTGCTCACAGAAATATCAATCCCAAACTGATTCAGTATTAGTCCAAACAGAAGTCCCATATTGGCACCCATAAATAATGAAGGTCCGAAGATCCCTCCAATCCCCCCGGCAGCAAAAGTCAGGGTGGTAGCTATCACTTTGATCCCTATCACAGCCAAAAGATAGATCACAACAAGGGCAAAGGTATCCGACCATCCTTCAAAAAAAGTATTCT
>SDBT01011383.1_pt1 | contig 14321 bp, 12 predicted proteins | sample 2277101 | NCBI WGS metagenome assembly SDBT01 (sample SAMN10404973, study PRJNA504765) | marine sediment metagenome | isolation source: marine sediment core GS10_PC15, 103 cmbsf | place: Arctic Ocean: Southern Knipovich Ridge | collected 2010 | reverse complement strand
TACATATTCGAGGACAACAAATCTAAATCCATTGGTTACACTGGTGAGATACTAATAGACCTAATCCCCAAAATTTTTGACACAGAACGTCAGGTTCGTATTAGTCAACAGGACGGTGAGACCGAAGAGGTGTTTATAAACCAGAGTGTGTTTGATGAAGAGACCCGTGAGAACGTTATTGTTAATGATTTAAGCATGGGAAAATACGATGTGACCACAGATACAGGGCCAGCATTCGCCACTCAACGTCAAGAATCAGCGCAGCAAATTATAGAACTCATTGCAACGAGTCCGCAGTTCGAAGCATTAGCCATGGACTTGGTGGCCAAAGATTTGCCAATACTCGAATCCAAAGAGCTAGCCAAACGTGCTAGAAAAGTCATGATTAGCCAGGGCGTTGTTGAGCCAACAGAGCAAGAGATCGAGGATTTTGGATTAAATGAGCAAGCACCACCTGATCCTCAGCAAGTAGCGATAACTGAAAACATCCAGATACAAACAGAAAAATTGATTAGCGACATCGAGAATCAAGACGCCGATACGGTGAGCAAACAGTTGAAAGCCCAGCAATCAACAATCGATACTTATAAAACTCTCAACGACGCATATAAAGCCCAGATTGAGGCGGGTATCCCATTCTCCAGAGAGGAACATAACATCCGAGTGAAGCAACTAGACATTATGGATGAAGCCCAGCAACAAATTGATGAGGGCCCAAATTCAGAGCAAGCCTCCAGCCTTGTTCAAGGGGCGATTAACAACGAGGAACAGCAGGCAGCATTACAAGGAAACATCCAAGGAGAGTCAACAGGTACAGCCAGACGGCTAACTGTTGAAAAACCCACCACCGCCATTTAAACTGTGATAACATCATTTCGTGGTTACGCCGGCCATTAACGGCGGAAAAAATCAACCTTTATGGTGCAATTTATGAGTGAGCAGCAAGCTGAAAGTGTTTCTGAGAAAATTACTCTTGATTCGGGAGATGAAACCGTAGTTCAAGACCAAATAACTCCAGAAGCCAATGATGATTCGGTTTCAGCCTCCGATACTGGTACGGAAACGGGGACTCCAGAGGTTAAAGAACCTCACGAAGACGGTTTCCAGAAACGTATCAATAAAGTAACGGCTCAGAAGTACGCAGAAAAGCAACGAGCTGATCAACTGCAAGCGCAATTGGATAAGGTAAATAATCAGGGGCAGCCACAATCAACCCCAAATGCAATTCAACCACCAAAAATGGAAGACTTCGATTACGATGAGGAGCGTTTTAATAATGCTCGCATCGATTATCAAGTTCAAAAAGCGATAGCAGCTCAATCAGTAATAAGTCAGAAAGCCAGTGATGCACAAGTACGGTCTAAACAACAATCAGAGTTTAATGATCGTGTTGTAGGTTATGGTAAAGATGATTTTGACGTTGTAGCAAACCAAGTACCCGTTTTGCCACCAGGTGTTGCAGACGCTTTAATGCAATCAGAGTTAGGACCCGAAATGATTTATCATCTAGGTTCTCATCTCGATGTTGCTGACAAGATCTCACAAATGACACCGGGTAGCGCAATGATGGAACTAGGTAAGATTTCTGCAAACCTAAAAGCCACTCCTAAAATTGTACCAAGCAGCGCGCTAGACCCTATCGAGCCCCTTCAATCAGGTGGTTCACTCTCAAAAGAGAGGGGTCCAAAAGGTGCGCGCTTTGAATAAAGGTGATTACCAATGGTTAATAATTTTGACTCCAACTTTACGCGAAAGCTCGCCCGAATTTTCCTAGAGAAGTTTGAAAGCGAGCGAGTACTCTCCAAAAATGTTGACACGCAATTGCTTGCCAACAAATTCAACCCCTCTACCGGCGATACGGTAGACTTCAAACGTCCCACTGATTACAAATCCAAGCGAACCTCTACCGGTGATATTTCAGGTGGCCCTCGTTCTGACATCATCACTGGTAAAGCCTCCGGTGTAGTTCAGGACTATTTCACCGTTGACGTAGATTTTGATGAAGCTGACGAAGCCATCAAGATGGATCAGATCGACCAATTGCTGGCTCCAATGGCAACCAGAATCAAAACTGACCTTGAGCTAGATTTCGCTGATTTCATGATGAAGAATACAGCTCTATTGGCAGGAACTGTTGGTACAGCAGCCGACACCTGGGATGATATCGCCGAAGCTGGCGCGATCATGCAAGCAACCGGTGTCCCCATGGATAACATGTGGGCCTACGCCGTTAACCCATTCACTCAACGTAAACTGGCTAGCACAAATCTTAGTTTGGGCGCTGGGGGTGTGGCTGGCGGTAGGATTATGACGTCATTAGATAAGGCGATCATCAATGATAACTTCGCTGGAATGCGAGTGATGACCGCGACTACTCTTGCCAGTTACACTACTGGAACCGGGGCAGACAGGGCGGGAACCATCGTAACTGCTAACCCAGACCCTACTTATGTGACTGCTAAAGACACAATGACTCAGTCTATTCAGGTGACTGCATTCGAAGCAAATCTTGTGGTGGCTGCAGGTGAAACCCTTACTATCACGGGTCGTAACCGCTTAAACCTTTCTACTCGACAACCAATCCTTGATGAAACCGGCGCAGTTGTTGTTTTCTCTGGAACTGTTGTGTCAACAGTAACTTTAGGAGCATCCGGCGAAGGAACGATAGTTATCACCGGCCCTGCAATTTTCGAAGCTGCTGGTCAGTACAACACGGTAGATAGCGCGCCTATCATTGGCGATGTGGTTACCTTAGGTGGCGCAGCTGTAACAATCATCCAGCCTAATCTATTCTGGCATAAACAGGCTTTTTCCTTGGGCTCAGTCCCAATCAAGAAGCTTTTCAGCACAGACACCCTAGCCACAACTGAAGATGGTCTTCAATTCCGAGTCAGCAAATATGCTGATGGTGATGCCAACAAGCAGATCGTACGATTTGACTTTAGGCCTGCCTACGGTGTTATGAATCCCTTCTTTGCTGGCCAAGGCTTCGGCGCTCCATAATAATCAACCCTTTTGTCCCTGCTCAAATTAATGAGCAGGGATCTTTTCTCAATAAATGAGGTTGATATGATTACGTGGATCAACAAAGGCGGCAAAGAAGTCGTAACCAATGAAACCCAGGCTAGTATCAAAGCTGCTGTGTCCGCTGGGTGGACTCGTAAGCAAGATTTTGAAATCCCCCCAGAAACAGAAACAAAAAAGGAGGAAACATTGCCCAAGCCAAAGCCAAAGCCGAAGCCAAAAAAAAGGGGTAGATAATGACTACAGTCCTACAGATTATTGAAGGTGCTACTGAAGCCATCGGCGTTAAAACTGCAGAAATAAAGCTCGAAGCTGCTGATTTTCAGCTCGGCATAACCGAAATGAATGACATGCTGACCGAGTGGTCCAACGTTGGTCTATTGCCTGAGTATGTTGAAGTTACTGAAAGTGACGCTGTTCTCCTTATCCCTCGCAACTCAGTAAGTGCGATCAAGGCAAACCTAGCGATTCGTCTAGCCCCCTCATTTCAAAAAGTAGTGACTTCAGGATTGGTTAGCAAAGCTGACAGCTCTTTGCGTAGGCTAGAAAACTCCGTCGTATTTATTGGCGATGTTGCATATCCTGATAGCCTACCCACAGGATCAGGAAATGATTGTTCTGATATATTCCTAGATGACAGATTCTTTCCGGACAATAAACCGGAGAATTTTTAAATGCCGTTTACCAATCTGCCAATGGGGTTTTCATTTTACCAATCTGAAAGCATTACATTTTCAGCGCAGAGGTGTATTAACTGGATTCCGGTAGTTGCTGAGAGTGGGGCGGCCAACCCCCGAGCTTTAATGCAACCCCCGGGCATGACTGTATATTCAAACGCTTCCCAAGCCGTTAACCGAGGATCTTGGGAAATGGATCAGGTCCCTTACTTCGTTTATGGCACAGAGTTATTAAGCGTTGATTCAGAAGGTGTTGTTACCGACCATGGTGATATAACGGCAGGTACTCGGGTATCCATGGCTGACAACGGCCAATTTTTAGTTATTGTCGTTCCTGGTGATAGTGCATGGGTCTATGACAATGTAGCAGATTCTCTAACAGAAATTACAGACCCCAATTTCAGAACAGCAAGCACGGTTGTTTACATTGACGGTTTCTTTGTTTTCTCCGCCGCCGATGGGAGTGTATTTTTTAATTCAGCACTCAATGACCCATTTACATATAACGCTCTAGATTTTGGTACGGCAGAGATAAACCCTGACAAAATAGTCGCCTTACATGTAAACCACAATGAACTGTTTGTGTTAGGGGGCAAAACTGCTGAGTTATTCCAAAATGTAGGAGGCGCGGGATTCCCATTTCAGAGAATACCAGGGGCTAACATTCAAAAAGGAATTTACGCTAGGTTCTCATCTGTAGAATTCAATCAAACATTTTGTTACCTGGGAGGTGGCAAGAACGAAAAGGCTGCTGTATGGATGGTATCGGGTAGCTCTGCAGTCTCCAAAATATCAACAGACTCTATCGATGCGCAGATACAAAAATTCTCTGAAGATGAAATAGCAAACAGCTTTGCCATGACCTACTCAAGAAACGGACAGTACTTTGCAATATTCACTTTCGATAGTCAGTTAATTCCATCAAAAACATTTGTTTATAACGCCACGGCCTCCGCTCTTTCTCAGCAAAAAATATGGTTCGAGTTACAGACTGGGGTCACTGATGGACGATGGAGGGTTAACAGCATCGTACAGGCTTATGGGCGCCTCCTTTTGGGGGATGACAGATCTGAAATAATAGGCGATTTAAATAGTGACGATTTATCATATTATGATGACCCTATATTTAGATCATCCACCACACAGCCATTCATCAACAATACTCGAACATTTGCAGGCGCATTCGAAGCAACATTCCAGGCAGGTGTTGGCCTAACCAATGGTTTAGACCCCATGGTTAGATTAGATTTTTCAGATGATGGGGGGCACACATTCTCCTCAGAATCAAAAAGATCCATCGGCAAAATAGGAAAATATGGTCAACGTTCCGTATGGCAAAGACAGGGAGAATTCCCCGTCGCTCGATCCATCAGGCTGACTATGACTGACCCCGTGGTTGGCAACTTGATACGTTTGGGGTCCACTTTTGATGTAGGTGCGCAGTAATGGTTGATAAAATCATACCACCTAGACGTGGTCAGGAACTTACCCCACAAGGCAGGCCCACTGTTAGATTCTCTGAATATTTAGAGAGACTTTCTCAGGTAACAAACGAAACCGCCGAAACTGCTAGTCTTTCCATATCAGTAGCAGCGGCAAAACTAGCAGCTCAATTAAACTCATTAGAAGATAGAATTGGTAGTGGGGACTTTTTAACATCTGATGAAACAGGATTCACTGTTGACTCGGACAGGCTATCAGCAGATCAGGACGAGGCGTAATGGTTCAACAAATTATAGATGTAGGCACAGTAGCCAACGATAGAACCGGTGATTCGTGGCGCGATGCCATGATCAAGTCGAATGCCAATTTCACCGAACTATTCGCATCCGGTCTAGCCGTTAATCTATTTGGTGGATATACCTATGACGGCACTGCAATCTCAGATACAGACCCAGGTAGTGGCGTATTTAAGTTAAACGCTCTTGATCCAACTACTGCCACCTTCCTTTTCATATCAAAAACTCAAGACCAAGGGCCTAGCCTAGCCAACATTTTACTGACTAAAGTCGCCAACGATAATTTAATACTTCTAGACCGTGACAACTTCGGTCAGGGCAACGCATATATAGTTGCTGGTGATGTTGTTAACGCTACTGGTTACGTAAAAATCCCCCTTACTCATGTATCCGAGGCTGACACTGGCAGCATAATATCAGGCAATTACACAGTATTCAGTACTGATCAAAACGGATCTATTGTTGCCACAGCCGCCGACATTCAGGCGAATGAAGATCGAGTTAATCGGATCTCTATCACTGAAGTTGTCGAACCTGGACTTGTAACCCTTGATAATCCCCCATCTGTGGGATTCACGTTTAGCTACACTGCTGGGATAGCCAGATTTATTAGCGAGGATTCTGTTGAGCTTATTGTAAATTTCCCTGGGGATACAGGGGTTGCAATCAATGGGGGGCTGACTAGTGATGTAATTGTCCTAACAGTTAACACTCTAGGTCAGGTAGATCAATTTGATGACGAATTAACGCCAAATTTAAGACGAACTACAGCATTACTTGCGTTTATATCTAGGGAGGCAACTGGAGAATTGAGATTTGCTTTCAACCCTGGACAGATTGAATATCAGAACCTAAATAAGTTTTTTGATTTCATGAGCTTTTTAGGCCCTATTACCGGTAGTGCCATTTTCCTATCAGACAGGGCTGTAGCAGACACTACATTCCAAATTTCGGGCGGGGTTTCCTATCTTCAGGAAGGAAATGCAGCAGTTGATATCAATGACCCATCAAGTATCGATGTCCCAAGCGTAAACCCCATCAACTTTGAGGTGTTCACCCAGGACGGGGATATAGAGGGCACTGTATACACAGCCGACGATACCAACACGGAGATAACCGTCGACGTATATGACGATGGTAGTGGCAATCTGGTAACCATCCCCGGTGGTGTAAACGTAGCCCAGACCATTAGAATATTTTTTATTCCTAGCATTTTCCCTCAAGTTTTTCGATTAATCCACGGTCAAGTTGTTTATGCCAACATGACTGAGGCGTTCAATGATTTGGATTTCTATTCTCCAGTCATTCCAGACAGAGTTGGCAAAGCTTCAATTGATTGCGGCGGAATTATTGTTCGAAAAGGTGGGAATGATTTCACTGATACCGGAACCGCTGGCGATATTATTTATTTCAAATCCAAACAGGCTGGGGGGGGTGCTGGCGGTAGCGGCATTGCTCAGAATTTCCAACAAGTTTATTTAAACTCTGCCACTCAGCCTCAAGTTATAATCAATGCGACACAAGGTGCTGTCCAGGTCCAGGACGGCACGAATGTACTTACACAGCTGATATTTGAGATTCTTTCATTCGCAGGTGAGCAGTGTTTAAGGGTTTCCGGTGCTGGGGTTAACACAGCGACAGGTCTAGAAAAAGGGATAACTGGCATCGCAGACATGACCGGGCCCATTGTTATCAACGGGCTGACTGACGTGGATGTGCCCGCAGGTAACGGTTACATAGTTGATTACTATACCGATTACACCAACGGTGATATAACCCCCGTTACCTGGACAGCTCAGACTATAGCTATTCCAAATTTAGGGGGCGACGCGTTCACAATTCTATATGTGGATAACGCTGGCGTCATTCAAACGACCAACTCAGTACTTACCCCCACCCAACAAAGAGAGCGAATAATTTTAGGGGAAACGATTAACAACACCACCGCCTCACAAATACTTTTTGTCATTAACTCACCTCGACCCATTAACGCCACATCTCAAAGCTTTTTAGATGCGTCTGAATTTAAGGGCCCATCTTATGAAGGCGGAACAGTAGATCAAACTCAAGACGTTGGCACTAACGGGGCTCTATCTTTATCCATCACCGCTATGGATGTTTTTCAGTTAGGTATTAACTGGCATACAAGCAAATCCAACCCCAACATTATTACTTATCCTGCTACGGACCCAAGCACTTGGACCGAATTACTTCAGGACGGCACCGTCGTCGATGTCGCTGAAACTCTTCTCAGTGGTGTTTTATTCGATGATGGAACAAGCACCCCTGCAATAGTCCCAACTGATGGGGGCGGAAGACGAACCACCATCCAATACATATTTAAGCTGATAAATGGGGAGTTGTTTATACAGCTAGGGCAGACTGTCTATACAGATTTGACCATTGCCGGCGCTGCACTTGATGAGGATATAAAAAGCTTTGTTGTTTTCCCTGGTCTTGATATTTCAGGTAGACCATTAGCAGCTATACTGATTACCCAGAATGCCACCGACATAGCAGACCCAACCCAAGTTGATATCGTCAATTTTAATTTTGGTGGTGGAAGTGGCGCGGGAGGGGGTGGATCTACCACTTTCAAAGGATTAAGTGACACCGCTGACGATGCGGGGGTCCAAAATACGGCTATCACCTGGGACTCATCAGGAAACCTGCAAAACACTGGACTCACCCATTCTGAGACTGCAAGCTGTTGGTTTTTAAACGGAGCTAATATCGGCGGAACCGGTTCTCTTGCTTTAGGATTTTTTACCAACAATGCCAGTTCAAACACCACCGGGTCCACGATGGTGGGCAATAATTGTTGCGCCAATCTAGGAGATAGCAATAATAATATAACGGTAGTGGGTAGAGGGGCGTTAAACTCGGTTGTAGGTGCGGCGGCCTTACAGAATATAACTTCAATTGGTGCTAGCAACTTAAGCTCTTTAGTCGGTGGTAGTGCAATACAGGCAATTGGTTTCAATGTGGGTGCCAGTTTAACCGCTGCAACTAATGTAAATTTAATAGGGCATGCCGCCGGCTCTGCAATGACGTCCGCCACTGAAGTTGGAATTTACGGGTCGTTCATCAGCGGGCCTACCGGAGTTGTTTCGGATTACGTTAATATCCACCAATTTATCCAGATTAACACCGCTGATGGTACGTTAGTGTTAGGGGGCCCTAATAATACTTTACCTTCTGATTCTGAAAGAAGTCTGGTTCTTGCCTCAACAGATCAGGTAATGAATGTAAATGTACTTGCTCAAGCTGAGGAGGACGCGTTAGCTGGGGGGGTAGATGGTGATTTCTGGTTTAACAGCGATTTAGGTAAATACAGAGGGCGCGGGGAGTTTGGAGAAACTAATAGTTTTGTAACTGGATTTCCTAGGGGTTATATTTATTGGCCTAATGCGTTTGCCAGGAATGGGGCGAGCGGGGTAAGAATATTTTCGCCTCTATCTTGTCGAGACGATTTAGATGTTTATGATTTCAACGTTACCGCTAATACAGATATTAGCCTATTGACGGACGGGGTTTTAGGGGTCAATACAAATCAATTCCCAGCATTGGCTGACCAGTTTTATAATATTAGATTACTAGCTGATTCGAATGGGGTTAACCCTGATAGCGCCGAAATTATAGAGCTTGGAACAACCCCCGCTTTACCCGCAGGTTACGATATAACCGCTACTTTATTCCCTCCAGTTTTAACTAATAATTTAGTACAAGTTATATCTGTACAGCCTATTGTTTTAGGGCAATCTATGCGTATGTATCACTTTTTAAGTGAGGCAAACTCTCTCATTCTCAGTGACGGCCCGGCAACAGTTAGAACAGATGTCGATTTAAGCGCTTTAGTTCCTGCCGGGGTCCAAGTAGAGGTCCATATAAATGTAGGTTTTGCTACTGGCGCCGGGGGTTCCGCTGGCGATGGTGTCGGTATCAATTCATCGGCTACTGTCACTGAAGGCCAAAACTCAACTGTTCAACCGGGATTTGTATCAGCAACAAAACAACGGCAAAATATGAGTTTAACAACTGACCCCGGCGCAATTATTCAATATATAAATGACAACGCGGCCAACCGTACTGACATCTATGTCACGGGGTACACTATGGCAATGAGGCAGGAGGTTTAACCCATGCCAATGGATTATAAAATATTGATTCTTCACGACTCGGGAAATACTGGTCCTGGTGATGTTATATCTGCTGGGTTTACCACTTTCGTTTTAGGGGCTGGAGAGGGAGAGTTTGACGCAGCTAGTCATTCGATATTGACTCAGTCACCAGCAACCCGAACAGCAATAATTCGAAACAGCGACAAAACAGGAACCCATCATCACTGGGATGGTTCCGCATTAGAATTGATTGCTGATTTCGAACCGCCCTCTTCATCCAATACTAATTTGGGGGATCTTTCTCTATTTTCAAATACCACAGGTGATTTTAATACTGCTGTTGGTAAATCAACATTATTAGCGAATGATGATGGGGTTAGAAACACAGCAGTGGGGAATAATGCGCTAACCTCTAATAATTCCGGGGGATCAAATACAGCAGTGGGTGACGGCGCATTGATCTCCAATACTGTTGGGTCTGAAAATATAGGTCTAGGCCGATCTACCCTCTCTGTAAATCAATCAGGTAAATGGAATACAGCTCTGGGGGCTTTTGCGGGCCAGAGCACAACATCCGACGCGAACACCTCAGCCGGATATGCCGCATTGCTAAACAATACCTCTGGGGAAAATAATACAGCGGTTGGTTATGGTGCCTCCCTTGCCAATTTCACAGGTGACTCAAACACTGCTTTGGGATATGACTGTCTCAGGTATAAGCAGGATGCAGGAAACAATATAGATTATTCCAATTGCTCAGGTCTAGGAAATGATTGTCGAGTTAGCGCCAGCAACCAAGTCCAACTTGGTGACAGCGCAACTACCACGTATGCATACGGAGCAATCCAGAATAGATCAGATGCCAGGGATAAAACTGATGTGGAAGATTCAGATTTAGGGTTGAATTTTATTCTTTCTCTAAACCCTGTCTCGTACAGAATGAATTACCGTGACAATTATTATAGAAAAGAAAATGACAAACTAGTTCCTGTTGAAAACGATGGATCTAAATCAGGAAGTCGACGTCATTATGGCTTGATTGCTCAGGAGGTAAAAGCGACTCTAGATCTAATTGGCAAAGATTTTGGAGGGTATCAGGACCATTCGGTTAACGGTGGGTGTGATGTTAAAACCCTAGGCTACGATGAATTCATATCACCTTTGATTAAAGCGATTCATGACCTGAATGAAAAGTTAGAGAATATGGAAAAGAGAATTAAAGTGAAACCAACGCGACCCCTGGACCCGTGATAGAATGGTTACAGATAAAAGTCAAATGAATTTTCTATACGGAGGGTTCCCCTATCACTGAAACAGTTCTAGTCAACAGTTTGCAAAACGGGTCTCCTGATTTGATAGAGACTTTTTTCACGGCTCCCACTGGAGGGATTGGAACCGTTATTTTGGCGTTTACTGCATCCAATAACACCACTGAAGGCGCAACATACAAAGCCTATATTTATGACTCATCAGGGAGCCTGATTGGTGCCGTTGTTCCTCAGAAGATTGTTGTTAGGGACCGATTTGATCTTGCCCCATCAGCTGTTGGGCAGTTGATACCACCGGGTGGATCTCTACGAATGGAGAGCAGCACCGCATCTTCAGTAACATTCAGAGTGACCGGAGATGTCAAATGATCAGAGAAGCTGAAGATCGAGATATTGACAAAATATTAGATATGGCCCATGAATTCTGGGGGCACACTGCATACCCTGAGGAATTCGACCGAGAGCATACTAAAACCATGGTAGAATTATCCATAAATCAAAAGCTTACGGCTGTTTTAGAGCTTGAGGGTGAAGTTCAGGGTTTTGTGGCCGGCATCATGTCTCATCTGATGGGATCAAGAAAAGCTATGATAGGCACGGAGTTAGCGTGGTGGATTAATCCTGATTATAGAAAAGGCCTCCATGGTATTGATTTAATGGTGTTTATTGAAGATATGGCAAGAAATGCAGGCGTTAAATATTGGAACATGATTGCAATGGAATCGAGCGCACCTGAAGTTGCTAAAAAGATTTATTCACGTGCTGGTTATCAAGTTGTTGAAACTACATATTCAAAGAGGCTGATCTAATGGCGGTAGCAACCACAGCATTATTAGTCGGCGGAGCCGTAGCCGCCGCGGGTGTAGCGGAGAGTAGAAAGGCTCGGAAAGCTGCAGAAAGAGCGGGCAGAGGGCAAGAGGCAGCTGCTCAGTCTGGTCAACAAGAAATTTCCAGGCAGTTCGATATAACTCAGGAAAATCTAGCCCCGTTTTTACAAACCGGTCAGGATGCGTTAAATCAGCAGAGAATTTTATTGGGTCTTGGGTCTCTTCCTCCTGAAGAAGTCCAGGCAGCGGTAGGGGCTGGTCAACCACTTACCCCAGATCAAAGCACGCCAACGGAACTCCCAGGTCAAACATCAAAAATCGCCTCTGCTGTTAGGGGGGCAACAGGGTTTGGGTTTGGGAGAAGTGGCGGAGATCCCAATAGCCCAGCGGGTATAGCATTGCGTAATAAAATAGGTTCAGGTGCTAGACCTATAGCTGTTGAAGAGGCCACAGCTACTCCCCCAGGAATACAGCCCGGTGTAACGATAGATAACGCAACTCAGCAAGTAATTCCTACAGAACCTCAGTTAACGCCCGAAGAAGAACAGCAACAATTATTTGATCGATTATCTCAGTCCCCAGGACAGCAATTTATCAGAAAGAGGCAGGAACGGGCGCTACTTAGGAATGCCTCAGCCATCGGGGGATTAGGGGGTGGCAATGTAAGGACTGCGCTTCAAGAGCAAGGCACAAATTTTGCGCTCCAGGATATTCAAAACCAATTTGGCAGGCTCGGACAGCTAGCAGGCCAAGGCGCTGCGGCTGGGACAAACATAGGACAGTTTGGTGCGCAATCAGCCGGGGCAGGTGCTCAACTAGGCATTCAGGGTGCTCAAGCTCGCGCTAGTGGTGATTTGGCTTCACAGCAGATCAGAGGTCAGGGCATAGGGCAAATAGCAAATATCGTAGGACAGTTTGCAGGCGGAGGTTTTGGTGGTGGAGGAGGCGGCACGCCTAATGCTCCGGTGATTCCGCCTTCTGTAGGCCCAGGTCAATTTTTTACATAACGGTGAACCCCTGGCACTAGTTACAGCAAATCAAATCGAACTAGTCCCCAATTTTGCTGGTCAGTTTCAGCAAGGAAGGCTTGCAGGTCAGCAACAGCAACAACTCAGGCAAACTCAGCAAAAACAAGAGCTTGCTGGGCAATTCTCAAGTGCTGCATTAGGTGGTGATAAACAAGCACTTCAGGACTTAGCTGGAACAGATATAAAACAGGCTGAGAATGTCCGACGTTTTCTCTCCAACCAATCGGAGACAGAGCGCCAGGAAACCATAAGGGAAAATGAGGTATTAACCCGAGGGGCCATTAATGCACTGAGACTACCCCCAGAGCAAAGACGTTCCTTTGTCCAACAAGAACGTGACAAGGCCGCGGCAGATGGTCGCAGTACTGAAAAAACAGACAGCGCTTTATCTGGATCAGACCAGGAATTCAACCAGAATTTACAATTGCAGGCATCCCAAGGGCTCAAAATAAGCGAGTTAGCCAAACAGGTTTTCCCCGACGCTGGCAAAGGTCAAGATCGAGACCTCCGTGAACGTCAATTGGCTATTGCGGAATCCTCAGAAAAACGCCAAGCCGGCAAACTCTCAGCAGGTTTAGAGAACGCCTTAATCGCAGCGCAGGACAGAACGGTTGTCGCGCAAAGAAACGCCAATGAGTTCGATGTGTTGGCTAAAGATTTTGAACGTTTGAATATTGCAGGCGGTGTTAAAGGCACTTTTTCCGAGCAATTGAAATCCATCCTTGGCACCCAGGACGATGTTAGCGAATTTAGGAGAAGATTTAATAAAGTCAGGTTAAGCGAAGGTCTTAAAAATCTACCACCAGGACCCGCAACAGATAGAGATGTTCAAGAGGCATTCAAAGGAGTGCCAAAAGATAATGCCAGTGCAGAGCAGGTGGCATCATTTCTCCGTGGTGCGGCTCGGATATCCAGATTCGAGGCCGGATTCAATCAGTTTAAATCCGATTTCATCAGCAACGAAAGCTCCGCAAAGGGGCTAAACCGAGAATGGAGACGACAAATTGAATCTCCCGTAGCTAAACGCAAGGTATCGGTAGCGGAAATATACGAAACAGCCCAGAACAGAAGTATCACCCCCGAAGAAGTGGCCCAAAAATTAGGTATAAACGATGCCAGATTTACTCGATGAGATCGGAATCCCTCAAGCGGCGCCCACTGCAATTGCGCCACAACAGCAGCCTGCTAGAACGGGTGGCGATCTGTTTAATGAGATTGGCATACCCAAGCCTGTTGCTCCCTTACAGCCAGACGAATTGCCTCAAACTGCCCCGAAACCAGTACAGGCCGCAACGCCTATCAGTGAATTGGTCCCGCAATTAATACAGAAAGTTCAGGCAGATCCTATATCAGATCCGCTAACTGACAAACCTGAGACAGGATTTGCAGATATTTTCACCGGTGCAGAGAGAATAGCGGCAACGCCAGAATTAGGGACTCTTCCTGATTTTCCAGCAACCAAAGAGGGTGACACGTTTAAAATTGCCCTAGGAATGCTATCCACCTTTGATCCTAAGGCTCAATTGGACATCATAAAAGAGGCAATACCAGAGGCTAAATTCGAACAAACCCCTGATGGTTCCACGATTATAGAAGTTCCTGGGGAAGACGGTAAACCGGTCAGGTCTGTATTAAAT
>SDBT01011382.1_pt1 | contig 14321 bp, 29 predicted proteins | sample 2277101 | NCBI WGS metagenome assembly SDBT01 (sample SAMN10404973, study PRJNA504765) | marine sediment metagenome | isolation source: marine sediment core GS10_PC15, 103 cmbsf | place: Arctic Ocean: Southern Knipovich Ridge | collected 2010 | reverse complement strand
TTGAGGTCTATCAGGAAAATACTTTATATCAGAATAAATTACATCTTGTTTTTCCCAACAACAATCTATTACTTGCTTAGCTAATTCTTTAATAGTAGTTTCATTACCATCCGGTCCTATATTGAATACTTCTTTAGTAGGAAAATGATCAGATTCTATTAATTTAATAACTGCTTTTACACAATCATCTACATGAGAAATACTTCTTTTTTGTTCTCCATCTCCGTAAATAATTATACTTTTATCTTGTAATGTTCTATTTAAAAATATAGCAACAACATTTCTAAATGGGTCTGTATAATTTTGTCCGGGACCAACTACATTATGTGGCACTACATGATAAACTTTTAATCCATGAATATCACTTAGTAAATTAAGCAACTCTTCTGCATGTACTTTTGCTATTCCATATGGGTCAATGGGAGCAGTTAAATGTGTCTCTTTAAAGGGCGGATTTCCTATACCATATCTAGCCATAGAGCTGAAGTTAATAAAAAGTTTTACATTATTTTCTATAGCAGCAGATGCTATACTAGCAGTTCCTGCATATATATTTTCACATATTAACTTAGGACTAAACACAGATAACCCTTCATATGCTAAAGCAGCAGTATGAATAACTATATCACAATCTTTCATTATTGAAGATACTGCATCTCTATCTAATATATCTATATGGTTATAAACATATCCATCTAAATTATCTGCATATCCACCAATTAAGTTATCTATACCAAAAACATTATAACCTTTTTTAACTAAAGTTTTATAAATATTACTACCTAATAATCCTGCAGATCCTGTAACTACTATATTTTTCACACATTCTCCCATCTTTCAAACCAATCAATTATTGGTGTCATTTGTCCCTTAGCTAAGTGAGATGCGACCCCTGGTAATGGACAAATACAGGGTGTATCTTTATATATTGTTTCAAATATAGAATCATCAGATTTAGCTGCTATATCTTTAAAAATTAACATATTTTCTTTTATAGTAGTTACTCTAGCACTAGTAGTCATTGTTCCTTTATGAACAGTTCTCCAATGACAAGTTTCTCCAATTAAAATCTTTGAATATATATCTTCCGTATAGTATATAGGTAACTCATAAGGAACTATAAATCCGCCCCAATATTTTTGAGCGTCTCTCATTATATTTAAAGCATTTTCAGAATGTAAATAATCATCTTCTAATAAGTATATCCAATCAGAATCATTATAAAGTTTTAATTCTTGTTCTAATATATTAAATAATTCTATTGTGTGTACGTGTTCTTTTGTTTTATTAGGAGGAACTTTATAAAATCTAATTAAAGAATTAGCTGTATCATTTAAGAAGTTTAAAGTTGAATTAGAAATTTCATCATATATTACTATTAATTCATCTTCATTAGATACACTATCTTGAAGAGATAGCCAGCATTTTTTTAAAATATCTGTCTTAGTAATTTTTTCTTCTATTTCTAATCTAGGAAAAGTAATAGGAAAATCTTTTTCACAGGCTCTAAAGTATATTTTCATGCTTAATATTATACCATAATTTAAATTCTTTAACTACATCTTCTGCTTCTGTATTAGCTATACAAGACCATCCATCTTCCATATAAGGACAATGATGGGGCCAATTAGAAAATTCACTTTTAGGACCATCAAAACTTTTAGGAATTGTAGGATCATAAGGTTTAGGAGTAATACATTTAAAAGTTTCACAATGTTTTTCCGGTCTTGCCATAACTCCTATATGATAACCGCTATGATAAAATTTAGGATTTAGATATGATGCAGGAAAAGGACTATTCATAGATATAGTATCTACTCCTAACCCTGCTGCTAAATGCGTTAAAGAACCCTCAGGTCCAACATATATATGACAGTTATTTAATATTTTAAGAGATTCTAAATAAGTTCTTCTACCTATATCTGCCCCTAACATTATAAGTTCAATAGTAGAATTTGTTTCTAATATACCAGTCATAATTTGTTGTCGTTTATACTCATTTTTAAACTTATTATTAAAATCTAAAGGACCAGCAGTTGCTACTCTAATATGCTTTGGTAATGTTTTTGGAGAGTTTATATTAAATTGTGTCTCTGTATCAATATTATCTCTATCTATTTCTAATTTTTGATCTAAATAATAAGGAACTTGCATAGAAGCAACCATTCCTAAATCACTCCACCATTCACCTTGATGATATATTATATCATATTCTTTTACTTTTTGTCCAGAATAAAATAGAAGTGATCCAGTTTCTTGGTCTAATATAGCTATAGAATCAATATCTTCTTGTAATGCAAGTATTTCTAAAACCTCTTTTTGACCTTGATCTGGTTCATTTGTAGACATAGTAAGTGAAAAATTTGACTTAATAGCAAAAGTTATATTACAATTTGGATAGTCTTTTTTAATTATTTTAGCTAAATGGCTACCACAGAGAGCATCTCCAAAGGCTAGACTATTAAATATTAGTACATTATTCATTATATTCCAAATTTAGTTTGATAACTTTTATCTTTAAAGTGAATCCATTTAGATTGAGTAAAAGTTTTTTTATCTTCTACAAAAAATTCATCTACTGCCTCTTTAACCCCTGTCCAATTGTAATCATCTCCAGCTATAATAGATTTAACTTTTGGATACCAAGCTTTTAAATCTTTCATAACTTCTGGGTAAGTATGATTAGCGTCAATAAAAACTATATCAATACTATTATCTTCATATAATTCAGCTGCCTCTATTGAAGGTAATTTCATAGAATGAATTTGACCTGCTACTTTACATTTAAATACGTTTGTTAAAAATTGTTTATATAAAACATTAGGATCTTCTGAAGTTCTAAATGCCATATTTATTTCACGAGGAGAATCTTCAAAATTCTCCCATATATCTATTACATCTATTCTTAAATCTTTATCATATTTTTGTGATAAGTATGCTAAATGAATACTAGAACGACCTAAGTAAGCTCCTATTTCTACAAAATGAGCGCCTCGATTTATATGCTTAACTAATTCATTATAAAGATATTCAAATGCATACCAGCCTTTAACAGTAGAGAAGTAGGGGTCAATTATCATATTGTAATTTCCAATCAAAGTATTTATCTAATCCATCTTCTAAAGTAATATTAGGATAATATTGTAAATTTTGTTCTGCTTTACTTATATCAGGGCAACGTCTCATAGGCTCGTCTGCAGGATAAGATTCAGGATAATCAATTAATTTAATTTTAAAATCAGAATCAGAATGTGCAATTTTTGTCTCAGCTATTTGTGACATTAATATCGCTAAGTCCATAACAGATATTTCTGGTTTACTATTACCTATGTTATAAACTACTCCTGATTCTCCTAGTAATAATGTCTTAATAAAGCCAATCAATGCGTCTGCTATATAACAATACGTTCTAGTTTGAACACCTGTACCATGAATTTGTATATCTAAATTATTAAAAATAGAATGAGCAAAAGAAGGTATAACTCTATAATCTTCTTTTCTCATACCCGGACCGTATATATTAAAAGGACGAACAATACTTACGTTAGTATTAAACATTTTATGATAAGTAACACTGAGAGCTTCGCCAATTCTTTTTCCTTCATCATAGCAAGAACGAGGTCCTATACTTGAAACTAATCCTTTATACTCTTCAGAAGTAGGCACATTTTTATCATCTGGATTACCATAAATTTCACTAGAACTGAATTGTAATACTTTAGAATTATATTTTTCAGCATTATCTAAAACATTTCTTGTTCCTAAATAAGATACATCTAAGGTATCTAAAGGATATTTTTGATAATAAAAAGGACTTGCTACCCCCGCAGCATTAATTATATAATGTGCTTCTATATCAAAAGAAAGTCTAATATCTCTTTTCTTAAATAAAATATTATCATCATCTTTAAATATAAAATTATTTGTAGGATCTATCCTTAAAGAAGGTACAATTTGATTGTCTAATACCGTTACTGCAGTTGGAATAGCTAGAATATTATCGTTGATATATTTAAAAAAGTGTAAAAAATGGGTGCCTAGAAATCCTAGGCCCCCAGTAACAACTACTTTTGATCCATTAAATTTATATATATCTACTCCTATAGAGCTAACTACATACTTTATTTCTTTATCGGTTAAAAAAGTTTCTTTCATATTTGATAGTCTGATGTTACCTTAAGTATTTCCTCATTGTTATCCCAAATATAGGATACAGTATTTTTTTGTCTATTAGTATAATCAGGTCTATGACTTTCAAATAAAGTTTGTGAATCTATATTATCTGATTTTACTACTGCTACAAAGATAGAATTTAAATATGTATCTTTCCAATAATTAATAACGTGTTCAATTGCTTTATATCCTAAATTATGATTTCTATATGATGGAGATATATATACATCGACATGCCACTCATTATCTTTTTTTCTATCTATTCTTACTTGTCCAATACTAATCCCTTCAATTTCTACTATCCATAAATGAGATACATTTAATCTATTTTTAATCCATACTTTATGCTGTTCTTCAGTAATAGGTTCAATTGTATTTATTTTTTGATCAAGCATGTCGTTAGCCCATTCAAGTAATACATACTCATCTTTTACTTTTATATTATTCCAATCTATTTTTCTAAATGTCGGTGTCATTATAAATCTTTTCCCAGTTAATTACAGGAGTTAAATGATGAGGGGTCATATGGGTAGCTACTCCTGGTAAGGGAGAAACACATCCAAATTTAGCATACGCTTGCCAAGTATAACTATCAGAATGAAACTGTCCTGCTTGCTTAAGAATAACCATATTTTGTTGCCATGTACTGCCTAATGTAGAAGTAATACCTGGACAAGAAATTACTGTTCTCCAATGTCCTGATGAACCAATAAATACTTCACATAATTTACTCGTTAAAGGAGTCATTTGTTTATCAAGAGAATATCTATCTGGATAATCAAATGGAACTGCAAATCCTTTCCATCCATCGGCAAAAATACTTGCTAAAACTTTTATAGCAGTAGTAGTATATATATAATCATCATTAGCGATATAATGAACTTCATCAGGAAAACTTTTAGTTAACTCATCTAATTTATCTAGTAACATAAAGTAATGAATATAATCTAATGGTTCATGTTTAGGAACATTATATATTTCTATGTTAAAGGTATTACTAGTTTTTTCAAACCAATCTATTAACTCTTGTGGGCATTGGTCTTCAAATAAAAGAATAGTATCTTCTGGCGTTATACTTTTTTGTAAACTAGCCCAAGATTTTTTTAGAATAGTTACTTTATCTACATCTTTAGGCCATCTATCAACATAGCTTAAAGTATCTTCTCGTGTAGTAATTCTAAGATAAATATACAATTATTTATTACCTACGGTTCGTTTATGATTATCTATTTGAGAATTACCTTCATAATAATCATTATCACATGACCATTGTAATTCACATTGAATACATTCTATAATTGTAGCATTATCTATAAACATTAACTCTGGATGATCGCAATCCATATCTGTTGTTTTCATATTATATAATAGAAGTGGGCACCAAAGTGCCCACTTCCTTCCCCTCTTTAAACTTCTTGACAATATTCGTTCGGGAATGCTTGAGGCAATCCTTTAGGAACTTTGTGTACAATACCCATTCGTTCAAGTTGTCGTTTTTCAAAATAGTATAACGAAATTTGTGCAAACGGACTATTCTCCCTATCAAAATTAGTTTTAGAAACATGAGACTTTAGTTTTTTACCCATTCCTGTTCCTAAATTAGTTGCTTCTTGAGACTCTTTTACTTCTTGCATAATAGCATCTAAAGTTACTGATGATACTTTTGTCTCCGGTGCTCGTGCTTTGACGGTTGCTCCCATAGAATTACTTGGTTGAGCATCAAGACTAGCAGTCATAGTATTAACACTTGCAGCACCTACAGTAGTACTACCTTCTACTGCGGACCCAAAAAGGGTATCGATACTATTATCATAACTTCCGTAACTCCAACTCCCAAAAGTATGATCAACAGGATAATTATAATTATAATTGTAGGTTATAGGAGGAAAATAATCAAGTCTAATAGTATTAGTTTTTTCATAAAAAGCTAAAAGCCCAATAACTCCTTCATTTCCTGCCTGCCCTGTCTTACTGCCGTAAGAAGCTTCTTTCCTAGTAAACTGAAAAGCTCTTACTTGATCGTCGCTAATTCTCCAACCTTTAACATCGTAGGTTTGATGTGGTTCAAGAACATAACCGGTAGAATCTCTACTAGCGTGTTTTCCGTCTAATACAGATAATCCATCTACTGATGGGACTACTAGTACAAATCTACCTGTATGGTTTTTAATTCTTAGTGTGTATTTGTTATTTTTACGGCCTTCTAAATATCGTTTACCGTCTTTTGAGTATTCGGTTATAGGCGTACCATTAACCAGAACCTCTAAACTAATGTTATTAGCTCTCATTTTATTTCTCCTTTAGATTTTTTACGTATCTGTCACGTTGAGTGCCACAGCCTTCGTGCTGTGATCAGTAGTAGTTGATTGGTTAAACGAAGCCCAACTACTAAAGCTCCTGTACTAATTAATTATTAAGTATAATACTTAATAGTTATAGCCTGATGAGGTTACGCAGCTAGTGCGAACTCCTCTACAAAGTCATTATCATTTGCATTTATTGTTTGACCCGATAACAGTGGTGTCATACTGATTTATCTCGAAACATATCTTTCTATAACAGTCGATCCTATTTCGGGCCCTTAATGATATTTGGTGAACCCGTCCGGTACCGCCCCGGAGTCCTCATTATTTACTTAATACAGTTCTCTATACAAAACTAACGGATAAATACATTAGTTTTATCTACTTGTGCCCACGCTTCTATTAACTTTTGCTTAGTTTTTGTACTTAATGTTTTACTAGTTAATATAATATAACGAGGTCTAGTTTTCATATCTTTTCCTTAAAATGTTAGTTTTTTATTAAAAATTAAGTACTACCTACTAGGCACCACGGAAATAATTCTATTACGAGAAACTAACAAAACTCGGGAAAGCGGCACTCCACGTCGCGAGGACTCATACCTACCCACCGCCACTTTATTTTATAACGGAAAAACAAAGAAAACCGAAGGGCTAGCAGAGTGCTGGCTCCCCCACCACTCTATCTTTAAAGGAATAGAGAAACCTCCCGCCGGGGGACCACTCTATTTTTTAACGGAAAAATAGAGAAAAACGGACGAGCATTAGCTAACGGGCTAACGGCCACCCCACTCTATCTTTTAAAGGAATAGAGAAACCTCGTAGCAGGACGCACCACTCTATTTTTAAAGGAATAGAGAAACCCCGTGCCTACCACTCTATCTTTTGAAGGAATAGAGAAACCTTCGACACTGACCACTTACTTTTTTAACAGAAAAATAAGAAAAAACTGGACCCGGTAACTCCGGTCTCCACCCAATTTTTTAAGCGACTTGGGAACGCTTCTTAATCATTCTTTCCATTTTATGAAAAGCAAAAAGGCCAAATATAATAGCAGGAACAGCTAAAACTAATAATAGACTAGGTATAAACATTGCTATAAAGAAACAAAATACACCTCCTATAACAGCAGAATATATTAAATCTATTCCATTATAAAACCTAAGTTTATTCATCCTACGTCTTTGTAATGGGGATAAATATATATCTCTAAAACGTGGAGGACCTACTAAGTCCCAAAATGCGTCTCTTTCTTTTTGTAAAAGATGCCCTTCTACTTCTTTCTTATCTACCGCTGTAACTAACTCTTTTAAAGACTTCTTATAACGAAATCTTGCCTCTTCAATATTTTTTAATACATCACTCATTGTTATCTCCTTGTATTAAATCTTTTTCTTTAAACATTCTGTTTTATAAAAAGCGGTTGATTTACCCCAAATTTCTTTCCCACATATTGGACAAGTAATAGACCCTGGAGGATCTATTACTACTTTACAATATTTATCATCTATTTGTTCTATTATTCTCGGCATTATATAAATCCTTTATCATCATTAAAAAGTACTACAGGTACTGGTTTAGTTTCAAGGTCACTAGGGCTTTTAGCTTCTAAATAAATTTCTTTAACCTCTCCATGTCTGGTACCACCCCTTACTAACTCTACTAGATCATCTGTTATACCTTTCAACCCTAGGGGTTCTATACTATAATCAATATGCACAACTACTCTTACTTTCATAATTTAAATAAATCCTTTGGATAATCTACTAGTAATACTGCTCTAGGTTTATCCGTGTAATTCCAAGCACTATGTTCTATTCTATCATTGAAAGCAAAGACTCTACCTTTTATCCACGGACGGGTTTCGCCCCCAACAGTAATACCACAAATACTAGGATTACTTGATGGTATATCTAATCCTAAATGAACCCTAATAACATCATCTGTATACCCTGTATGGGGTTCAATAACACATCCAGGCTCTAGAAATGAATATCCTGCTATAAAAGGTATATCTATACTATCTAATATTTCAATAGTTTTAGGGGAACGACTGCAATTTTCTATATCTCTATTACCAAATCCAATTAGATTAAGTACTGTCCATTTCCCATTGTGTAATTCTTTTTCAGGCCATTCTGATCGTATATAATTTTTAATACCTTGATACTCTTCAAAAATAACTTTAAAATTATCTTCTAAAGGTTTTAAAAATTCAGGTTGCAAAAATCTCATCTGAAATTTCTCGTTCCATTAAGTTACCAACAACAGCATTATGATTAAAGTATCTAAAATTATCACTATCAAGATCAAATACCAGTTCCATGCCGTCAGCTACTTTCTTATCGCTTCCAGTACTTATACGAGCATCTAAAAATCCGGGAAAGACACTTGCAATATCAGATAATTTAACAAAATTCATAAGCCTTTCAGAACCATCTTTCTTTATAAAAGTACCAGTAAAAGCTTTCATTTTTTTCCTCACAATCAATTTTATTAATTATAGCTTAAAATATACTTTTAGTCAACTTAATTTTTACGGTTATAAGACCTACCTGTTTCTTGCTTTCTTCTCTTTTTTAATTCTCTTGCCTTCTTTTTAGAATCAATTATAGCTCTTTTCTCTTCTTTTAAAAACCACTGATACCTTTTTTCTTCTGATTTTTTACACTCCAGTACAGCTTTTTCATGCTTTTCTCTTTTGTATTGGGACTTAGGAATATGTTTCATTTTTTTACGAAGTTCTCTAAAATAATTACCATTGTATTCTTTATTAAGATTCTTCATTAATACTCTATAAGCTTTTACAGCATCATTATTTCTTACAATTATTTTCATATATATTTATTATACTTTATTCCTCTAATAAGAACTTTGTTTTTCTGTCATCCATCCTATATCTATCAATCGTTTGATAATAATTTGTGGTTCTACTTTTCCTATAATTTTACTAACAATAACATTATTTTTTGTTATTAATATAGTTGGGGCCCTGACAAGCTTATGTTTTTTTGCCATTCCATAACTACATTCTTCATATGTAATATCAGTACTTCTTAATAATAATTTAATATGTGATTCTAAATAACATACTTCACAACAATTTTTAAAACAAAATCCTAACACTTTTCTAACTGTCATACTATTCCCCTTCTATTATATGGGTAAGACGGGTGATTTGCTCACTTAAACTTTCCATAAGATCTTGTTGTTCCTCTATTTTACTATTAAGACTTTTAATATCTCCTCCTAACTCCGTTGCTACTGCTTTTATTTCAGAGCGAAGTTCACGGATATTAATTTTAAGATATTGTTCAGTTACAAAAGTCATGATAATACTTTATCATAGTTATTTTACAGAGTCAAGATGTTTTTAGTTTTAGTCGATACGAGGACACTTTTTTCTTGCATATAGGTCTTTTTTGTTATATAATATATATACTGGTTGATAAAGTAGGAGAACAGTGACTAAATGATACAAGAAATAAACAAGTTAGTACTGGCTAAGTCAGTAATTACAGCTTATGCCAATCAAGGGTTAGAACCTGCTAAAATTCTATTACGTACTTATGAACAAATATTAAGTACTGGTAATGAATTTACTGCTGCAAGATATATAGTAGACGTTCATAAAGAGTTTCAAGAAGTTCTACAAAGAACAGCGAATGTAGGCTGATGACTGACACAAACGATAAATTTACTAAAGAACAGCTAATAAGAATAGTAGATCAACAAGCTACTACTATAGAAAATTGGCAAGAAATGCATGCTAAAACATCTTATCGACTAAGTTGTGCGGAAGAATATATACAAACTTTACTTGATGAAATTTTGAAGGACTAAAAATGGCTAAACAATTTGAATATAAAGTTCAACGTATAACAGGTAATATTATAACAGAGCTTGATTCTTACTTAAATGAGCTAGGAAAAGCAGGCTGGGAACTGGTAACAGTTTTAAAGTCAGGAGAAGGTTTTGGACCAACTGCATTAGTATTTAAAAAGGAAATAGAAAATGGCTAGAAAAAAAGGTTACACAATTAATTTTCAGTTTGAAGATTATCCACGTCAAATTAGAGATTCCGTTATGGTTGCTAAGTGGAATCCTCATTTAGCATTAGACTGGATGAATGGTGTTGGGATTAGAGTTACCAGCCCAATTCATATTAAACAATGGAATACGGCAGCAAAGCAGATTAATCATTTCTGGGATAGTATTGTTGACTGTCGTTGGTACAGTGAACGAGCATTTTGGAAGGACGCTGCTCCTGAAAGATTAAATGCAATAGAAGAAAATATTACTCTTGAAGATTATGCTGCAATGGTAAAATTTGAAAAAGTACAAAATAAAGAATAGTAAGGTACCAGAGTTCTAAAATACTTCTAATTAATACTTGCCAAGTGTTAATTTTTATGCTATTATACTAGCAGTTAAGAAATCTTAAAACACTTCTTCGAAACTACCCGAAGTGTTTTAAATTAAAATAAAACTTAAATAGATTATAGAAAGGATAGAATATTGCCTCTAATTTTTGAAAAGATAGGTATAGTATTATTAGTTCTTATAGGTATATATATTATTAGTGAAGTAATATGATTAGTTCTCTTATTATAGCTATACAAATATGTATAGGAGCGTATAAAGCGAGAGAATATAATGATAACTAAAATAAAGTACTGGTTACTTAAAATTAAAATCTTTCTTAATGAAGCCCTGAACCGACTAGTTTAGGTATTGGATATAAAAATGATAACTAAAATAATATCAGGTGGTCAAACCGGCGGGGACTACGGCGGTTTATTAGCAGGTAAAGAGCTAGGGTTAAAGACAGGAGGATACTGTCCTGCAGGTTGGAAAACCGATAATGGAGCTAATATTGAGCTTGAAAATTTTGGTCTAAAATGTACTTCTACTCCTGAGTATCCACCTAGAACAAGACTTAATATTGCTCATTCCGATGGAACAGTAGGATTTGGTATACAATCATCTAGAGGTATGCGTTTAACACAAAGAATTTGTGAAGATTTAGATAAGCCTTATATTAAAATACTATTTCCATCTATACCAGAATACTATGACACTATAACTGTTGCTTTTGTACAGTGGATACTTTTGAATGAAATTAAAACACTTAATGTAGCAGGAAATAGAGAGAGTGGAAATGCGGGCATTCAACAATTTACTAGAGAATTTTTAATAGGAACTATTAAAGGAATATAATGAATAAGTATCTGGAACTTAAAGATATAATTATTAGATTATTACTAGAAGAACCAGAAGATATGGTTGATGAAACAGGAGAATGGTGGGAATCTCAATTTGAAACTAAAGAACCTCGTCAGTTTGAAGAAGAAGATCCTACTAAAAGAATTGGATCAAAAAACATATTAGAGGGATTACAATTAGTATTTTCAATTTGTGAACAAGAAGTAGTTCATTATCCTAAAGTTGTTACTAATAATGAACTAGAGAAAACAACTCAAGAAATATTTAGTAAGATAATAAAAGAATTAGAAAAAGACGGTATAATTAGATTTACACCGGAATCAAGAAGAAGGGGCTTTAAAGTAATTGACGGAAACAAAGAAGAAAACAACACTACCGATTGACGAAAAAAAACTAACTACAGCTATTAATAGTATTGTAGATCAGCTACATGTACAAGCAGGATCAAGAGATGCAGTTACAGGAATAGTATCAGAACTAAAAACAGATTATGGATTAAATCCTAAAGTTGTTAGAAGAGCTGCTAAGATAATATTTGATCAAAATGTAGAAGAGATTGACGAGGAGACTCGGGCAGTAATGGATATAATTGATAATTTTAATAGTTAGCTAATTAAATTTTTACTTGCTCTATTTAGTTTTTTATGTTACAATATATGTATAGGTTCGCCTCAAAGAGGGAACCAAAAATCTTGCTGAAAAAGGAGATAGAAATATGAACAGCTTGAACTTATTCGACTATGATGCACTTGAAAAACAATTTTTTGAGGCATTTCAGGGAGTAACCTCCCATGTTAAACCTTTTTTACCTTATAATTGGGTAAAAAAAGACAACCAACTTATCTTAGAGATCGCAGTTGCGGGATACCCTAAGGATATGTTAGAAGTAGAAGCTTTAGACGGGGCTATTAAAGTCGCGGGAAAAGCTCTCGATAATATAGAGACAGAATTTCTGTTTAAAGGAATTACTTCTAAAGGATTTAATTCGGTATTCCCGTTTAATCCTTTTTATCGTGTTAAAGAGGCTATTTTAGAAGATGGACTATTGAAAATCTTTTTTGAAAGACAAAAAGAAAGTACTGCTAAAGTAGAAATTAAAACCGCAGCATAGCGGACTATGGGATGGGCGGAATAAGAGTTCCGCCTACTCTTTTAGAGAGATATAAAATGAAAGTTCTAATATATACTACTTATAAATGTAGTTTTTGTATTAAGGCAAAAAAGTTTTTACAGAAATATGATATTGAGTATACCGAAAAAGAAATTGATAAGCTTTCAAACATTAATATGGAATCATTTAGAAAAGATTGTCCAGGAGCAAAAACAGTTCCTCAAATATTAATTGATGGTAATTTAATTTCTGGAGGATATCTCGGTTTAATAGAAAGTAATATTGTAGAACAATGGAACGCAAGACAACAGTAGTAAATATTAGATCAAATAAATATGATCAGTATATTGGTCGTGGATCTTTTTTAGGCAATCCTTATATAATAGGAACACACGGATCACGAGAAGAAGTAATTTTAAAATATAAAGAATACTTCTATACATTAATTAAAAATAAACCTTATTTTAGAAATAAGGTCTTAGCATTAAAAGGGAAAACTTTAGGTTGCTATTGTAAACCATTATCATGTCACGGAGATATAGTTGTGGAATATTTAGATAGTGGATAAACTTAATGAGTGGAAAGAAATAGCTAAGAAATTAGATAAACTTATCTGTTGTATATGTAATGAAAATTGTGATTGGTACTTAGTACCTTATGTTAGTAATATAGAAACGCACGAAGTAAAGGTGCATCCTGCTTTAGATAGATATGGTAATTTAGCGAAAGATGCTTGGCGCCCTATGTATTATCAAAACGATGAAGATTTTTGTAGCCCAGAATGTGTGGGTATTTGGCATGAAAGAAATAAAAATGAAACGATATAATGTACTTGTGCTTAACAGTGACTATAGACCTTTAAGTATTTTTCCAATACAATTTATTTCCGGGCAAAGAGCATTAAGAAGTGTATACAACGGTCTTTCTCATGTAGTAACAGAATATGATCAGCTTGTAGGTACTACTCCAGCTCATACTATTTATTGGCCGGCAGTAATTGCTCGTAATAACTATCTTAAAAGAGAACGTATTGCAGTATTGAATAGAGAAACTCTTTATTATAGAGATAATTGTAGGTGTGCTTATACTGGAGAAAAAATTCTTCTTAGAGAAGCTACTATTGATCATGTTATTCCACGATCTAAAGGGGGAAAGCATGTTTGGGAAAATGTAGTTATTGCGTCCCCTGCAGCTAACTTTGCTAAAGGAGATAAGCTTCCAGAAGGTGAATGGAAGCCCAAAAGGATGCCGTATAAACCAACGTATGGTCAACTTTTAAAAATGAGAAGAAAATATGCGGTTAATGTTTACCATGAAAGCTGGGTTACCTTTTTAGGACAATGGGATGGGGACGTTAGGATTCTAAAACCATATATGGTACAAGAAATATAACGGACATTTGTATTGAAATAATAAAATTTTTATTGACCTTTCGGAGTGAATTTGGTATTATACTATATAAAGGTATTGTACTCATATTACTCCTATATTAAAAGCTGACAAAAAGAA
>SDBT01011381.1_pt1 | contig 14321 bp, 10 predicted proteins | sample 2277101 | NCBI WGS metagenome assembly SDBT01 (sample SAMN10404973, study PRJNA504765) | marine sediment metagenome | isolation source: marine sediment core GS10_PC15, 103 cmbsf | place: Arctic Ocean: Southern Knipovich Ridge | collected 2010 | reverse complement strand
GAATCTCGAGCGCAGCCACCGCATGGAGGAAAGCCTGATGTTCGATCGGGAGAGCTCGGATGAGTGACAGCCTCAGATATCACGATACATGCCGCCGCTGCGACGGCGGGAAGGAAGCGATACGATGAAAAAGCACGTGGGATTAATCGTACTGGCGACGCTGATCGTTGTCGTGTTCGTAGCCTACACCATCACCTATTCGGTCGGGGTGACGGACTTGACATACGTCACGTGGTTCGGCGGCAGGACCGCCCAAGGCCAGGTGTACTACGGCGACCGGCCCGAACAGACGGGGCTGAAGTTCAAGTGGCTGTTTCCGATTCAGGAGGTCACGCATTACGACGGGCGGACATTCCTGTTCGAGGACCCCGCCAGCCAACTGAAGACAATGGACGGCCGATCCATCGTCCTGACGATGTTCTGCGCGTGGCGGATCGTCGATCCGGTCGCGTTCGGCAGCGACATAGAAACTGTCGCCAATGCCGAGTCGATGATACGCACAGCCTTGATCGACAAGAAGCGCAGGGTCGTCGGCAGCCACAACATGTCCGAGTTCGTCAACACCGACCCCGAGGCGATGATGCTGGCCGAGATCGAGGCGGAGATCCTGACAGCCCTGCAAGCGGAAATCCACGGCCCCCAGCCGGGGCAACACCAATACGGCGTCGAGATCGTCATGGTCGGTATCATGTCGCTTGGCCTGCCGGAAAGCACCACCGAGACGGTCATCGAGGCGATGAAGGCCCAGCAGCAGATCGCGGTCATAGACCTCCGCGACACGGGCGCCAGCGACGCTGATACCATCCGCGCCCGAGCGGACGACGCCAGCCAGCGCATCCTGGCCTTCGCCGCACGCAAGGCCGCGGAGATCCGCGCCGAAGGCCACCGCGAGGCCGGCGTAATCTACGCCGAGTTCGACGATGACTACACGGACTTCGCCATGTTCCTGCGGTCGCTGGAGTCGTTGCGTACGGAACTGGCGGCCAACACGGTCTTCCTGCTGGACGGCTCGCGGATACCGGCGGTGAGGTACTTCTTTGAGGGGCCGTTCCTGCCGACCGACAACGAGGACGAATGAGCATCGCCGCCTGATCGCGGGAGATAAGCCATGGCCGACGAGCGACACAACGATTGGCATACCGACCAGCCGAGACAGATCGGTCAGGGCCCCGACCGCCCGGCCGGGCCCGCGGCAGACACTGCCGGCGAGGCGCTGGCAGGGGCGCTGAGACTGAGCTTTCGCCTGCTGACGGTCATCATCGTGATGGTGATCGTCGCGTTCCTGCTGACGGGCATTCGACAGGTGAAGACCGACCAGGTCGGGGTCCGCAGCCGATTCGGCCGGATCGTAGGTACGGCCGGGCCCGGCCTGACCTACACCTGGCCCTTCCCCATCGGGCATATGGTGATCGTCGACCTGTCCACCCGCGAGTTGGCTATCGACGACTTTTGGATGTTTATCAGCACAGCCGACTCCCTTAAAGACCTTTCCGATGTTCGCTCGCCCGCACGGGGGCTGAGGCACGGCTGGGATGGGGCGCTGCTGACCGGCGACGGGAACTTGCTGCACGCTCAGTTGATGTGCAAGTACCTCGTGCGACAGGGACGCGACCCCCAACTCAACGTGGCCAATGCGGTGCTGTTCATAGCCAACGTCGACGATCAGGCGCCCGAGCCGGCAAGCAGGCGAGGCGAGCCCCTGCACTCCGAGCAGATCATCCGCAGTGTCGTTTGCAGGGCGGCCATACACGCCGCAGCCGCCCAGACGGCGGAGATGCTGCGAACAGATACGGGCAGCTTCACTGCCGACGTAATGGAATTGGCCCAGCAGCAGTTGGACGCGATGCACACGGGCCTGGAAATCCGGGCTCTCAACGCCGTGCGGATAAGCTGGCCCCTGAGAGTACTGGAAGACGTCGACGAGGTGAGCATCGCCCAGCAGGACGTCGCCAGGCTCCGCCGAGATGCCGAAGCCACCGCGCAGAGCAGGCTGTCCCGCACGGCCGGCCGGGGCTACGAACTGCTGGTGGGCAGCCTGGAAGGCCAGGGCTCGCCGGGGCTGATTACCCGGTACGCCCAGGCTCGTCGGGATGGCCAGGATGAGCTGGCCGAGACGCTGCTCCAGAAGATCGAAACAGTGCTTACCGGCGGCAAGCTGACGGACGGACCCCAGCCGGGGCTGATTCCCCTGTACTCACAGGCCCGCCAGGAAGGTCTGGATGAACTTGCCGACCGAGCCCTGACCAGAATTGACGAGGTGCTGCTGAGCGACGTGACAACCGGGCGGGCCCAGTCGATCATTCAGCAGGCCCTCAGCGACCGCTCCGGGATAGTCGAGCCGGTCAGGGGCAGGCTGGCGCAATTCACGCAGTTGCTGCCGCAATACCAGCGGCACCCGGAGTTCACCGTCGCCCGCCTCTGGGCCGATACGCGCGAAGCCATACTCGCCACCGCCTTCGTCGAGAAGTTCTACTTCGGCCAGGGCGATGGGCGCGTGGTCGTCAAGATGAACCGCGACCCTCGCGTGGCGCGGGCGCTGCAGAGGCAATCGTTACGGAGCGAGCAGGAAGAAGAGAGATGACAGGTCCGCCGCTCACCGGCTGCGGGGCCTGACGAATGACGACATGGCTACCGGCGATTACTACATCGAGACCGTCAAGCTGACGAAGATTTTCCGCGACTTTTGGCTGCGGGAGAGAGTTACGGCAGTGGCTGAGCTGGACCTGCAGATCGGCGCGGGGGAGGTCTTCGGGTTGCTCGGGCCCAACGGCTCGGGCAAGAGCACGACGCTGAAGCTGATACTGGGTTTGCTGTTTCCCACGCGGGGGCGGGTGGCGGTGTTCGGCCTTAGGCCCACCGACGTTCGCAGCAAGGCCCGCATAGGGTTCCTGCCGGAAGAGTCCTACCTGTATCCGTTCCTCGACGCGCGGGAAACGCTGGACTACTACGGCCGACTGTTCCACCAACCCCGCCGACAGCGAAGGGGACGGATCGACATGCTGCTGGAGATGGTCGGGCTGGAGCGCGTGGCCTACCGGCGGATCGGCGAGTACTCCAAGGGCATGCAGCGGCGGATCGGGCTGGCCCAGGCGCTGATCAACGACCCGGACCTGCTGATCCTCGACGAGCCCACCAGCGGCATGGACCCCATCGGCACGCGGGAGTTCAAGGACCTGATCCGCACGCTCGCCGGGCGCGGCAAGACGGTTCTGCTGGCCAGCCACCTGCTGGCTGACGTCGAGGAAGTGTGCGACCGGGTGTGCGTGCTCTACGGCGGGCAACAGCGGGCCCTGGGCGACATCGACGAGCTGCTGGCCCAACAGGACCGCACGCAGATCGTCACCAGCCGGCTGGACGAGGCCACGCTCGACAGGGTCCGGGCGGTCCTGACTGAAGCTTCGCAGGAGATCCAGGAGATCACCACGCCGCACGACAAGCTGGAGACGCTGTTCCTGAAGATCGTCCAAGAGGCCCAGGACAAACACCTGGCCACCAGCGGCGTCCGAGCCGGCGGGCCGGTCCCCGAGTTCCTCCGCACCGGCGAAGACGTCGTTGACGGCAGGGGAGTCATCGAGCAACTGGTCGCCTCCGGCCAGCCGCCCGAGGCGCCCGCCGCACCGGCCCAGCCGCCCCCGCCCCCAGCCGCCCCCGTCCCGGCCAGGGACGTGCTGGACGAACTCATAGTCACCAGCCAAGCCCCCGAGCCCATTCAACCGGCCGACCAGGCGCCCGATGAGCCTGCAGCGCCGGCCGACGACGACCGGCGACAATCTCAGACCGATCGCTCCGTCATCGACGACCTGCTGGCCGACGACGGCGACGGAAAGGACACGTAGCGATGGGCGGGCTTTGGTCGATCAGCCGCCACACGGTCATCCAGTGCATCCGTACCCGGTCGGTGGTGATGTTCCTGGTGCTGCTGGCGGTGATGCTGGCCGTCATGCCCTTCGTGTTGACCGGCGACGATACGCTGGCCGGACGGATCCGAACGTTCCTGTCCTACAGCACCGCCCTGACCGCCGCCGCCCTGAGCGTTCTGACGGTTTTCTTCACCGTCGCAGCCGTCAGTGAAGACGTGCGGACGCGGATGATCTTCTCCGTGGCGGTTAAGCCCGTGGCTCGCTGGCAGTACATGCTCGGCAGGTGGCTGGGCGTCGTGATGCTGACCACGCTGCTGCTTGTCGCGGCGTCGACGGGCATTTACGCGATGGCCATGTACCTTCGCACGGGCGCGCTTGCCGAGGCGATCAACGCCCGCGACCGCGCCGCCGTCGAAACGGAGGTGTTCACCGCCCGCAAGCGCGTCTCCCCCGTCCCCAGGGACATCGACGTCCAGACAATCCAACGCATCCGGTCGATGCAGGAGACCGGCCAATACAACGACGCCCTCGACGACTTCGCCAGGCGATTTGGCGAGGACCTGGCCGAGCAGGAGCTCTACAACGAGATCCACAAGCAGATCGCCCAGCGGCAGCAGTCCGTCAAGCCGATGGAGATGATCGGCTGGCGGTTCGTGGGCGTCAACGTCGGCGGCAACGAGTTCCACAGCTCCGGCCGGGTCGCGCGGGTCCGGCCGGACGATCGGCTAATGCAAATCCAGGCCGACGGCGACGTGATCGGCCGGCTCGTCTTCGGCGGGCCCGTGCGCGTAAACGGCATGGAGGCGTGGGTCGTCCAACTGAACAAGGACTCCTTCGACGTACAGTTCCAGGCGGAGGAGTTCAGCAGCTACGAGGTCTCCTCCATCGATGCGGGCGATGAGGTGGAGTTGACGATCGAACCGACGATACAGATTACCTACAAGGCGTCGGCCTCCGCCTACCCGCCGGACGGCCGGCTGCGAAGCCTGTGGATCGTGGCCAACCCGGGCGGCGATCGGGTCATGCTGGAGCGCAACGATCCGGTCCGGCAGCCGGCTACGCTGACGATCTCCGCTCGCGTCGTCGGGCGGGCGGTGGACTTGGATAAGTGGATAGCCCTCCGCACTGAGCAGATCGCACGCGAGGAAGGCCTGGACGAAGACCAAGCCAGATCGCAGGCCCTGCTTGAGCCGCCGCCGTTGCCGGCCGATGCGCCCCGCAGCGTCGTCACGTGGATGACCGACGTGCGATACCTCAACCAGCTCCACCCCATGACCGGCCAGGGGACGAGCGTGACGATCCTGGATGAAGACATCTCGATCATGTTTCGCGTGGGCAGCTTCGAGGCGAACTTCGTGCGCGGCGTATTGCTGACGATGATCCAGTTGGCCTACATCGCGGCGCTGGGCGTGCTGGCTGGAAGCTTTCTGGTGTTCCCCGTGGGATGCCTGCTGGTGTTCTCGCTGCTGCCTTTCAGCCTGTTTCGGGAGTACCTGACCGAAGCGGTCAAGATGACTCCTTCGGGCCAGTTGGAGTGGTACATCTGGCCTGGTCGGGTCATGGTCCACGGCCTGGCGGGCCTGCTGCCCGACCTGGAGAGCGCCTCGGCGGGGCGGTGGCTGGTCGACGGGATGTACATTTCCTGGTCGTTCGTGGGCGAGGCGGCGCTGTGGACGTTCATGGTCCGGACGGCGTTCGTGCTGGCTGTTGCGTGTTTGATTTTCCGGTCGCGGGAACTGGCCCGAGTGCAGGTCTAGCGCCGTGGTAGAATGATTTGGAAGCATTGGCGATGATGAACCCGATGAAGAAAGCTCAATTGCTCTGGCTGGCGGCGGCGGCGGCGCTGCTGCTGCTGGCGGGCATGCTCCAGGGGCCCCTTGCCGAGACGACCTCCGATCGCGAGTTGTTCATCGAGGCCAACATCACCACGGAGAAGTCCATCGTCGAGGTGCTGCCCGGCGGGCTGCGCGCCCTGGCTTTTTCTTACATTTGGCAGCGGTCGCAGGAGCAGCACATGGCCGGGCGGCACTACGATGCGCGGGAGCTGGCCGACCTGGCGTGCCGGCTGATGCCGAACTTCCCCGGCGTATGGAGCTTCCACGCGTGGAACATGGCGTGGAACATCTCCGTCACCACGCACACGCCGGAGGAGCGGTGGCACTGGGTCAGCCAGGGCATGGAGCTGCTGCGCGACGAGGCGATTCCACGCAATCGCCGTTCGCTGCTGCTGTACAAGGAGCTGGGGTGGATATTCTTCTCCAAGATGGGCCAGTCGCTCGACGAGATGCACCCGTACTACAAGATGGTCTGGGCAGCCCAAATGCAGCGCCTGCTCGGGGCGACCAGCTACGGCTCGACGGCGGAGGTTATCGAGGCGTTTCGCCCCATAGCTGAGGCCCCGCTGGATAAGTCACTGCTGAGGCAGGGCGGGAACATCCCCGGTACGAACTCCCCGGAGATCATCCAGCGCGATCAGCTCGAGGTGCTCATGCGCGACCCGGGCGTGGCCGAGTACGCCGGTCTGCTGGCGGCATACGACGTGCAGGTCGACCAGGGGCTGCTGTCCGTCTACAACAGGTACAGCTTGGACCTGGCCGTCGACGTGGTCCGTGTCACCCCGCCGGAGCTGCCGACCGACCGGGATCGCGAGCTTTCCGAGCTGATCAACTCGCCCGCCCACGCCGAGGCCCGGGCGAAGATGCTCGCCTTCGTTCGCGCGCAGGTGCTGTGGAACGTCTACAGGATGGACCCGCAGTGGATGTACGAGCTGATGGTGAAGTTCAACGCCCCGCTGGACTGGCGGATGCCTGAGCCGCACGGGTTCTACTGGATCACCTACGGAACGCACATCGCCGAGGACACGCCCATAGGGGATATCACGGCGATCAACACCGACCGCGTCGCGATGTTCTGCCTCAAGACGCTCACCTGGCGGGGCCGGCTGGTTTACATCGACAATCCCAACGACCCTGACCGCCCGACACTGCGGTATCTGTTCGACTGGCGATTCATCGCGCCGACCCAGCAGGAGTACCTCTCAGCCGTACAGGGCTCCCTGCAGCCCGGCCAGGAAATGCGGGACAACCCGTTCAAGGACGGTCATCAGAATTACCTCATCAGCGTTATCCAGGCGCTCTTCGCGGGGGATCGCCGGGGCGAGGCCAGGCGGTACTACCAGTGGCTCAGGGACGAGTACCGTCCCTTCGGGCCTCAGTGGCTGATGGACCTGGAAGACTTCGTGGTCTATTCGCTCAAGACAGAGGGGGCGCTGTACGTCGACGTGGCTGCGGTGCAGGTGCAGGTGTCCTTGCAGGCGGCGCTGGAGGACCTGGCCTATGACGACATTGAGGGATTCCAGGCCAGCTACGACTACGCTCGCTGGGCCATATACGACACGTTCCTGAGAGACGCATCCGATCAGTACATGGTGAGGCCCTGGGAGGAAATACTCACCGACATCACTAGAGAGATGCTGATCTACCCGCAGAGCCAGGGCGTTTGGCTGTCGATCGAAGACAGGTCGGCCCTGTACCATCGTATTGAGAGCTTCGCGCCGGGCATCCAGCAAGCGATGTACGATTCCCTGCGGCACAGCCCGCTGCCCGCCCAGTGCCGCGCCGCGGGAATCGATTTCAACAAGGCATTTCCCGATCCGACGGCGCCCGACACGCCGGCAGGCAACAGCGGCAATCCGTTCCAGTGGCAGAACGGAAATACCAGGTGATCACCGGCCGCCGCGGCGCGCGTGGGGGCCTTTCCGTGTCGGCTCGTCGAACGTCGCCTTGCGCCGCAGGATGTGGTGGTAGCTCTGGACGAAGCGGTGCGACTCATCCCGGACCGATTGCAGCAGCCTCAGGGCCGCGTCACGCCGGGGCAGGCGGAGGGGCTTGCTCCGGCCGAGCACGTAAAGCTCCTCGTCCTTCTTGGCCAGTGATATCAGCACCGGCGGGCGGAACTCCAGCCCGTCGAACGCGCCAAGCGCCGCCGACAACTGTCCCTTGCCGCCGTCGATCAGGATGACGTCCGGAAACAGCCCCTCGTTCATCCCCGCGCGGTTGTAGCGCCGCCAGACCACCTCGCGGATCGAAGCGAAATCGTCGCCGATATCGACGGACTTGATCTTGTACCGGCGGTAGGCGCTCTTGAGCGGCTTGCCGTCGATAAAGCACACCACGGCCCCGCACAGCTCCTCGCCGCCGAGGTGGGCGATGTCCACGCCCTCGATCGTCCGCGGGGCGGCGGGCAGGGCCAGCACCTCGCCCAGCCGGGCCAGGCCTTCGGCGGGGTCGACGTAGAACACCTCCGGCTGGATGTGCTCGCCCACCAGGCCTCGCTTCTGCAATCCCCCCAGCGCGCGGAGCTCGTCGCGCATCGCCGCCGCCCGCTCGAACTGAAGCGCCTTGGATGCCCGCTCCATTTGGGCGGTGAGCTTCTTGCGAAGCTGGGCGCCCTTGGAGTTGAGGAAGGATATCAGGTCGCCGATCTGCTCGGCGTAGTCCTCACGGCTGGCCCTGTCCGCGCACGGGGCCGTGCACTGCTTGATGTTGTGCAAGATGCACGGGCGGAAGTAGCGGCGATGCTCGTCGGCTTGGTCGATGTCCAGCTTGCACGTGCGAAACTTGAACACCCTTTGCATCAGCGGCACGGCGGCCCGCAGGTCGGCTGGGCTGGTGAAAGGCCCGAACAGCCTGACGCCCTTTGTGAGCGGCTGGCGAGTGATTGTCACGCGCGGGAAGTCCTCGCCCGTGGTGATCTGAAGGTAGGGGAAGCTCTTGTCATCCTTCTGGCGTTCGTTGAAGCGAGGCTGAATGTCCTTGATCAGCCGGCTCTCGTGCAGCAGGGCGTCGACTTCGCTGTCGCATTCCAGCACGGCCACGTCGACGACGAGCTGGCGGACCATGCGGTCGATCTCCGGGCCGCGCGTCGATAGCAGGTCCGCCGCGGGCTGAAAGTAACTGGCTACGCGCGGGCGGAGCGACTTGGCCTTGCCGATGTACAACACGACCCCGCCGGCGTCCTTGAACAGGTAGATGCCGGGGACTGTAGGTAAGGTGGCAATCTTCTCCCGCAGTTGATCCAGAATGACGTCGCGCCGCTTGACCATAACGCCATTATACGCCGGGCCCGGAGATTCCAAGATACAAGAAACAAGGTGCAAAGCCGTCGTGTTCGGCAGGAAGTCGCGAAGCGCCCCTTTGTATCTTGTTTCTTGTATCTTGGAGTTTAAACTTTTCGTCGAAGGCGGCCGTTACGCTTCGACAGGCTCGTCGAACTCCACGCCGATGGCGAGATGGCCTATCTTGATAAGAGCGTGGCGGTCTACTCGCTTGATTATCGCCGGCAGGAATTGTCCGGACAAGCCGGCCAGCTCCGGCCGGTCCACGCCCTTCATCGTAAGGCGAACGGCCTGGCCGACCTTGACGGGCGTGGCTGCCGGCACGTACATGAGCATGCCTCCGCGCGAGACATCCACGGCGCGGGCGGGGAATTCTCTTTTGCTCGCCACGTGTTCTACGCGCACACTAACCGGCGCCGGATATCGCCGGTAGACGCGTCGGTCGGCTGATGAGTCCACGTGCATGGCCGGTCCAATCAATATATTGAACCTTGAATGGCGAACGTAACATCTGATGGGCGATTTGCTCGGATTTCTCATAGCAACCCGCCCTGGCAGGTTGCATTGGCAATTCAAAGGTCAATAAGTACTATCGGAACGCGTGTTCCGGGAATTATAGTTATTGCGCGCCCGCGATCTCCGGTTAGCGGGACCAAGGAAGCGAGTATATGGCCTGCAAAAAGCTAAGACGTATCGGGATACTGACCGGCGGAGGGGATTGCCCCGGCCTGAACGCCGTGATCCGCGCGGTCGCCAAGCCGGCCATGAGCGCCGAAGTGGAGGTAATCGGCATCGCCGATGGGTACCTGGGCCTGATCGAGAATCGCCTGCATACGATGACCACCACCGAAGTCAGCGGCATACTGACGCAGGGCGGGACGATCCTCGGCTCGTGCAACAAGGCCAACCCCTCCAATTATGCCGTCCGCGTGGGCGATAAATGGGAGCGCCGCGACGTCCGCGACCAGGTGGTGGAGAACTACCACCGGGCCGGTCTGGATGCCATGGTCATCATCGGCGGCGACGGCACGATGTGCGGGGCGGCCGAGCTGATAGAGCGCCAACTGAACATCGTCGGCGTGCCGAAGACGATCGACAACGACCTGTGGGCCACCGAGGTGACGTTCGGGCACGACTCGGCGGTAGCCACCGCCACCGACGCGCTGGACAAGGTCCACACCACCGCCTCCAGCCATCATCGCGTGATGGTCGTCGAGTTGATGGGTCGCTACGCAGGGTGGATCGCCCTGCACGCGGGGCTGGCCAGCGGGGCCGACGTGATACTCATTCCCGAAATACCCTTCGACTTGGAAAAAGTCGCCGCCAGGTGCACCGTTCGGCGGTCCGTCGGCAAGGGCTTCACGATCATCGCCGTCGGCGAAGGCGCCAAACCCGTCGGCGGCGACCAGATCGTCGACCACATTGTGGAGGACTCGCTCGACCCGATCCGCCTCGGCGGAGTGGGCAAATTCGTTGCCGACGAAGTGCAAGACCTGAGCGGGCTGGACAGCCGGGCCATCGTGCTCGGCCACGTGCAGCGCGGCGGGACGCCGACGGCATACGACCGCATCCTGGCGACGAAGTTCGGGTATCACGCCTTCGAATTGCTTACCGGCGGACAGTTCGGGCGCATGGTCGTCTCGCAGGAAGGCCGGATCAGCTCGGTCGCTATCGACGAGGTGGCGGGAAAGGTCCGCACCGTGCCGGCGGACTGCTGCACGCTGGCGGCTGCGCGATCGATCGGCACGAGCTTCGGAGACTAACCGGCTGTGACCACCCCGATCCGTTTCGACCTCCGACGGCCAGACGCGAGGCCGCTTAAGCTCGCCGCCGGCATCCTGGCGGCTGTGATCGTCCTGTGGGCATGGCCGGCGGCCGCGCAAGGACAGGCGGGCCTGCAACGGGCCGTCGCCGCGCTCGTGGCCCGGTATGAAAGGGCGTCCGGGGCGGTGGTGGGCGTATCGGTGCGGGACACCGCCACGGCCGACACGTTGGTCGAGATCCGCAGCGGCGAGTCATTCGTCCCGGCCAGCAACCTCAAGCTTCTGACCGTCGCGGCGGCCCTGGAGCGGCTGGGGGCCGACTTCCAGTTCGTCACGCGCGTCTACTGCCGCGGGCGGGACGTGATCGTCGTGGGCGACTTCGACCCGACGCTCGGCGACCCCCGGCTGGCCGACGAGCTCGACCGGTCAATCTACGCCGAGTTGGACGCGTGGTCAGCCGCCATCGTCGAGCACCTCGCAGGCCGGAGCGTCGGCGACATAATCCTGCTGACGCCGGGCTTTTCCACCGGCAGCCGGCCCGCGACCTGGCCGGACCGTCACTACGCCTCATGGTTCGGCGCGCCGGTGGCGCCGCTGAACTTCTGCGGCAACTGCATCGGCGTGACATTCGATCTTTCGGGCGGCCGGGTGCGACCGACGCTCACCCCCACCAGCCGGCACATTAGTGTGGTCAACAACATCGTCCCCGGCAGCCGACACGTCTGGTCGCTCAGGGCCAATGCCGACGTGTCGGTCGTCACGTTGACCGGCCGCGTCACCGCTTCCACGGGTCAGTTCTCGCCGGTCGGCAATCCGCAGATGCTGCTCGGGCGAGTGTTGGCCGATCGGCTTGCCCGGGCGGGCGCGACGGTGGACGGCGGCATTCGCGTCGACAGCGACAGTGGCTCGCCGCCTGATGACGCCGTCCTCGTGGCCGAAATTCGGACGCCGATCGCCTACGCCATATGGCTGGCTGACAAGCACAGCCTGAACATGGCGGCTGAGTGCCTGCTGCTTCGCAGCGGCGACGGCACGTGGGAAGGCAGCGCCCAAGTGATGACCGACACGCTGGTCGAGGCGTTCGGCATCGGAGCCGACGACCTGACGATCCGCGACGGCAGCGGCCTGTCGCCCGACAACCGCGTCACGCCGGCGGCGATGACCAGCGTGCTGGCCGCGGCCGTCACGGGCGACGGCGGCGAGCTCCTGCTGAACTCCCTGCTGATCGTCGGCCGCGAAGGCCGAATGGTCGACCGCCTGTCCGCCCCGGCCTACCGCGGGCGGGCGTTGGCCAAGACAGGCTACATCTCCGGCGCGCAGTGCCTCAGCGGCTTCATTCTCGACACCGACGGGCGCCCCGCGCTGACCTACTCGATTCTGGTCAACCGCGTGCCCGACGGGCGGGGCAAAGTCGCCCAGCAGCTGCACGATGACATCTGCCGGCGCCTCATAGACGCCCTGGATGCACGCCGGCAGGAGTGATGCCCGCTCGCCCGGCCATTCGGCCAACCCCTGCCAGCCGCTACTCGCCGACGATCTGCGCGACGATGTCTTCTACGGTTACGATCCCGACGTGTCGGCCGGCCTGGTCGGCGATGATCACCATCATCGCGTTGGCCCGCTGGAAGGCCACGAACGCATCGATGATGGGCTGGCGAGCCGGCAGGACTAAGGGTCGGCCCATCAGGTCGGCCGCTGCGGCGTCGTCGTCGACGAGGATGTCGTAAACATCCAACACTCCGGCGACCTGTCCGTCGGCCTCATGGAGAGGAATGCGCGAATAGTCGTGCCGGCGGACAAGTTCCAGCAGGTCATCTCGCCCGACGTCCACCGGCGCGCCGACAACGTCAGCCATCGGGACCATCACATCCCGCAACGACAGTTGAGAGACGCGCATCGCGCGGTCGGCCATTGCCGACTGGAAATCCGTCAGCATGCCGCTTGCCCGTCCTTCCGCTACGGCGGCTTCGGCGCCCGTGTGGCCGAGCAGATGGCCCGGCCCCTTGCGTTCGCCGAGCAGCCACAACAGGCTCGCCGCAAAGCCCCGCACCAGCGGCGCGAGCCCGCAGGCGTTGAATACCGCGCTGGCGGCCCTCAGCAGCCACGTCAGGCGGTACACCATCGTCTCGGCAGTCCTCTGGAAGACGCTCTTTGGGATGCTGTCCTGCAAGACGAACATCAGCGGCGTGGCTACGGCCATCGTGTACCAGCGGGCGTTCCCGCCGGCGCCGCCCATCACGAACATAACGCTTATGCTGAACGTCGCGACGTACTTACAGAGGTTGGTGCCGATCAGCAGCACCGACAGGATGTTGTTGAAGTTCCGCCCCATTCGTTGCAGCGTAACGGCGGCAGGCACGCCGGCCTCCGCGCGAAGATCCAAGCGGATCTTGTTGATCTTGTAGATGCCCGTCTCCAGGCCGCAGAATATCGCGTCCAGACACGCGCAGCACACCAGCACCACCGCCCAGAAGGCATAGACTGTCGCCGTCGCCGTCATGGCTGCCCCTCCGTCAGCTCGACGCGCAGCTTGCCGATCCTCCGACCTCGCATCGTTTCGACGGTGAATCGCAGGTTGCGGTAGTCGGCCGACTCGCCCGCCTGGGGCACCTTGCCCAGCAGGGCCGTGACGAATCCGCCGATGGTGCTTATCCGCCCCTCCTGGAGGTCCATGTTGAACGCTTCAGCCCATTCGTGAATCGCCAGGTCGCCGTCCAGCAGGTACTGGCGGTCGCCTATTCTCTGCACGGCGGGGCCTGCCCGGCCGTTTTGGATGCGCGGAAAGTCACCGACGATTTCCTCGAGGATGTCCTGCAGGCGTATCAGCCCCGCCGCCCCGCCGTATTCGTCCACGGCGATGGCCAGCCCCTGGCCGGTCTGGCGAAACTGCAACAGCACACGCTCGATATTGGCCCCAGCCGGCACGAACGCCACTTCCTCCAGCAGCTCATCGAGTGCCCGGTCCGTCTCCAGCAGCACCCGCTTGGCGCGGACCACGCCGACGATGTGGTCGATGTCGCCGCGATACAGGGGCACCGAGTCCACGCGGCGGCGCCGCAGCTCATCGGCCAGGTCGGCGGTCGGCTGGTCGATGTCGCAGGCGAACATGTCGACGCGAGGGGTCATCACGTCGGCTACGCGAAGCTGCGACAACTGGACGATCTCGCTGATCAGCGTGTGCGCGTCGCCGTCCAGCAGCCCGCGCTTTGCAGACAGCTCCAACAGCGCGGTCAGCTCGTCGGGCGTGATGTCGGTATCGTACGGCTGGGCGGGCGCGATGATCTTTACCAGCGGCGTAATCAGGAGAGTTTCCAGCACCCAAAGCGGCACGAACAGCACTCGCCCGACGATCATCAACACGCCGGAGGCAGCCATCGCCCACCGCTCGGCCGCTACGAATGCGAGCATCTTCGGCGCTACCTCGCCAAGCAGAATCAGCGCCAGAAGCGCCGCCAGCGACGCCAGGGCCGCCTGCCAGGCCCCCATGCCCGACAGGTCCTTCATCCGCAGCACCATCACCGCCACCGTGGCCGAGAACGCCACGTTGACGATCATGTTGCCCAGCAGCAGTATGTTGAGCGT
>SDBT01011380.1_pt1 | contig 14323 bp, 12 predicted proteins | sample 2277101 | NCBI WGS metagenome assembly SDBT01 (sample SAMN10404973, study PRJNA504765) | marine sediment metagenome | isolation source: marine sediment core GS10_PC15, 103 cmbsf | place: Arctic Ocean: Southern Knipovich Ridge | collected 2010 | reverse complement strand
CGCTGGGAAAACATCCTCGAGTTGCGTGCCGTGGCACAGGAATATCGCGATTCGCCGTCATCGGATGGCCTGGCTATCTTCCTTGAGGGAGTTGCCCTTGTCTCTGATGTGGATGGACTTGATGGCAGTACCGACTCGGCAACGCTGATTACCCTGCACCAGGCAAAAGGGCTGGAATACCCGGTGGTCTTTATTATCGGCATGGAGGAAGGCATATTACCCCATTTCAAGTCGCTTGATGACCCTTCGCAGATGGAAGAAGAGAGGCGATTGTGCTATGTAGGCATCACCCGTGCCAAAGATAGGATATACCTGGTGCGCGCTTTCCGCCGCAGCCTGATGGGAAGCAGCACCGTAAACAGACCGTCGCGCTTTCTGGAGGATATACCGTCGCACCTGATTTCGGGGGGCAGTCGATGGCAGGGTGAGGACAGTCGAATTGCCGAGGCGATGTACTCCTGGAACAGGGCGCCGGCGGAGAAGCCGGTTAGTCTGGAATTAAAAGCGGGCGATCACGTTCGCCATGCCGAGTTCGGCGACGGGATTGTGGTTGGCTGCCAGCCGGTCAAGGATGATGCCGAGGTGGTGGTGGCTTTTGACGGCGCCGGACTGAAAAAGCTGCTGCTGAGTTTCGCCAAGTTAGAGAAGGTGTAATTTTTTTACCCCTTAACCACCCCACCTCTGAGATATCTTTTCCCACCCTGCCGCCCTCGTGACATCCATGTCTTATCCCGTTAGTTTTATCCCCATCACCCCACAGAAAGTTCAAGAGAGGCTACACCCGCAAATAAACAGTGGGCGTTTAAGAGGGGCTTCGCCCCTCTTACTACTAACTCCCCCTCTCCTTGATAGGAGAGGGGGATAAAGGGGGTGAGGTAGATAGAATAATACTTTGACTGGGTTAAAATAAAAGGCTAAACTTTAAAGAGAGTATTGACAAGTTACACGGAAACGTGTAGGATATATTTGATGACCATCAAAGTCCTGGATAAAGCAATAGTCTCCCAGATTGCCGCCGGCGAGGTGGTGGAAAGGCCGGCATCGGTGGTGAAGGAGCTGGTGGAGAATTCACTGGATGCCGGCTCCAGCCAGATTTCGGTTGAGGTGAAGGGTGGTGGTGTTAATCTCATCCGGATTACGGATAACGGCAACGGTATATCGTCGGGAGAGGTGGAACTCGCCTTTCAACGACATGCCACCAGTAAGATAGGCAATCTGGAGGATTTGCAGTCTATCCGGAGTCTGGGCTTTCGCGGAGAGGCGCTACCCAGTATCGCGGCGGTGTCCGATATTGAACTTGATACCTGTGCCGACGGCGAATCGGCAGGTACTCATCTCAGCCTGAAGGATGGCGTTACCGTCAACTGCCAGAATCAGGGTCGACCCCGCGGAACGACGGTTATAGTACGAAACCTGTTCCGCAGGATCCCGGCAAGGTTAAAATTCCTGAAATCGCTGTCCACGGAAAACAGTCGCATCGCTAATGTGGTCAGTCAATATGCTCTCTGTTTTCCCGAGGTAAGATTTACTTTGCTGTTCGACGGGAAGTCAACGCTGAGAACATCCGGGAAGGGAAGGTTAATCGACACCGTGATTGATATTTACGGCACCGAAATAGCCCGGAACATGCTGAAGGTTGAGAATGAGGGGGAGTGGCAACGCGAGATGGCGACTCCGCTGGAGGTGACCGGCATGGTTAGCTCGCCTGCCGTCAGCCGCTCCGGACGGGGCTACCTCAGTTTCTTTGTTAATCGACGCTGGGTGAACAGTCGCCTTCTAGCCTGGGCAGTGGAGGAGGCTTACCACGGTCTTTTAATGGCGGGAAAACACCCCATAGCCGTTATCAATATATCCATACCGCCGGAGGAACTGGATGTTAATATCCATCCCGCCAAGAGCGAGGTGAAATTCCAGAACGAGCGGATGATTTTTAGCGCTGTCCAGAAAATGGTTCGGCGCGCTCTGGTTGAGCAGATGCCGGTGCCGAGAATCGAGGAGACGGCAACCGCCTATGCCTCTCCGGCGCAGAAGATGCCGGAGTTGTGGACTGCCGCCGGAAGCAGCGGACGACTCAACGCTCCAACACCGGAAGCGCTGCCGTCACTTAACGCATCTTTACCGGTACTGCGGGTAGTGGGGCAGGCACTGACCGGCTACATCGTCGCCGAGGGTCCCGACGGACTTTATCTTATCGACCAGCATGCCGCCCACGAGCGCGTCCTCTTCGAGAAGATTAAGCAACAGGGGTCGGCGCAGGAACTGGAGGTCCAGGGACTTCTGGAACCGTCAACGCTAGAAGTAAATCCCAAACAAGAGGAAATTTTAAAATCGCGCTATCAGGACCTGGCGGAATTCGGTTTCACCATCGAGCCTTTTGGCGATAGGACCTATCTTGTCCGTACCGTACCCCGTTTACTGCACAACGGGGACTGGGCGGCGATGCTGAGGGAATTGCTTGATTCCCTGTCTGGTGGGGGTGGAGATAACTGGGGGGAGAAAGCGGCTATCTCTCTTGCCTGCCACGGCGCGGTAAGGAGCGGCAAGAAATTAAGCGACGACGAGATGCGGGAGCTGGTGCGGCAGCTGGAGCAGACCGCCAATCCTCACACCTGCCCGCACGGGAGACCGACCATGATTCACCTCAGCGCCGGTCAACTGGAAAGGGAGTTCGGCAGGAGATAGCTATTCCCATAGATAACCCGCTGGTGCTATGACTCTCCCTCCACCGGCCTCTGGAGCAGCTCCCACCTGACCATGCCGTCCTCGATCAGCTGGCGAATTTTCCTTTCCTGTGGGGTAAGGTTGACCGTCTTGCTGGTTTTTATCTCCATAATGACTATTTCCCGGGGGTCGCCCTCCGCCAGACCGGGGAAGATGATTAAATCTATCGGACTGCCGATAAACCTGGCTTCCGTCGGGTCATACTTGAACTCGGGAAGATATGGCGCCATCTGCTCGGTGAATTTACCGCCCAGTACCGCCCGACTCTGCGCAATCGCCACTTTGGAAACCCTTCCCCTTTCTTCCTGCCAGTGCAATTCCTCGGCTTCCTGCCACTGCCGGAACCTTCTCTCAAACTTCTGCTCGGCAAGTCTGTAAACGCCCAGGATAACCAGTACCGCCACTATCAGGATAATTAAAACCAGGACAACAGCTCCCATTGTCAGCCTCCCAGAGTTCCGATTCAAAGATACGGCGTATTTCCTATATAAGCACACTCCGCTGCCATTATCAAGGGGGAAGAATACCGCCTTTCACAATACCATGACTGTTCTCTCCTGCCTGTCGTCATTGCGAGCGAAACGAAGCAATCTCTTTTTATTATTTACCTCACCTCCTGTGTCCCCCTCTCCTTAAAAAAGGATAGTTTCAGAATGGCTTCGCCTATTTTTATCTTTTCCCACCCTGCCACCCTCGCATCATTCGTGGCTTATCCCGTAGTTCTTTTCCCCCTTTCCTTTGACACTTCGTAAGAATAGGGATTAAAAGGAGAGTTAAAGAGAGGCAAAGCCTCTCTTATATATAACTCCCCCTCCCTTGGCAAGGGAGGGGAATAAAGGGGGAGGGTTCCCCAACATTAAGGGGATAAGGTAAAAAAATCAACCAAATGCAAATAAAAACAAGAATATCACTTAAATAATGAGAGGAAAATGTAAGCAGACAGGACTTAACTGCTGCCGGGTTTGACCAGGGGAATCTGGGCGGCGCATAACGGGCAGTCCTGCGGCGAGTAGGTAATCGTTTCCGAGCGGAGACAACTGAAAAGCGGTATGCCGAATTCCACCTTCTGTGTGGAGCGGTCGACCAGCACGCCAATACCGGCGACCTTACCCCCCAGACCGGTTACCGCCTCAATTACCTCTCGTATGGAGCCACCGGTGGTCAGAATATCATCAACGATGAGAACCCTCTCTCCGGGAGCGATGTGAAAGCCCCGCCGGAAAGCCCTGCCGGAAGCGCCTTCCTTCTCGGCGAAGATACCGCGCACTCCAAGCTGCCGGGCGACTTCATACGCCAGGATTATGCCGGGTGTGGTAGGGCCAGCGACAACCTGTACCGCGCTTTCCCGGAAATGGTCGGCAATCATGCCGCATAGTTTCTCCGTATATTCAGGATATTGCAGGACCCGGGCTTTCTCCCAGTAGACGGGAGAGTGCAGTCCGGATGCAAGCAGGAAATGCCCCCTGAGTATAGCCCCCGCTTTTTCAAATATTTCTTCTGTATTATCGGCCAACCCGGACTCCTGATTATTTTTTAAATAGCAATGTGCCCTATCGCGAAAATAGCCACCACTGAAAGGGATAAAATCATGTTCTAATCCCGTACCAGATAACCCTGGTAATATTCTTAGTTGCGCGCCATCGCCAGTTGTTCCTGCAGCGAGTAATTAGGCGCCAGCCCCCAGCTATTTGGCGGCCAGATTGACAACCAGGCTTTACCGATTATGTTATCACGCGGCACTACCCAGCCGGTGTGTGAATCGTTGCTATTATCCCGGTTGTCGCCAAGAACAAAATAATTATCCTCCGGCACTTCCATCTCTTCTACAGTATAGCCGGGAGGGTTCTTAATATAGGGTTCATCCAGCTCGGAATCGTTGACAAAGACGGCTCCCATTTTAACCTCGACGGTATCGCCGGGCAGGGCAATGATACGTTTGATATAATCTCCTTTTCGACCTTCCGGTGGCTGAAATATAACAATATCGCCTCTCCGGGGTTCCCCGAAGGTATAAACGACTTTATTGACCAGCAATCTCTGCCCATCCTGGAAGCTTGGCTGCATGCTGGTACCGATGATAACGAAGGTCTGGATTGTGGCTTGTGCCACAAAGAAAATTACCGCCGCCAGTATCAGCGTTGTGATAAATTCACGGAAGAAAGATTTCACTACAGTACCTTCTAATAAATTCAATACTAATTATACCCTATTTGTCTTTATCCTGCCAGTTGGGGATTGTTAATTGACCTCACCCCCTTTATCCCCCTCTCCTTAAAAGGAGAGGGGAAAGAGTATGGTAGAGGGGCTTCGCCTCTCTATGACTCTCTATCTTCCCACCTCCACCCACAGCCTTTCGCCATCGGTTATGAATTCTATGGTGCCGTGCTCGTCGGTGCGGAAAATATTTTCTGGGTCAATCCCCTCCTCTAATCTTTCCAGCACCTCGCCAACGGGATGACCGAACCGGTTATCGGCGCCTACCAAGATAACCGCCAGATGAGGGTCAACTACCATCAGAAACCCGGGTGTGGTCGACGTATCCGAGCCGTGGTGGGCGACCTTCAATACCGTGCTTCGCAGCTCAATCCTTTGCCTGATTAGTTCCCATTCCATCTCTTTCATGATATCGGCGGTAAGCAGAAAGCTAACCTCACCTTTACTCAGGCGTAATACCAGGCCGTTATTATCCACGTCCGACTCCGTACCGGTCAGTGGATTTACCGGTGGATTGAGTACGTCGATGACGGTTCCATTACCTAAATTAATCCGCTGACCGGATTGAGCCAGGGTATGCCAAATATTCTTTTCATCGATAAGCGTAAGCCACTCGTCATTTACCGGGGAACTGTATTCTAAATCAGAATAGAGCACCTGGTCTACTTGATAGCGCTGCAACACTTCAACCAGGCCGGTTTGGTGGTCATAATGAGGGTGAGTTGAAACCAATAAATCGATAGTCCTATCCCAGAAAGGCATTTTTTTGCCCAGTTCCAGAGTTATTAACCGGGGGCTGGGCCCGCCATCAACCAGAACCTGCCGGTTTCCCTGCTGAATCAGGACGGCATCACCTTCACCAACGTTAAGAAAACTTATATGAAGGTTATCATCCGGCATCTCAGCCGCCGTGAGTGACGTAAAGCTGGGTCTTAGTAACAGTGGTGGAAAACTCCAATTCCTGGGCAGTCTGGCAACAAGATTCGCAGAGACATCTGCACCCGACTTTAACCGGACGGTAGCGACGGGTATCAAGTTTGTTAATTTCTTATGATGACTCCGGAGCCAGATAGCGACAGCCAGGGCGGAATAGTAACCTCCGATAAAGATGGGGCTAACCGAGCCTGCTTCCATAGATGACAGGGGAAGCGCTGCCAGGCCGCTGACCACCAGTATCATATATGATAGAAAAAACCAGGTTAGCCAGCCCATAACCTGAGCGGCGGAAAGGGCAATAAAGCCCAGTCCTCCGGCTAAAATACCGGTGATGATAATTCCGGGCAGGGCTGGCAGGGCAAGAAATGTAGCCAGCGGAGCCACCAGTGAAATAATGCCGAAGTAATAGGCAACAACCGGCCAGACGGCTATTATCGCTCCCAGGGTTACACTCAATGTATCGCTGGCGGTCCTGGCAATTGATACCGCAGTGCCTTCTTCACCCAGCGCTATCCTGACGGTATTTCTTCCCAGTGATTGCAGGACCGGAAAAATAAAAATTAAACCGGCCATTGCCAGATAGCTGAGCTGGAAAGCAGCGTCCCACAGAATGAACGGACTGATACCAACCATCACGGCGGCGGCAAAGGTCAGGGCGGTAATGGCGCTGCGTTGCCTGCCCAGAAGTTCCGCGGTGAGGAACAGGCTGGCCATAATGGCGCCCCGGACCACCGGTGGATGCATACCGGTAAGTATGGCATAAAGCCAGATTGTTACCAGGGCTATCCAGACATAAATGTAACGACGGCGGCCGAAGAGCCATATGCCGATGCTTATCAGGATACCGGCGATGATACTGAGGTGGAGACCGGATATCGCCAGGAGGTGGGTGGTACCGGTACTGGCGAAGTCGGCTTTAAGAGATGACGGCACCATACCCCTAATACCGAGAATGATAGCTTCAGCCAGTGATGCCTGTGGTTCCGGTAAGACCTTAACAATAGTCTGGTCAAGATGTCCTCTCAGTGAATACATCCATTCCAGCGGTTTAAAACCTTCCCCCCTTGCCTCTATTTCTATTTCAGGGTAAACCATGATGGTATAGATTCCCTGGTGAGCTAAATATCCCTTATAGTCAAAGTCATCGAATTGAGAAGGTGTCTCCAGTATCCCGGATACCAGGAGCACATCGCCATACCGATACTCAGGGTACCTGGGCACAAATAGCAGGGCAGTCCCTTCAACCGGTTGCCACTTATTATCCAGTTTTATTTCACCGGCGGACAGGTTAAGGTGTGTGCTTTTATCCCTTGCCTCCGGGTCCCCGGCAACCTTTCCTCTTATTTCCACACTTCCCTGGTCATTGTAGAAATGAAGATAGCTCTCGTTAACCGTATGCAGTTCCGAATAGGAATAAGAGGCAGACGCAAAGAAGATTACAATACTCAAGCCGGTTAAGATAGCTATTTTCTGGTAGCGGCGCCCAAAGAGGAAAAGAAGAGCCGGAACAAGACCGATAAGGGCAAGAGCTAATGGCAGATAAAATTCAGCTCCCAGGAAAATGCCAGCTATCCAGGCGCCGCTAAGATAAATGAGTGGCACTATTCTTCATCCTGAATATCAGTCGACTACCGTAATCAGGCGTTTAATTTTTTCGTACGTCGTCGTTCCCATGCCTTCTATTTTTATCAACTCATTAGTATTATGAAACAGACCGTTTTGCTGGCGGTAGTCAATAATGGCTTGTGCCCTGATTTCACCGATACCGGGAAGCGACTGTAACAGCCACGCTTCCGCTGTATTAATGTTGACTTTTTGCGGTTGCGTTGCATCTTCCGCCCCGGGTACGTGGAGGTTGAGTCGGCTGAGGTCGGCATCGCCAGTCGTTCCGCCTGCAGCCAGAATCACGGATTTTATGCTATCCCCGTCTTTCATGGGGTAGATACCGGGACTATTAACCGCGCCATTTATTGAAATCTCGCCCTGTAGTTTCGGGCCTGGTGGTATAATAATCTCTATTGTTCCATTTGAGTCGTTTTTTAACCAGATTACGATGCTGCTGGTAACAATGACAGCTATTAAAAGGATGATAATCAGCATCCAGAGCTTATTATACCTGTTCATGGATAACCTCCCGGTAATAGCTGAAGCTAATTACAATAGTAGTTTAACGCATGGAAATAATGATGCGGTTATAGACCTTCATATTTGATAGCCCGCACACACAGCGGAAATTGGTTTGCTTTGAATCCGAAATAATTATCGAGATTCTTTAGGAGCCACTCAGCGTAGCCCGCAATGTCTCTTCCGATTCAGGGGTAGTAAGAGCGATTACCCGGTCTCCCGCCTCAAGAACGGTATGAGCTGTTGGAACCCGGGGATTATGCTCCCTGGGGATAATGAGAGCCAGTCTGGTTCCCTCCGGCAGTGAAAGCTCCTTGACGGTTTTTCCCACTGAGGCTGATTCGTCCGCAATTTTAATGTTGACAATCTCCAGCCCTTTATCTCTCAGGGTTAATAAATGCGTCAGCGGGTGCGTGGGCACTTCCTGCTCTATTGCTTCAATAATAATATTGGTGGCGCTGACGGTGACATCTACCCCCAGCTTCTTAAAGATTGTTTCATTATTGGGGTTTCTGATACGGGCTATCGTAGTCGGAACATTAAACTTATGCTTGGCTACCTGACAGGCAACCAGATTATCTTCATCATCTCCGGTAACCGCTACCAGCATATCGGCACGACCGGTGCCTACTTCCGCCATGGTAGCTGTCTCACAGCCATCACCGCGAACGCAAACGCTGCCCAGTTCATCGATAATAGTCCGGCAGATGTTGGCGTTTTTTTCTAATACAAGCACCTCATGCCCTTCGTCCAGCAGTGCTTTCAGCAGATAGTAGCCCAACCTGCCGCCTCCGATAACTATGATATACATCTCTCAACCTCAGCTTTCCAGCTTTTCTTTCAGTAATTGGGCAAATACCGTAGTAGGGCTTATGGCTTCCAGCCCCAGAGTACTGTATAATTCCTGGCGTAAAGGGTCGTATATGCGGCAGACTACTCTGGGCACATTAAAGATATGCTTGGCAATCTGCGCTGCCAGGACATTCCGATTATCCCCCTGGGTTAACGCCACAAAAATATCCGCGTCCTCAATACCGGCCCTCTTAAGCGCTCCTTCATCAATGCCGTTACCAATAAGGGAACTGCCCCCGAAGTCAGGCGCCAGCCTTCGGAAACTATAGGCATCATTATCCAGGACAGTAACATTATGTCCATCAGCATCAAGCATCCCCGCCAGATGCGCACCGACTCGTCCGCAGCCCATAATTACTACTTTCATATTGCAACTCCGTTTATTGGGGTTATTGATGATACAGTATAACAGGACATGGAGCGTTTTTCAGCACGTAAGGCACCACATTACCTAGACTGAATTGCCCAAAGCGTCTTTTATACTTAACCCCCATAAGTATCAGGCTAACTCCCCGTTCAACAGCCTCGTCGATAATAGCCGGTCCTACCTCACGGGCTTGAAGTACGTCTGTTTCTACCTCATAGTCCTGTTCTTCAGAGATGTTTTCAATGTTGTCCAGTATATCTTCCGCCTTACGAATTTCCGACTCAATTCCAGCATCCAGAGGCAGAGCACGTTTTATCGTAATAACATGAACCGCCCAGATTTTACCCTTATCCTTTTTAGCCAGCCGGCAGGCTAGCATCATGGCTTCTTCGTCTGCTTCCGCGCCGCGTACCGGCACTAGAATTCTTTTAAACTCCATTATTTACTACGTCCAAAATTTATCGGTCAGTGGATATTATAACCCTCCTGCAAAAAATCCACAATAGCCCCATCCCTGCTTGCTATCTCTCCAGCACTTATAATTTTATTATATTCTTCTGGTTCTCTGAGTTATGAGCCGATGACTCACGCTGCCTTCTACGATAGAGGTAATAAATTATCAAGCCACCAACCATCCAGGCGAGGCCCACCCAGCGACTGTACGGTTGGGTAATCAATATGATAATCCATATAGTTGTGGTGGCTAATAGACCCAGAATACTGGTTATCGGCATTTCGCGTCCTTTAATCTTTATATTCCATCTGAGTTTAAAAGGACGCGGCAGATCCGGTTTTCTGAATCTCAAACTTAGTATGGAAGCATGAGCGAACATAAAGGCAAACAAGGAACCAACGGCATATAAGGTTCCCATATTCTTAAAGACATCAGCGGCAAAGAATCCCGGAAGCAGGAGGAGGAGGGCCACCAGGCTGAATAGAATAATTGCGATGTACGGTGTTTTAAACCTGCGGTGCACCCGGCTAAGCACCGAGGGTACCAGTCCGTGGCGTCCAAGTGAAAAAGTGAGCCTTGAGATACCTATAAGCCCCGCATTAGTCGCTATGAGTAGAATAGTGCCCGCCAGAATGGCTATCAGCGGCTTGAGGATAACGCGTAATAGCTCCGATGGGAGATGAGCCGCAATACCAGCTACAGGGTCTCTGGACCACTCGGTAGCAATCTCTTCAGGGGGCATCGCTGACAGCGATACCAGCGATATACCGGCGAAGATAACCAGAACCGTTACTATCATCATAATCATAGCCCTGGGTATCCTTTTTTCCGGTTGTTTGGTTTCCTCAGCCATCTGAGACATGGTTTCTATCCCGGTATAGGCGATGGAAGCCAGAGCTACACCAAGAATCAGGTTACTCGTCGTTGGCCAGTTATCAACAATGCGATGAATCAAAACTGCAGGGTCGAATAGCAGTATAAAGCCGATAATTACCAGGGAAACCTGCGTCGCTATATCCATTACAGCCGCCGCTACATTAATAATAGATGTTTCCCTGATGCCAATTACATTAATAATCATGAGAAAAAATACAATCGCCATTGAGAATGCAGTGCCCATGACTGGTGACGCTTTGAGTGGTTCCCAGAAATAGCCCAGATAAGGCGGAATCGTGTAGGCTGATATTGAGATGGTGACAATATAACTTAGCATCAGTGCCCAGCCGGCGGTGAAACCAGCCAGGTCGTTGAAGCCGTGCCGGGCAAAAGTGGCTGAGCCACCGGCTTCCGGCAGGGCGGCGGTACCTTCGGCATAGGTGAGAGCTGTAAATATGAAGAGAATGCCGGCAATCCCCAGTGCTACCGGGGTTGCTCCCATCGCTACCAGCACAACAATGCCCAGGGCGTAATATATAGAAGAGCCGACATTCCCATAGCCGGTACTGAAGACGGCAGGTATACCCAGCACCCGCCTCAGGCGAAGCCGCTTGATTCTTGGAGGCCGAATAACCCTGTCGCCAGGTTTAGGATGCCAATTATAGGTCATTTATTTTCACTTACTCAACTTGACATTTTACTACAACGGAGAATTTTATGCACTCCACTGCTGGATGACAAAATAATTAAACTAAATACTTGACAAATGGCATTTTTATGGCTATAATGCAGTCAATTGTCATCAGAGGTGCAGTAAAATGATAATACGGACAAAGGTTTTTGAGATGTGCAACGGAAAGTATCGGAACCTGACAGAGCTGGCTCAGGCTATGGAACTGTCCGTAAGCCAGGTGTATCGCGTACGCGAAGGCAAACGCGGCATTAATGAAAAATTCATAATTGGGGCGAAAAGAGCATTCTCTGATTGCAAACTTGATGACCTTTTTTATCTGGACTCCGGACCAAAATATAACACAATAGTGAGGACGACTGTCAAAAGTCGCTACTACAATTACGGCAACCAACTCATTAAAATTAAATCAGAATCAGCCGGTATATAAAATCGGTCAGCAATGACCCCGCTTAAGTTTCAGCCTCTTCCGGCTCAATTTTATGCAGGGCATCCACGCTTTCCAGGTGGTCTATATAAAGCACTCCGTTTATATGGTCTATCTCATGCTCCAGGGCTTGAGCCAGTAACCCGTCAGCTTTAATACGAATTGCCTTCCCATTCCGGTTGCGCCCTTTAACGGTAATTGATTCGGCACGTTTGACCTGCCCAACATAGCCGGGAACGCTCAGGCAGCCCTCATCTATGGAGCGTTCGCCGGTCTTTTTCACTATTTCAGGATTAACCAGGACAATGTCTTCTTCATCAGGCAGTCCGATAACTATCACTCGTAAGGAAACACCTATCTGTGGCGCCGCCAATCCTACCCGCCCGGGAACAGAACGCACCGTCTCAATCATATCGCCTATGAGTTTCTGAATTGAGCCGTCAATATTCCTGATACGTTTGGCTTTCCGTTTAAGCACGGGGTCAGGAAATTCGCGTATATCGAGCACTGCCATCAAAATCACCAAATCTAAAGTCTACGCAAAATTATAGCTAATCCAATCTGAATTGTAAAATCTCAAACTGGTTATTGTTTAGAAACCTATCCCCCTGACCCCCTTTTCCAGGATATCTTTTCCCACCCTACCGCCCTCGCATCATCTGTGGCTTATCCCGTAGTTCTTTACCCCACCTGCCGTGCGAAGAGTTAAAGAGAGGCGAAGCCTCTCTAACACCCCCTATATCCCCCTCTCCTTTCAAGGAGAGGGGGATATAGGGGGTGAGGTTAATACACAATATGAAACTACTAAATCAGGCTCACCGGGTCAATGTCTATCGTCCAGCCCGCCGGAAAGGGAATATCAGACAGGAAAGCGGAGAGTCCGGAGCCCCGCAGTATCAGCTGCCAGCGGAACCTGCCCCGCAGCCGGTGCCTGAAGGCTGGCGCCGGGCCTATCAGGCTGATATTGTCTATTCCTCTGGCGTCTATCTCCCCGATGAGCACCTTCTTAATCCTTTCTGCCTCTCTCTGACAGATGGAATTATTGGTATGGCTGCAAACAAGCAGTGCCAGGCGACTAAAAGGGGGATTATGGAGCTGGTGCCGATAGTTAATTTCTTTTTCATAGAAAGCGGCATAATCGTGCTTAGCCGCCGCCTGAACCGCGTAGTGCTCGGGGGAGAATGTCTGGATGATAACCTGTCCCCCGCCCCTACCACGCCCCGCCCTGCCCGCTACCTGGCTCAAGAGCTGAAAGGTTCTTTCGCCGGCACGAAAATCAGGCAGATTCAGGCTGGTATCGGCAATGACAACCCCCACCAGGGTAACCGATGGTAAATCCAGTCCCTTGGCAATCATCTGGGTGCCGATAAGGATATCAGCTTCGCGGTTACGAAATCTATTAAGTATTTTTTCATGGGCGCCCTTTTTTTGAGTGATATCGCTATCCCAGCGTAGTTGTCTCGCCTGTGGAAAATCGCAAATAACCTGTTGCTCAAGTTTCTGGGTTCCCATACCCAGGAATTTTATCCGGCGGCTTGAACAGTTGGGGCAAATATTGGTGACTGATGTTTTATAATTACATTGATGACAGGTCAAAGTATTATCAACATAATGGTGGGTCAGGGCAACGTCACAGCGCTTACACCGAAGCACAAAACCACAGTCGCGGCATTGAATGAAGGTAGCCGCACCACGGCGATTGAGAAACAGGATAACCTGCCCGCCGTTAGCCACCGCCCGGGATATTGCCTGTGCCAGGGAACGACTGAAAATGCTGCGGTTACCCGCCTTAAGCTCCTCCCTCATATCTACTACCTTAACCCGGGGCAGAGATGCCCCTTCGACAGGGACGATTCGCTGAGGAAGCTGAATCAATTGATAGTCTCCCTCCAGGGCATGATAATACGACTCCACATCAGGGGTGGCGCTGCCCAGTATGACCACGGCTCCGGTTGCCTCGGCCAGTTTCAGTGCCGCGGCACGGGTATGGTAACGAGGCGCTTTATCATTTTGCTTATAAGTCCATTCGTGCTCCTCGTCAATAACGATAAGCCCCAGTTCCGGCTGAGGAGCAAAAATAGCGCTCCGTGAACCAATAACGACGTCAAACTCTCCGTTTCTCACCCGCTGCCACTCGTCGAATTGCTCGCCGATGGAAAGCTTACTGTGAAGTACGGCTACCTTGTGAGGGAAGCGGGCGGCAAAGCGCTCTATTGTCTGGGGAGTAAGCGAGATTTCCGGCACCAGGACAATACCCCGTTTGCCCAGTTTTACGGTTTCAGCTAACGCCTGCAGGTAAATCTCCGTCTTGCCGCTTCCGGTCACCCCGCGCAGCAGGAAAACCGCAGCTTTGCCATTCGATTCATTCACGGCGCCTTTAATTGCCCTTAAAACGGATTCCTGGTCGGTTGAGGGCTTCAATGGAGAAGATGGGGTAATGTTCCGGTAAGAAATCGGCTCACGCCTTACTTCAATCTGCTGAAATGCGACTAACCCCCTGCGGATAAGGGCATTCGCCGCCGCTTTATCACAACCCGTCTCTCTCCGAATCTCCGTCCAGGGAATCGGTTTGGACTGTCGGGACAGGAAGTTCAGAAGATTCGCCTGTTTGGTAGCCCTTCGCTTGAGCAGCCGGGCTGCCACTGGTGTCGCTATATCAAC
>SDBT01011379.1_pt1 | contig 14325 bp, 10 predicted proteins | sample 2277101 | NCBI WGS metagenome assembly SDBT01 (sample SAMN10404973, study PRJNA504765) | marine sediment metagenome | isolation source: marine sediment core GS10_PC15, 103 cmbsf | place: Arctic Ocean: Southern Knipovich Ridge | collected 2010 | reverse complement strand
GGCCTATTCTCACACCAAGGGTGAGGGCGTAGACGCAGACGTTGGTGGAATGGGCATAGGTGTAGTCGTCAAAGTCCTTTATCGCGGTCAACTCGATCAGCGAGGATTCATCCCGGGTAATGTGGTCAATCAGCGACTGGATCACGCGTTTTGTTCTGGACACGTTGATAGTCTTCTGCTGCTTGGTGTCGGCCATAGCCTGTTCGGCGACGGTCATGGCCCGAAAGAACGTGGTCCGCGCGGCCGCCCGGAACTGCCGACGAGTTTCCTCGCTTACCAGATGGAATGAGGCATCCTTCTCTTTTACGGAGAGAAGGCGGACGTGCTTGAACTGTTGTACCTTGAGGCGTTCGGAGAGAATCTCCAGGTTTTCTGAGTTGGGTTTGGCGGCAGCCATGAACTGGAAGAAGGCGGCTGCATCGGCCAGCGTGACGCCCTCGGAGAACACTACTCCCCCAACACCCAGCAGTTTCCATTCGCGGACCACCGAGGCCGCGCCGGACAGGCCGGTTTCGTCGAACCGAACCATGTTCTCATTGACGAAGTATCGTCCACTGATGATCTTGATGGCCACATCGCTGCTCAGGCGTCCGACCGCCAGCAACTGTTCGAAAAAAACTTGGCACTGTCTCTGGAAGGTGGGGTTGTTTTCCTCTATTATGCGCGCCGTTTTGTAGACGACGAAGAACGCGGTCAGCAGTTTTTCCTCGGCCAGCCCGCCCAACACCCGTTTCAGGGATTGATTCGTTGCCGTGGTCATCCGTCTTCTCCGTAAATGATCTCGCGTCTCCGCTGCAAAGCGGCGACCGCCTGCTGCTTGATATCAGGCCGCCAGCTTCCGGACATTTTGACCAGGAAGCTCTCGCATTTCTCACTGCGATTCAGTGTCAGGGCTTCAAAGGCGGCCGCCCGGTAGAAGGCCACGCTGGAGTCCCGAAACGGATTGGCCTTCTGGATCAGTTGTGACAGGTAAGGCACTGCCACTTCGCCGCCTAACATGGAGAAGGCATTCAGCATTGTTTGTTGATCGTCCTGCCCCAGTGACTGGAATTCCTCCTCATTGAGGATATCGGTGATCGTGTCAAGCGCCGCCTGATTCTTCCTGACAACCAGAGAGGCGACGGCCTTCTTTCTGATATCAGCATCGGAATCGGAGATGCACTCTTTCAAGAGCAGCACTGCTTCATCGCTGGGACAATCTCCAAGCGAGGCGACCAGCTGCAGGCGAACCCGGGGGTCGTCGTGTTTCACGACTTTCTTCAGGTATGAGATGGCCTTGGCATTACCGATCCCCGCCAGGATTGTGACCGCGTTGCGCACCACGTACCAGCGTTTATCATAGATTCCCTTGGCGACAATGTCGATATTGTCTTTCCCACGTACCGTGAGGTAGTCGGCTAGAGCCTCGCGATGCAATCTGTGCTGAAGCTCCCCCAACAGGTCGGTAATGGCGCTGAGTGCCTCCCAGCCGAAGTTGTCCAGATAGAGTTTGAGTTCACCGACGCCCAATTCGGGATGTTCATTGAGAGATTCCGTCAACACTTTGAGCCGGTCACGGCTGCCCGCGGTGATGACGGCGTCACGTAACCGCTCTGCCCACAGGCCCTTGTTGGCCGGCAGACGCTCAGCCAGTTTCTTCAGATACTGTAACAATTGCCCCGACTCCGGAAGCCTCCCGACCTTGACAAGGTCTGTCAAGACTTTCTCGCTGACAGTCACGGTCTCGTAGAAGGCGTCCATGTCAGCTTCCTGGAGTAGCATCTCCTTAAGCAATTCAAGCGTCGACTCGTAGGTGTCGAATTCGGCATCTGCGACCAGCAACTCCCGGACCGTCGCTTCTTCCTCCTCTGACAACCGGAACTCAGAGTTGAGTATCAGGATTGTGTTCGGCGTCGGGGTCTGCCTCGTCGGCGCAGTCGGACAACCCAGAGCCTCGATTACCTCGCCCATCGCCGACGGTGCTTCGTCGCCGAAATCATCGGCCGGTTCCTCGCCTGTCAGCGCCAACGGTACACCGGTCGCGAACAGGGACTCGGAACCGGGTACCGCGTTCCCCGCTGCGGATACGACGGTATCGATTCCGTCGCTGTCGAGTTGTATCTCGCTTTCCTGGAATGAACCGTCGTTTCTTTCGAAGATCGACGTGTAGACCACGGCCTGATCGGTGCCGAATTGTGTGGCCCTCACCCGACCGCTGTCAGAGTTGTTCAGGTGTTCCTGGATATTGAAGCTGGAGTCATAATCCGTGAGGGCACCGTCCTCGACCGTGCGGAAAACAAAGCCAGTGATTTCGGCCTCCCATATCGATCCGGCAAGATCCAGCGACTTGTCGGGGGAATTGACATACTCCCTGACCAGGTCAAGCAGCTTGTAGATGTCATCAATATCGAGCCCGAACCTAAAGGAAAATTCACTGATACCGGTGCCGAAAAACAGACCGGCCAAACTCTCCTCTTTAGACTTATCCTGAAAGACGGTCTCCCGCTCGAATATCAGCCGGTCGCTTTCGACCTCGATACGGAACTCCCCGTGGACCTGTATTACACTGACCAGTCTTTCGGCAAACGACCGTTTAAGGGATTGCGGCAGAGGGTTATCCTCGGGGTACATCGAGACGATCTTGATGACCTTCAGGAAATCCTTCAGAAGAAACCGGATCTCCTTCTCGCGAGCGCCAATGTCCTGGTTATCGTCGGTCATTTTCTCCACCTTGCCGTATCTTAATTAGATCGGCATGACGGCAGGACAGTTTATCCGCCTGTCAGGGGGAAAACCAGTCGGTGCTCCGGGGGGGTGAGTGAAAGCCAGCATCCAGTCATAGAATACAACGTGGATTCCGGGTCAAGCCCGGAATGACGAAGAGGTCAGCCTCCGAGTATGACAAGACGCCATTCCGTGCGCGGTGGACGTCCTCGTCTGTCCCTGAAGGCCAGGTGGCCCACCTTTCAGGTGGGTTTCCGTCTTAGTTCGTTTGAGAATCCTTCCAGTTCCGTGCGCGGTGGACGTCCTCGTCTACCGCCTTCACACCGAAACATCGTCGGCGCACGAGGACGTACGCCGACCACAAACAACCTGTTAGAGCAGCGTTATCTTGTTGCGGTTCTTTTTGACGTCTCTGGTGGCGTTGCGGGCGTCAAATACTGCTCGGGAATGATCCACTATCCACTGGTAGTCGTACCCGGAGTGGTGGGTCAGTATCACAGACAGGTCGGTCTTTCGCATCATCGTCGGGGTCAGCTTGACCGACTTGCGCGTGGAACCGTTCCAGTCGATCTCGGGGATGAACGGATCGTTGTACTGTATTCTGGCCCCTTTGTTTTCCAGTAGCGTGATGACATCCAGTGCAGGCGATTCGCGGGTGTCCTTGATGTCCGGTTTGTAGGCCACGCCCAGCACAAGGATTGACGATTTGTTGATCGACTTGACGAAGCGTCGGTTCAACAATCGTCCTACGCGGTCCACCACGTACTCCGGCATCTGGCTATTGATTTCTCCGGCCAGTTCGATGAACCGGGCGTAGTAGTTGAGCGATTTCAGCTTCCACGACAGGTAATGCGGGTCGATGGGAATGCAGTGCCCGCCAAGACCGGGGCCGGGATAGAACGGCATAAAACCGAACGGCTTGGAAGCGGCAGCGTCGATAATCTCCCAGACATCGAGATTCAGGCGGTCGCACATGACAGCCACTTCGTTGACCAGGCCGATATTGACCGACCGGAAAGTGTTTTCCAGCAGCTTGACCATCTCGGCAGCTTGTGTCGATGATACCGCGTGAATCTGGGGTATTGTCTGCTCGTAGAAGGTCTTGGCTACCTGCGTACAAGCGGGAGTGATTCCTCCCACCACCCGCGGTGTATTCTTGGTAGTGAAAGTCGGGTTGCCGGGATCAACACGTTCCGGTGAGAAGGCCAGAAAGAAATCAGTCCCGGCCTTCATTCCGCTCGCCTCAAGTCTTGGCAGAATCAGGTCCTCGGTCGTGCCGGGGTAAGTCGTCGACTCGAGAACCACCAATGTCCCGGATTTCAACTGCTTTTGAACCTCATCTACCGCTGCCAGAATGAAGCTCACGTCGGGGTCCTTGGTCTTGGACAACGGTGTGGGCACACAAATGGAGATAGTGTCCATCTTGGCCAGCAGCCTGGTGTCATCGGTAGCCTTGAAGTAGCCCGAGGTCACCATCTCGGCGACGAGCTCATCGGGAACGTCATCGATATGCGACTTCCCGGAATTGAGCAGTTTGATCTTGGGTCGCGATATATCGAAACCGGTCACTTTGAAGCCGACGCGGGCAAGCTCTACAGATAGTGGCAGACCGACATATCCCAGCCCGATCACACCCACGCGGGCGCTACGGTCCTTGATCTTGCCGATAAGCTCCTGCGTGGCCTTCGCCTCTCGGGTCGTTTTCTTTGCCATCTTGCGTATCTCCGGTTGAAGGCGTCGAATCTACGAACTGGTTTTCTTTCTCCAGAAATCCAACGTGTCTCTAAGAGTCGTTCTTAATGTATATCGGGTTTGGTAACCCAGTTCTTGAACAGCGCGGGAGTTGTCCCCTCTCTGAACCGGTATGTCAATCTTACGCAGCCGCGAGCGGTCTACTCTGACTTTGATACTGCGCGACGAAAGCCTCAAAAGCGAGTTCAAAACCGTCTGGATCGCCACCGCCCGGCCCGAGCACAACTGGTACACGCGTCCCGGTCGGCCTTTTTCAATCAGCAGCCGGTAGCCGCGCACAATATCGCGCACGTCTGACAGATCTCTCTTTGCGGAGAGATTCCCGACCGCCATCACCGGCCGGGACCGACCGGCCTCAATCGTGGCAATCTGCCTGGCAAAAGAGGGGATTACAAAATCGGGACTTTGGCGGGGGCCGCTGTGCGCAAAGGAGCGGGCGGTAACGATGGGGAGCCGGTGATGCTGGGTATAGTACCGGCAGACCTGCTCAGCTAACGCCTTGGAAAGAGCGTAGGGAGAAACCGGGTTCAGCGGTTGCTCCTCGGTGAGAGTCTTGTTTCGGGGTGTGAAGACGCCGTAGCAGTCGGCCGAGCTGACGAACAGAAATCGCCGGACGCAATCGGCTTCAAGGGTCGCCTGAAGCATATTCACGGTCCCTTCGAAATTGGCCCGGTAGACAGCGCGTTCCATTTCAAACGAGCGCCACACCGATGCGATCGCCGCCAGATGACAGACGTAATCCGGTTTCGTCTTGAGAAGGACCTTCCGACAGCGCGAGGCGTTTTGTATATCCAGCCGGACAATATCAACTTCGCCCTTGAGACCGGCTATGTTGGCCGTGGATTCCTTTGGGTGAACGGCGCCGCCGACCCGGTACCCGCCGGCGAGCAGTTCCTCGGCCAGGTAGGACCCCGCGAATCCGCCGATCCCGGTTACGAATACGGTTGCCTTCTTCATGGGTATGGTTTGTCCATTGCGCGGGTCAATTGGAGGATAGTCGCTCCAGATCGGCGTCGACCATCATTTGCACCAGTGCCTCAAAATCGACGGACGGCTTCCACCCCAGCACCTCGTCTGCCCGACTTGCGTCTCCAAGCAGGAGATCGACTTCGGCGGGTCGGACGAACCTGGGATCGGTCACGACGTAATCCTTATATTCGAGGTCAACCCGGGCAAAGGCGGCGCGCACGAAATCCTTGACCGAGTGCGTCCTGCCCGTGGCGATGACGAAATCTTCCATCGGGTCGCACTGTAGCATCAGCCACATTGCCCGCACGTAGTCGCCTGCGAATCCCCAGTCGCGTTTGGCATCGAGATTACCCAGTGCCAACTTGTCGGAAAGGCCTAACTTGATGCGGGCCACGCCGTCGGTGATTTTGCGTGTCACGAACTCCAGCCCCCGGCGAGGGGACTCATGGTTGAACAGAATGCCGGAGCAGGCGGGAATACCGTAGCTTTCTCGATAGTTGACCGTGATCCAATGGCCGTAGACCTTGGCCACGCCATACGGCGAGCGCGGGTAGAAGGCGGTCTTCTCCGTCTGTGGTACTTCCGCCACGCGACCGAACATCTCCGAGGACGACGCCTGGTAGAATTTGATAGAAGTGTCGACCAGCCGAATGGCTTCCAGCATCTTGGTGACGCCTAAGGCATTGAACTCGCCGGTCAGAACCGGCTGCGCCCAACTGGCCGGTACAAACGACTGGGCGGCCAGATTGTAGACCTCATCGGGGTGGTGCTTTTCAATCAACCTGATAATAGAAAGCTGGTCCAACAGATCCGCCTGGACAAAAGTGAGCTTGTCCTTGATGTGGTCTATTCGCTCGGCCGACTCGGTGGAAGACCGCCGTACCATACCGAACACTTCGTACCCTTTTTCGAGCAGAAACTCGGCCAGGTACGAACCGTCCTGTCCTGTGATTCCCGTGATTAGTGCGCGCATTGAATCATGCTCCTCAACTACTCCTGACATCAAACCGCCCCCCGGTCCATCATGACATGTATATAGCGGGACGGCAAGCAGCGAAATATACTCCCGCCGTCTCTCCCGGTCAAACAGAATTCTGGGGCTGCGGAATCCTGGCTTGTTATACGCAGTTTTTGAATGATCTTTCCCACCTCAATTTGTATACTTGAGCGAACGATTGCAAGTGAACCTTGAAATCGGAAATCGAGAGAGCACATTGTGAGAATCGCTGTGTTGACATCGCTGGTTCTGCTTCCGATTCTGGTGGCGGCGGTTGACATCAAGCCGAAAGGAACTCTCGTGACAGATTCAGAACCCACCTCCGAGGCCACGCTGGCCAAGGCCGACGAGATGTTCCAGGCGCGCGATTACGAGGCCGCCCGAGTAGAATACGAGGCTGTCGTTGAAAAGGCGCGTGAGGAGTTCGACCGCTCTCTCGAAGTGGAAGCGCTCTCGCAAGTGGCGCGGATGAACCTCGTCCTGGGCGATAAGGAGACCGGCCGCACCTGGCTGGCTCGCGCCGAAGAGCGGGCGACGGATGCCGATCCCATGGGTTGGTCGCGCTACTTGGGCGTCAAGGGGCGATTCGAATGGAAGGACGGCGAGCTGAAAGAGGCGCGTGAGACTTTTGATCGGATGTACACGTTCTGCAACACCAACGCTCTGTGGGGCAGGGCGGTCGATGCCGCCCACATGATAGCTATCGCGAGCGAGTCGCCGGAGGAGCAGATCGAGTGGGGAAGGCGTGGTATTGAGGCCGCTGAGGCGGGAGACGTGGAGAGCTGGATGGGACCGCTTTGGAACAACCTGGCCGGGACCTACTACGATCTCAAGCAGTTCGACTCCGCCCTGGAGTGCTACACCAAAGCGCGTGAGTATCACTGGCGTCATTCCGGTGAAGTTGCCAAACTGTACGCCGACTATCATGTCGGCATGACCCATCGGCTCCTGGGTAGTCATGATGAGGCGGCCAGGTGGCTCAGGCCCGTTCTGGCCTGGGCGGAACGGCTGCAGAATCATAGCGCCATCGGGCAGGCCTGCGAAGATCTCGGCGAGATTGCTGTGGCCACGGGCAAAACGGCGAGAGGGCTCAAGCTTCTCCGGAGAGCCCGCGAAGAGTACGAATTGGAGGGGTTCGACGAATCCTGGCCGGAGATCTACAATAACATTGACGCCCGCATCCGGGAGCTGAGCAAGTAGGCGAGCGAGAACCGGAGGAATCGCATCAACCTGGCGCAGCAAGGTCAATCCACGTCAAGATCGATCATAGCGCGATTCGTGCTGTATTATCCGGTACCGGGTGACTTTCTCTTGTCGAAAGAGCGTTTCGGCCAGGCGGCCAGTGTCTATCATCAAGGGCTGCAGAACGGCCTCGACGCCAGTTACGCAAGCAACATGGAGGAACAGCATCCGTTGCTGAAGGAGCTGATGAACCGATGACAAAGCGGTCGGTCCTGCCTTTTGTGGGTTACTATGTGACCCTGGCGGCACTGGTGATCGGGGCCACTCTCCCCGAGCAGCGACTCTGGGGGGTCAACTGGTGGGGCTACTATTCCCTATGCGTAGTGCTGGTACTTGCTGGCGCAGGCGCTGTGGCTCCGATGATCCTGAGACTTTTCGAGCGCCGCCGTGATCTACTACCGAAGGGTGGTTCGCCAGGTGGAGGCATGCGGTACTGGCTGCCGGTGGCAGGGTTGATCGCTCTATTCGGCCTTGTGTTCTATCTGCTGCGAGCGAAGACGCATTTTCTGGGCGATGGCTACCTGGTGCTGTCGAACCTGGCTTCGGCGACGCCTTTTGTCAAATCGACGGAGTGGGGAGGAACGGCGCTCAATATACTGCTCAAGGGGCTGATCGGAGGGAATCCGGAGCGGGCGGCCCTGTTGAGTTTCCAGGGGACATCGATCGGAGCGGGTGTTCTCTTCGTACTGGTCGCGGCCGCTTTCACCAGAGTGTTGTTCGAGCGCACCCCCCATCGCATTCTGTTCCTTCTTGGCATCTGCACCGGTGGTTACATGCTGCTGTTCTTCGGCTACGTGGAATACTACTCGCTGTTTGTTCTGTCGGTTCTGGTGTTTACACTGACCGGGCTTCTGGTGGCCCGGGGCGAGGCGAACCGGTGGCTGATGCTTCCGCTGCTGGCGCTGGCGGTCTTCTTTCACATTCTCGGGGTGACGCTCATTCCTGCCGCCGTCTACCTGCTTATGATCCGAACCCGAGCCGGTCGCGCTATTGCCCGCATGAAACGGATTTCCAGAATGGCCGTGGCATCTGCTGCGGTAGTTGTTTTGCTGGCCGTGTTCCACCATTTCTATACTTCTGACCTCTTCTTCCGCTTTGCCTTTGTGCCATTTCTGTCCAACCGGTTCTCGGTCGATGGATACACCCTGTTCTCGATGACACACCTGGCCGACATCCTCAACCTTATGATCCTGCTACTCCCCGGCCTGCTTGTGATGGTAGCGCTGCCGCCGGCTTTTTCTCTCGGGGCAGTCGTGAGAAAGGTGGAGTACCGATACCTTCTCCTGCTGACATTGTCGGTCTGGGGGGCGGTGTTCGTTCTTGATCCGAAACTGGGCATGCCACGCGACTGGGATCTGTTTTCGTTTGCCGGTGTTCCCTTGGGAATCCTGACCTCTTACTTCCTGCTGGACAACAGGAGGGCCATCAAACCGTATGTGACATTGAGCCTGCTGTGTGTCGTCGCCGGTCTTTTGACGCTGATTCCACGTGCCGTGAGCCAGACGCAGCGGGATATCGCTATTGCTCATTTCGAATGCTATACCGCTTTGGACAGGACCAAAAATATCAACGCCAGACGGGTACTGTTCGATTACTACTCTGCCCGGGGCGAACAAGCCAGGGCCGATGAGGAAATGTCGCGCTGGCAGGAGGACTATCCGGAGCGGTTCCTGTTTGGGACGGCCCGGGATCATCGGTTGAGCGGCCGGATCGAGGAGGCGATCAGGGTCATGCGGCAACTTCTGGAAGTGAACCCGCTGTACTCCATTGGCTGGGCCGACCTGGGAGAGTACTATGCCCGGGTGGGGATGCTTGACAGCGCCCTGCTCTGTGTACAGATCGCCGATGGCCTCAATCCGCACAGCGCGCCGACTCTGGCCAACGTAGGTCTTGTCTACATGCAGAGAAACGATCTGGACAGGGCCGAGGAGGCATGGCTGGAGGCGGCGGCGCTGGACACCAGCCTGTCTCAACCCCGAAACGGTCTCATGTGGCTCTATCATGCCCGGGGCGATGAGGCCCGATACTTCGAGTACCTGCGTGACATCGCATCCCGGGACGACGCTCCCCCGCCAATCATCCGAGAGCTGGGCGACAACCTGCTCTCGCGCGGACGCTACCAACAGGCGCTGAGCGTCTACCGTCATGCCATAAGGCGTGGACTGGACAGCGCCCAGGTGCGGCGGTTGATTGAAGCCCATCCTGAACTCGAAAGCGAGATACCCTGATGGACAGGCGGTCCCTCATACCGATAATAGCCTATTACCTGACCCTGACCGCGTTCCTGGTGGCCGCCTTCTTTCCCGAATACCGCGTCTGGAGGTTCAATCTGTGGGCCTTCTAACCTGCCTGGGTGCCTGTGGGTATCTTTGTTCTCAGCGTTCTGGTTCCACCGGTCGGGTTATTAGCCTTCAATCGGAGTGGTCTGCCGGCAGCAGGTGAAGAAGAAGTAACTGCTAAGAATCGCAACTACTGGCTGCCGGTGGCAGGGTTGATCGCTCTTTTTGGTCTTCTGTTCTATGTGCTGCGAGCGAAGACGCATTTTCTGGGCGATGGCTACCTGGTGCTGTCGAACCTGGCTTCGGCGGCGCCTTATGTTAAACCGACGGAGTGGGGAGGAACGGCGCTCAATATACTGCTCAAGGGGCTGATCGGAGGGAATCCGGAGCAGGCGGCCCTGTTGAGTTTCCAGGGGACTTCGATCGGAGCGGGTGTTCTTTTCATACTGGTCGCGGCCGCTTTCACCAGAGCGCTGTTCGAACGAACCATCCATCGCATTCTGTTCCTTCTTGGCATTTGCACCGGTGGTTACATGCTGCTGTTTTTCGGCTACGTGGAATACTACTCCTTGTTTATCCTGTCGGTGATGGTGTACACGCTGACGGGCCTACTGGTGATCAAAGGGAAGTTGAACCGATGGGTGACAATAGCTCCCCTGTTCTTAGCTGTGTTCTTTCACGTGATGGGTGTGAGCCTGATCCCATCCGTCATCTATCTGCTTGCGTCGCGGACTCGAATAGGCGAATTCATGTCGCGGCAGAACCGGGCGGTGAAGATAGCGGCAGGCATAGGCCTGGCCGCCATATCGGTTGTCATCTTTGGTTACTTCTATTCGAACGGTTACACGTTTCGACTTGCCCTGGTGCCGCTTATCCAAGACCGGTTCACGGTGGAGAGCTACACATTGTTTTCCCCGGCGCACCTGGTTGATTTCCTGAACCTGCTGCTTCTTCTGCTGCCGGGTCTGCTGCTTTTCATCGCTGTCTTTCTTCTTGCGCAGGGCAAAGGCCTTCTCATGCGGCGTGAGTACATATACCTGCTGGTGCTGTCAGGGTCGGTTCTTGGAGCGATATTCGTCGTTGATCCCAAACTCGGTATGCCGCGCGACTGGGATTTGTTCTCATTTGCCGGCTTGCCGCTGGCGACACTCTGCTTCTACCGGCTCCTTGACAACCGTTCGAGAATGCCGGGTTACGCGACGATTGCGCTTGGGGTGACATTCATTGGCGGACCAGTCACACCGCAAGGGGCTTGTTGAAAAAGTGTTGCTTCATACTCGAAAGCCGTTGGATTCGTCATGCCCGCGAAGGCGGGCATCCAGGAAGTGGCTGATACCAGTGGATTCCCGCCTGCGCGGGAATGACATATTATGGAAGACGGCCATCTCTTTGCATTCTCCTCAGGGTTTGTCAACAGGCCGCAAGCGGTGGGCCACCAGTCCTGCCGCGCACTGGAAATGGGTTCGTTGTGTGTGTTTTCTTGAACGGCCTACAAGATCGGTAGTGTTCTTGCGGTCGGCGTGAGTTGTCGGTCGAGACGTATTTCATCATGTAACGGATGGCAGCCGGGTTTTGCAGGGAGGTTGTGGTGTTCTTGTGGAGGGGGTGGCAAGCTACTTCTTTGATGTAGAAACCGCCCTGCCGCCTCGCTCTCGGTGGAGTACCGGCGGACCTGCTGTGAGCCTGCTCAAATCGGAATTATCACTTTGTCAAAGGAAGAACCCGTTACGCTCAAGTGAAAAGGATGTTGCGTCAGCCTGAGATTTCGTAATCGTAGGCACTCCCCTGAATTTTGCATTTTCCTCTCCATCTGCCGCTGTTGAACGTGGCAGAGCAAGACACTTCAACACTGAATTTTCCGTATGTCTGTCGCAATGCTTCGCGAGCAGCCTTCGTGATACGGCTTTCACTCAGGTCCCTAAAAGGCCTGTTGCTTCCGAGTCCTGGCAAAACCGCAGAAAAACCGTTTGTAACGCAGAGTCTCATCATAGCGAACCCTCATCCTATCGTTGACAAAACACGCTCTTCTTTCAGAATCGATAGAAGGCCGCTGTTGGGATTTCTGGATTTACCTTAGCAATTCTCTCCAGGAGTTGTTCGACTCGCCCTATGTGCTGATTGTACTTCTCTTTCATCATTCGTCTCTGGTCATCATAGGTTTGAACCGAGCCATCTCCAGGTAGCTTGATACGGGCTAATTCACGGACGATATCCGCAGTGTTATGATATAATCTTACGATGTGTCTGACTATGTCCGTAAATGGTGCATTACAAGTCAGGTCCGGGTTTGCAAAGATCAGCAAAGACCGATGCCAATCCTCAAGGACATGGAGACATTCTGCTAACCGTTTGAACTGCGGGTGTAAGGATTGATCTTGAACAACAGAGTTACAGATTGAGTCGACGTAGTTTCGCAAAGAACCTATTGAATGTGGGTCAAACAGTATGCTGGCTTCTTGGAGGAGCCCGGCGAGTTCGAGTAGAGTCCGACGTTGCTGTCGTCTTGTACCAATGGACGCAATCCATCCCCTAAAGAGGTGCGATGCAGGGATTATACTGAGCACGAGAGTTACCATGGATGCTATCCCGATGAAGCCGAGAATCGGATAACGTGCCCACAGCGGTATGGATTCCCAGTCGGTGAATAGCGGAACCGAAAATACCACGATCCAGCCGATCAACGTAAGAATTAGCTGACTGCGCGCCACGGGCGAAGGTCGCGGCCGTTCTTTGTTTAGTAGTTTTTCCCATTCCATCGACACTTCTCGAACCTCATATGTGAGTTCTTGCCAACTTACACAAAATCATGGCTTGCTGTTCTGTCCCTCGGGCCATATACCCCCATCCCGCGCTTAGCTGGTGAGGCGGGCGAGGCGCGCGCGCGCGTCGGTGATAATGTCAAGCTTGATGTCGGAATCACCCCAACGCCTGGTCAACTCGCGGTAAGCCTCCGTGGCAGCGTCAGTATTGCCCAATGCTTCTTCAGCGATCCCCAGATAGTAAAGGCCACGCATATAATGTCTTGCCTGAGTAGTTTCATCATCTCCTTCGCATATCTGCCGCAGGAAGGTCTTACCCTCTTCGTACTTACCGGAAAGAACCGACAGGCGTCCGATGGTCTCCCGATTTTCGGTATTGTCCTGCGCATAATTCTCCATCACAGCCCTGTAGCTGTTTATCAGGGCGGTAGTATCAGCATTGCCGAAAGCATTGAAGAGATTCAGAACTTCATCCGCCAGTCCCCACATTTCCTCGGGCAGTCGCGACTGAAAGTTCCGAACACCTTCCTCAAATTCGGACCTCATACTCGGGACAATAGAGTTGTCGAAGGATGCAGAGAGTAAGTAGAAGTCGATTCTTTGAAACTGGTCCGCATAATGATTTGCTTTGGTGTTGTAGTAGCTGGCGGAATCAGTCATTCCCAGATACTCATACCGATTCATGATTCGGCTATAAGCGGCATGGATTTGGCCGCTGTCGCCCAGCTCAATGGCCAGGTCCCTGGACTGGAACAGTTCATCCATGCCTGCTTTGAAACGACCCGACCAAAAGTCCAGGTTGCTTCGACGCATGTGGTAGGTGATCATTTTGTAAGGATCATTGCCACTGCGCTTGCGTCGCTGCTCAACATAGTAGGCCGCGCTGTCGAACCGGCGTTGGAGGATGAAGGCAGATGTAAGCATCGACAGAGCCGCGCTCTCCTCAGGGAATCTGCTTAGGAGGTCATGAGCGGCGACAACCGCATCATCAAGTCGAGCCTGCTGGTGATAAAGCGTCATCAGATTTCGGTATGGATCCGGCAACTGCGGATAGTACTGTTTCATCAACAGGCTGTATTCGATAGCCTTATCGAGTTCTTCTTCCTGAGTGTGGATAGTAACGTACCAGGTAAGGGCCATCAGGTATCTGGAGTCGAGCGCCATAACCGTATCAAGCTGAGCCAGTGCGGCGACTTTGTCTTTCTTAAGGTTGTGCAGCAGAAGAGCATAGAATGAACGCGCTTCTTTGTCGGTGGGATAGTTGGCGACATACGCCCGAAGCTTTATCACGCCATCATCATATTGCCGTTTGAACCACAGATCCTTGTGGATATCCAGGAGGGAACGGTCCTGTACCGGTAGTCGATCTTCAAACTGCTGAGCCTGGGCAAGGTACTGGATGGCTTGCTGAGTACGACCGCGCAAGGCATACCCCATGCCGATTCTCATGTACGGAAGGGCAAAGGTGGAGTCCAGTCTGATGGCTTCCTCGAAGTGCACGTTCGCTGAGTCATATTGCGAAAGTCCGAACTTCTCCATACCCAGGATGTATTCTTTGAAGGCTTCCGGTGACGATGAGGTGATGTCGGACACTTGCCGATTCTCCGCCATCATCCCCTTGACG
>SDBT01011378.1_pt1 | contig 14326 bp, 9 predicted proteins | sample 2277101 | NCBI WGS metagenome assembly SDBT01 (sample SAMN10404973, study PRJNA504765) | marine sediment metagenome | isolation source: marine sediment core GS10_PC15, 103 cmbsf | place: Arctic Ocean: Southern Knipovich Ridge | collected 2010 | reverse complement strand
CCATAATCTTATTGCATACTTATCACCAGTAACCAACTCTTTGCTATCTTGTCGCCAGGTCATCGCTTGAATAACATACAAATCATGATGCTTCAACTCATGCGGCACTTTTCTCTGCTCATCAAGTATTGCCACCCTATTTTTATTTTTACCAAAAATTACTGCCAATTCTTTGCCATTTGGCGAGTATACGAGGCTATCAATATGACCTTGCAACCTACTTGTATGAACACATTGGTTTTGATTGCCCCATATCTTTACTTGCCCATTCACATGACCTGAAGCAAGTTCACCGCCATCTGGACTGAAGCATAAACCCTTGACTTCAGCTTCAAGCCCCTGAATCGTAAAAACAATTCCATCTTGGTCATACAATCTAATTGCACATGGTTCCTCAAAAAAACAAATTGCACCATTTTCATTATTGGACCGTGTAGCCCATGCTCTTGCACCAGAATGGAAAACTCTATGAGCTAAGCATAAAGCTAACATCACTGGCATCTTCTGATCTTTCGATAGCAAATCTGCATTTGGGCTATCAGTTGCATCACTACAAAGCACTGGCACGTTTTTCAATATATCTGGAATAATCGAGGCACCAAGTTCTTTCTTTTGCGCCCCTTGACCTGTATCATCTTTTTCCATGCAGTGAGTTATTGCAATAAAAAAAAGAAGCACATACCATAAACACATTTTTAATTGCCGCATACTATCCCCTCCTACATAAGATTTAATTTTTAGGTAATACCAAGTCTAAAAAACAGAGTAGAAATAGTCTGATTATAATACACGGATAAAATCAATAGTGCAGCAGATTAATGGTGATTATTCCTAAATTGTGCAAAAGCTGAGTGATACCTTTATTTGCCACGGCCCAACTTCCACTGGGATTGCTTTGAGCCTTCTGGATAATTTCTATTAGAAAGTTATAACTTGAGATAGGGTCTTATTCAAAACACCCACAAGAAGCACACAATAGGGCCATTCAGCACAATTTAGCCCTACTCGACCAATGCAAATACATAATTAAATCAACGACTTGTTATCAATTATTGACAAATGCTAAAATTTATATAGTATTAAAATTACAAGTAGACAAAAGATGGCCCTATTAATACCCAAACAAGCTTAAACAGAGAATGTAATATTTGGAGGTTCACATGAAACCAGTAAAACTAACAATACTATTTATTGCTTTGACAAGTGTGATAATTTCGTCACCTTTGCAAGCTATGCTCCCGCGAGCAAGTCGAACATTTGGCAACATAACTCGTGATACAGCAAGAAATACTTTGCAAAGCAGATCATTTTCTAGAACAATGTATAATCGACCCTCTGCTCTCCATGCAAATCATACCCGTATAATAGCGCGAGCTATGCTCCCACAAACAAGTCAGACTCGAACTTATAGTAATACAATAAAAAGCAATCCGCCAAGTAAGGCATTATTCTCTCGCGCGCCTCATATAAGTAATACATACATGTTTGTTCCTAAGAGAAAATGGCATCCAACTAATAATTATTCTTTATATGAAAATTTCAAGAATAAGTGCGCGATATGGAAGAAATATACAAATAAAATTGGTCTTGCTGCTGCAGTTACCAATACTATTGCACTAGGGTGGTGTTATTTATCTAATAATCTAAATAAAACAGAAATCATTTTACAAAAAATTAAACAAGCTCCTAAAACAATAACTTATAAAGATATTCTACATCTTTTTTCTGAAAAGCAATTGGAAAAATTGCTTAAAGATGAAGAAATGGCACCTATTATTACCCTAGCTGCTACTCGAAATTTCAATGCCTTGGCTAAGCGGAACAAACGTTATGTAAATTGCTCCGGACGTTCTGTACTTGATCTCATTATTGAACACAATCCTGATGCCGCTAAACAATTTACTCCACCTGCTGCTCAAAATTTCAATACTCTAGCTAAAGATTGGTTCGGACGCTCTCAACTTCACTCCATTACGCTCAATAATCCTGATGCTGCTAAAAAATTTACTGACCTTGCTGTTCAAAATTTCAATACCTTGGCTAAAGATTTGTTCGGATGTTTTGTACTTGAAAACATCATGAAGCACTATCCTGAGGCTGCTCAAATATTTACTCCGCTCGCTGCTCAAATTTTCAATACTTTAGTTAATACTTACTATGGAAGCCTGTTACTTGAAAACATCATGAAGAACTATCCTGAGGCTGCTCAAATATTTACCCCTTTCGTTGCCAAAAGTATTCAAGAAATACAAGCATTTCTTTTAAAAACTTTAATTGAAAAAAACCCTCATTCCTCAGAAATTAAAGAAGCTCTAGAAAACTCAATACTTAATGAAAATAAAGCATCTAATTCATTCAATGCAATAAAAAAGGTTCTTAAATATTTCACCAATATTCTAACTTCAACAGAACAATATAGGCACGAAAATGTTACAATAAAAAAGCTTCTTTATAAGAAATACTTTACCGATAATCCTTCTCTAACTCCAACAGAACAACATATACTCGCAAATTTAAAGGAATTCCCTTCTCTAGCCTACTACCTAAGCTCCCCTCCATTTTCAGATCTGCATACGCAAATCATAGAAAAAGAGCGTGAACTTAAAAATCAAGGATATTGTACTTTTTTTCACGGACAACGATGGGAATATCAATTAGCAGAACAATGGTTTAGACAATTATGGGAACTGAGCAAACAAAAACCTATTCAAGACTATATATTTCCACACCTCAAACAAGAAGCAATCCAAGCTGATTTAGATAACGAGCAAAAAAAACGAGAACAAATACTCAAACATGGTACATATCGCAAATGTCTTATTTGTCCCGAAACAAGCGCCTATCCGAAAGTTTTATTCACGAATTGTCCATTATTTGGTAATTCAACTTCCCAAGGTTCTAGTTCTGCTCATTACTTTGCAGATAACCAAAATGCAGGATCTGTACAAGTCAGCCTAAAAGATGTCTTCCATCTTCATGGATATTCATCATATTACGAAAAATATAAAAGTGAACTTGAAAAACTTAAACGAGAACATAAAAATGTGAGTGAATATGGCAATATGCTTCTCATTGCTATACCTCAAGACAAACTCAAGGATTGTGTATATTTATGTGAGGTGGACGCAGATAAACAAAGTATTAATATTCCCAACATAGGCAAAACGGACAATATCGAAACTATCGTGGATACATTACACACCAATCCAGAAAAACTTGAAGATTCCGATCAATTGATCTTCTGCATGCCGATGACGGGAGATTTAACGTTAAATCCTTATGGTGGCCTTAAAATATTCAGCTTCAATGCTGCAGATAAAGAAAAATTTGCTGCATTTAATAAAAAATCTGATGCATTATTCCAAAAGATAAAGCAGGATGTTGAACAAGATCGCAACAGTACAATGAATTAATGGGGAAACGGAGGTTCACATGAAACCAGTAAAATTAACAATACTATTTATTGCTTTGGCAAGTGTGATAATTTCATCACCCTTGCAAGCTATGCTCCCGCGAGCACTTTATACATTCTGCAGATCATATACAAATTATGTTCCTACATTTGCTTCTAAACCCCTGCAAGCTATGTTCTCTCGCATAAATAGAGCGTTCAATGCTACTGCACCAAAAAATAAATACAGAACTGTTAATACTTCTTATAGATCAAATACAAATCATGTACCCGCACTTGATTCTCAACAAAAGTACCGTCAATCCCCTCAACAAGATACACTCTCTCGAGTGCGCCAAGCGTTCAATGCTACTGCAACAAAAAACATGTACAGGAATTTTTATAACTTCCGTAAAACAAACACAAATCATGTACCAGCGCTTGCGTCTCAACAAAAGTGGTACCGAAATAAATGGTGGACCAATCAGTATGTAAAAAAGATCGGCCTTGCTACCGCAGTTGTAGGCGGTGCCGCACTAGCCCTGCAAAAAATTAAGCAAGCGATAACTTATATGGAAATGTTACACCTCTCTGAAGAACAATTAGAAGAGCTGCTTAAAAATAAAAAAAAAGCAGCTATTATTACTCAAGTTGCTGCGCAAAATCTCAATACCTTAGCCAAAAGTTTCTCTGGAATCGAGTTACTTGAAAACATCATGAAGTACTATCCTGAGGCTGCTCAAATATTTACTCAACGCGCTGCGCAAATTTTCAATACCTTAGCCAAAAGTTACTCTGGAATAAAGTTACTTGGAAACATCATAGAGTACTATCCTGAGGCTGCTAAAACATTCGCCCCATTGGCTGATCAAAATTTTAATACTTTAGTCAATATTAACTGGGGACCCGGGTTACTTGAAAACATCATGAAGAACTATCCTGAGGCTGTTCAAATATTTACTCAACGCGCTGCGCAAAATTTCAATACCTTAGCCAAAAGTTTATCTGGAATCGAGTTACTTAAAGACATTATGAAACACAATTCTGAGGCTGCTCAAATATTTACTCAACGCGCTGCGCAAAATCTCAATACCTTAGCCAAAAGTTTCTCTGGAATCGAGTTACTTAAAGACATTATGAAACACAATTCTGAGGCTGCTCAAATATTTACTCAACTTGCCGCTCAAAATATTCAAGAAATAGACCCAATTCTTTTAAAAACTTTAATCGAAAAAAATCCTCATTCCTCAGAAATCAAAGAAGCTCTAGAAAACTTAATATCTAATGAAAATAAAGCATCTAATTCATCCAATGTAATAAAAAAGGTTCTTAAATACTTCACCGATATTCTAACTCCAATAGAACAATATAGGCTCGCAAATGTTACAATAAAAAAGCTTCTTTATAAGAAATACTTTACCGATAATCCTTCTCTAACTCCAACAGAACAACATATGGTCGCAAACATTATGGCATTCTCTGATTCAGAAAATGGGTTAGCATTACTAAATAACCCTACATTTCAAGATCTGTATATGCAAATCATAGAAAAAGAGCGTGAACTTAAAAATCAAGGCTATTATACTTTTGTTCACGGACAACGATGGGAATACCAATTAGCGCAACAATGGTTTGGACGCTTATGGACATTGAACAAAGAACAACCTATTCAAGACTATGTATTCCCACACCTCAAACAGGGAGCAATCCAAGCTGATTTAGATAACGAACAAAAAATACGAGAACAATTACTCAAGCATGGTGAATGTCTTATTTGTCCTGAAACCAGTGCCCGGCAGAAAGTTTTATTCATGAATTGTCCATTATTTGGAAATACAACTAGACCAGGTTGTAGTTCTGCTCATTACTTTGCAAATAACAAAAGTGAACATTCTATACATGCCAGCTTAAAAGATGTCTTTCATCTTTATGGATATTCATCATCCTATTACAAAAAATATAAAAACGAACTTGAAGAACTTGAACAAGAACATAAAAATTTGAGTAAAACTGGCAACATGCTTCTCATTGCTATACCTAAAGATAAACTCAAGGACTGTGTATATTTATGTGGAGCTAGCGGAGGTAAACAAAGTATTAATGTTCCTAACATAGGCGAAACGTACGATATCGAAACTATCATGAATACATTACACACCAATCCAGAAAAACTTGAAGATTCAGATGGATTACAATTCTGCATGCCAATGACCGCGGATTTAACGTTAAATCCTTATGGTGGCATCAAAATATCCAGCTTCAATGCTGCAGATAAAGAAAAATTTGCCGCATTCAATAAAAAATCTGATGCATTATTTGATGAGATAAAACAGGATATCGAACAAGATCGTCATAGTACAATAAATTAATGTTGATTGTTCCTAAATGGCGCAAAAATTGAGAATAATTTCTTTTGTAATTGGTTCAATTGAGATGTCTGAGCTTCTTGTTGTTCCGCACTTTGCAACGCTGTTATTTTACCCTGAATTACTTTATTACAATCTTTCAGCGATTCGCGACAGAAAACCACCTGTTGAATATTGGAATCAAGCTCTTGTCTGAAATCTGCATCTATCTTGAGCTGCTCAATTGCTTGTTTACCCTGCAAAAATGCATCATACTCTTGCTTTGCAAGCTTATCAGAAAAGGAAAAGTTTAATTGGCGTACAAGGCTCATTGTGTTTTGGTGCGACAGATCTTTTAGTTTTTCCATTGTATCTTTATCGAAATCCTTATAATCACTATTTTTTATTTTTTCTAGACGTTCTTGCACCAATGCAAGATCAATAGATCTAGGTACATCATTATTAAATCCAAGAAAAAAGTATACGTGCTTAATATTAATCTTGACTGGTATCCCTTCGAAATTTGCCTCATAGGTCTCTTGCAAACTTTTATACAAATCGGCATCTGTTCTACGTACCACTATACACATGCGCTTTTTTAATTGATCTAATATATCAATTCGCGCATCAGCTACTTGCTTAAATGCCTCAAGATCATCAACTGCATGAACATCCTTTGCTGCTGATATCTGAGCACGCAATTGTGCAAGTATCTGATCGGCAGCTATACCTTTGTCTTCCGCTTCATCAACATCCGATTCATTAATTCGGACAAGCTTTGATTCTTGCTCAGTATTATGTACAAACACCCACTCATCATCGCAATCTTTTTTTACAAGAACCCAATTTTGGACAAATGACAAACAATGTTCAGCATTTTTAATCCGCAGGTTAGCATCATCTAAAAGAGGTGAAATCAATTCTTGCCAACCGGCAAAAGAAAAATGGCCGTATAGTAAAAACGCCATAAGTAATATCCTAGCCAATGGCCTGCAAGTCATAATTGTCATTCGAACAAAAAAAAAGCTGAGTTCCCGAATATTTCAAGAACTCAACCTAGAATATATCTAAAATATAGCAAGAATAAAATTACATGCCTGAAGCTTTATGACACGTACATTTGCCCGAGCCACACTTAGGACATCCCATGCATGCCATCACAAACATAATCAGACTAATGACTCCTGCAATACCAATAACATAGTGGATAGGGACAACTAAGGGCTTTAAATTAGTCATCATAAATTCTGAATGCCACAGATTAATGCCCATAGGGCATAAACCAACATGAACAGCTGCAAGTGCTGCAATAAGCCATGCAGACTTGCCAACAGCCTTCATGAGCGGAGACTTCATCATATGCATATGCTACTCCTTTTTTTTTATAAGAGAAATGGAAAAGAACAACGACTCCTATCACATGTCATAGCATAGAGGATATATTTATGCAACTAATACAAAAAGCAAGCCATAGCCAACCTTGAAAATGCTTAAAAATGGGCCTATTGAAGGCTTTTTAAACCAGAAATATGCACGAGAATGAGTAAACCCCTTGCATTGCCCACCCTCTTTTTATTACAATTAGAATCGAAGAGTTGCAAGAGCCCTTAAATTAGGGCATAAAAGATAGTATAGTTTAATTCTTAAAAAAGGAGAGAGTATGACTAAGAACAACCTATTGTTAGGCCTGGCACTTGGTGCAAGTGCCGCATTATCACCCATAACCCTGCAGGCTATTTCTTTAGGAGACTGGATTGACAAGCATGGCCAGCCTAAGATTGTAAAAGGTGAGTTAGATTTGACTAATAAAGGGCTGACGAGCTTAAGAGGGCTAGAGAAACTTAAAAACCCACGTGACGTCAAACACCTTGATCTTACTTTCAACTGGATTGAATATCTACCAGAAAACATAGACCGGCTTGAGAGACTACAAAAGCTTGTGATGGATTCAACGGGAGTCCCTGGGTTAAAAAAACTACCAAAAAATATAGGTAATCTCAAAAATCTAGAAGAACTCGAAATTTGGGAAAGCAATCTGGAATACCTGCCAGATAGCATAGTTGAGCTTAGGAAGCTACGAGTACTTACTATTTCTGCAAGTACATTGCGGAAACTACCAAGAGATATAGGTAATCTCAAAAATCTAAAAGAACTCAACCTTTCGGTTAACGCTCTGGAATATCTGCCAGATAGCCTTGTCAAGCTTGATGAGCTAGAAAAGCTTAATGTTTCAGACAATAAACTGCGGAAACTACCAAAAGATATAGATGATCTCAAAGATCTAAAAGAACTCAATTTGTCGGGGAATCAACTGGAATATCTGCCAGATAGCCTAGTCAAGCTTGATGAGCTAGAAAAGCTTGATGTTTCATACAATAAACTGCGGAAACTACCAAAAGATATAGGTGATCTCAAAGATCTAAAAGAACTCAATTTGTCGGAGAATCAACTGGAATCTCTACCATGGAGCATAGGCAAACTTGCCAAATTAAAATATCTATCTCTTATGAGAAACAAGCTGACAACATTACCTAAGAGCCTTGCTGATCTTCGTAAACTAGAGTACCTTTACCTTGATGGTAACCGTTTTCCCAGAGATTTAACTCGTAAAAAGATACAAGAGGAATATCTACATAAAAATGTGAAGCTTAAAGAGTTTACTTTTAGGTAATAAAAGTACTAAAATAGATGATTGAGATTAAGGCCCTGGCTTTTCAAGCCGGGGCTTCTTTTTTCAGTACGCATTATAAAATCCTACTACCATTTGAAGAAAATCAAATTTTGCCGCAAACTTAATAAAAAAGCCGATTTTATTAATTAATCACAAACAATGAGAAAGAATTAACCATGAGCATCCAAACAGGCCTGGTAGGCCTACCAAATGTTGGCAAATCCACCCTATTCAATGCGCTGACCAAATCAAGCATTCCAGCAGAAAACTACCCTTTTTGTACGATTGAACCGCACATTGCCATCACCTATGTTCCTGACCCACGCCTTGATAAATTACAGCAAATATATGGGTCTAAAAAAAAGATCCAATCAACCGTCACCTTTGTTGATATTGCCGGATTGGTCAAAGGAGCAGCAAGCGGTGAAGGGCTCGGAAACCAGTTTTTAAGCCATATCGGAGGCGTTAATTTGATTTTGCATGTGCTGCGCTGCTTTGAAGATCCAGATATTATGCACGCTGGCGAAACTATTGATCCCATAAGCGACTATGAAATTATCATGTCTGAACTCATGCTCAAAGATCTGGAATCAATCAAAAAACGGGTGGAAAAAATAGCAAATCTCATAAAACGAGCACAACCGGCTTCTGAGAAAAAAATACTTGAGGCAGAACTGGAACTTTTAAACAACGTAGAAAATGCTCTTGATAAAGCAAATGCACAACAAGCACGCAAACTGGCAACAAAGGCACCAGTGGAGACCATTCCGCTCCTTTCGATTAAAAATTTCCTCATTATCGCAAATCTGGCCGAACATGAAATTGAGGGCAATGCCTTTGCAAGCAACAAACATTACCAAGCTCTGGTCGCTAAGTTTGGCCAAGACAACGTTATTCCAGTCTGCGCAAAATTAGAAAGCGAGCTTGCACAGCTTTCTGATCAAGACGCACAAGAAATGATGGGCATGCTTGACATTAAAGAGCGCAGTCTTGATAGCATCATCCGCAAAACCTATGAAAATCTCGGGCTTATTACCTTTTTCACCTGCGGCCCCAAAGAAACGCATGCCTGGCCAATCAGACGAGGAACAACGATCCGCCAAGCTGCTGGCGAAATTCACTCAGATCTGCAGCGCGGCTTTATCTGTGCCGAAGTCTTTAATTGTGCTGATTTGTTTGAACTTGGCAACGTGGCAGTACTCAAGGAAAAAGGCAAAATTCGCACTGAAGGCCGAGATTACTTGGTCCATGACGGCGATATTATCAATGTGCGCTTTAGCGTGTAGTTTCTAGCATCAGGCACTTGTTTTTTTGACAAACTGAAACTTAAAGGCTCGTTTTTTCAATACTTCTGAGACGAGAAATCCACCATTGTGCCGTTTTAGAGGGCCATTTGACTTTCTAAGGCCTTTACTTTAGCCTTATTAGAGTAAGAGAATCTAGATACGTCATAATAATATAAATAGACTTATCAACAGACCTGGCCAAGACCAAATGGAGAAAAAATGTATAACAGAAAGCCATCTGCAATTGTTCTTATTGGATTGATATCTTTAAACTGTGTATCTCATATATCAGCTTTTCCAACTGTCTCTAGTCTCAAATTTTTTTCACCCTACGTTGTAAAAGCACTCTGTAAAACTATATCCCACAAAGTATTGCAAAATCAAAATCCTGCGGAGATTAAATTCCAGGAACTTGAAGCGCCTGAATTGGCAGAACGGTTAAAAAAGGCACTTGAAAAACAAGACATCGCACCCGAAAACTTTCTTCTTGGCTTTTCAACATCAGGCCATCAAGTTGATGGTGTTGGCGTAAGATTAAATGGCGAGTTCGTTGAAGCTGGCTGTATTCCTGAAACCTGTGCATGGGCAAAATGGGTAATGATGGAAAATCAACAAAGAAAACCAGGCAATAAACTTACCCCAGTCGGTAAAGCATGCGATCATTGGAATAGGTATGAAGAAGATTTCCAACATATACAAAACTTTGGCGCAAATGCCTATCGCTACTCAATTGAATGGTGCAAGGTTGAGCCGCAAAAAACTCAATGGAATATACAAGCACTTGAACACTATCAAAAGATGTTTCAAGCGCTCAAAGATCGCGGCATTAAACTTATTCTCACACTTCACCATTACGATCCGCCAACGTGGTTTTTATATGATGATGAAATAAAAGGTTTTGAAACGACCCTAGGCGTTGAACGATTTGTCGAGTATTGTAAAAAGGTTTATGAATATCTGCATGAGTATGTCGACATTTGGATCACCTTTAATTCGCCGAGTGGCTATGCATTCAAAGGATATCAGCAAGGCATGATGCCACCAGGGATTAAGGATGATCTGCAAAAAACTGGTATTGTACTTGGTAATTTACTAGAAGCACACGTCAACACCTATTTTGCTTTAAAGGAAATGGCCCGAGATAAAAAATGGGAAGAACCACAAATTGGCATCTTAAAAAATATGACGTCACTCAATCCAGCAAATCCAGGAGCCGTTGGCGATCAAGTCAAAGCAAATATAGGCAATGGTATGCAAAATGACACGATTTTCAATTTTTTCACGACAGGCAAATACCTTTTTTATATACCAACCAAAGCGTATGTTGAAAAAACAATACCGACTGCTCCGTATTCACTCGATCTTATTGGCCTCAATTATTACTCACGTGGTTATTATGGCAAAGGGGGCCTTCAAAAATTCGAAGAAACTGCGAGTGATAAAAACCGCATCGATCCTACGGGGCTCATACTTGCATTCAAAGAGATAAATGAACGCATGGTGCAACCAATTCAGCAAAAATTTAAAGTTAATTTTAAAATTAATAAAAAGATCCCTATTTATCTGACTGAAAATGGCATTGCACCAATTGGCGATGATGATGAAACACGCAAAAAGTTTGATCGCCTGTATTTCAATGCGTTGGTACAAGCGATTGAACAAGGCATCCACATTGGCGGCATGACTCGGTGGGCATTAATGGACAATTACGAATGGGGTAGCGCATACGGCGATAAGCGTTACGGCTACTATCGCGTTGATTTTGATAACCCAGCATTGCCGCGTACATTAAAACCTGGTGCTGATTATTACAAAACATTTGTACATTCGTTCTTTAATCAACAAAGCACGTCTAACCAGTAAAATACTAACGAACTTTAATCTATTTCAAAGCAGCGGTCATAGCCGCTGCTTTTTTATTGTTCTGACCAACTTTTTATTTCAAAATACTCAGCATTTTATTATCATGGTAAAAGATTGAGCCCATCAACAAATAATGTTTAACCAAACAAATGAAAGGATCAGTATATGATTCGGAATAAAACAAAATTTCTTTTTGCGGCACTTGCTGCAATATATACAGCATCAGCCTTCGCTATTGACTGGAACACAAAAAAGACCCTCTATTGGGATTGGTCAAAGATCAATACCGATGATGTGAAGTTCCCAACATCATTCGAGTGGGGAACTCGCACTATCGCTTATCTACATGAAGGTTGGTGCAAAAACAGTGATTTTGTCCCTGGCCAAAAAGGTGTAGGAGGATCAGAGGTTGCATGCGATCACTGGAATCTATACAAAGAAGATATCAAGCTCATGAAAAATCTGGGCATGAATACTTATGTCTTTAATGTCGAGTGGAGTAAAATCGAGACTTCTGAAGGTAGCTTTGACCCAGATGCACTGCAGCATTACCAAGATGTTTGCGATACAGCTCGCTCATATGACATCAAACCGGTCGTTATCTTGCACCACTACAGCAACCCACAATGGTTTGCCAACAAGGGTGGATTTAGCAAAGAAGAAAATATTAAGTACTTTGTACAATATGCTCGGGTTGTTTTTGAACATCTTGGCAGCAAGGTAGAGCGATGGATAACAATCAACAACCCTGCTGCTTATGCAGCAAAAGCACATATCACTGGAGAAATTCCACCTCATGAAAATCGCAAATTCCAAGAATGGGGCCAAACGCTTAAGAATATCCTGCAAGCACACGTAGAGGCTTATTACGCGATTAAAAATAAGCCAAATGGCCACAGTGCGCAGATAGGTATTGCAAAGCATATTTACCCGCTTGAGCCATGGCATCGATGGAATCCACTTGATCATTTTGCATGCTATCTTGCCAATAAGATTGCCAATGACCTCGTGTATCAATTCTTTACTACCGGAACTATTAAAGTTAAGATTCCATTGACAACCAATATTGATTATACCAATACAGGGGCTAAAAACGCACTTGACTTTATTGGTCTTAATCATTTTTCACACGGTTACATGAAAAACTTCAAAGAGATTGCAAGTGACAAAGAACCTTCTACCGGTAGTAATCTCTTTACCCATTATCCAGAGGGCTTGTATCTTGCAACCAAAGAGCTTTGGGATAAGTTAGCAAAAGAAATGGATATTCCAATATATGTTACTGAAAATGCTATTTGGACCAATGATGCAACACTGCGTGATCGCTTCTATAAAGAATACCTTTATGCACTTTCAAAAGCAATTACCGAAGGGTGCGATGTGCGAGGATATACAACGTGGTTTATGGATGCACCACACGCATGGGGTGATGGCACCAAGGAAGCGAATTTCGGCATTGTTGCCGTTGATAAAAATACACAAGAACGCAAAACAAAAGATGGTATTGACCACTTGCTCAACACAGCCAAACGCTTTTCATAAAATGTGTTTGGCCCCAGATTTTTCTGGGGCCAAACACATTTTTAATGTGCCAACACACATTGTTCTCATTTTTGTAGCAAAAAATTTTTTTAAGTTATGTATCAAATCGATTTGCTACTTCTTGACCTTCGATTAACCCGATTATTTTTTTCAGCGAATCATTGCCACGCCATATAGGCCAATTACCTGCAGAATCAGCAGCAAGATATTCTCTGCTACCATCAGCACGTTTATTCAACAGTAACGTTCGCCAGTGTCCTGCCGAGCCTGTTTGCTCTGTATTTGAATGCTGCATATTCCCGACAATAAACAGATGCGCATAAGGCTGATTATTATTCTGTAGAGCTGGTCTAATTTGTTGATTAATCAATGGTGTAACTTCATCAAAGCCGGAACGACCAATCAGATCAGGATTATTAATAACAATATATTGATGATTTTGTATACCACCCCCAAATACTCCCATCACCTCTTCTATTTCTCCATCACCAAGCCATTCACCACTTGTATACCCTCTGGAGGCGTTAATTCGAAACCGCTGTATAATTTGTTGCCGCCACTGCCCTTGTGGCCCAAAAAGTGCTTGCGCATTATTTGCATCGAGCAACTGAGCAAGATTACCATTTCCATTAAGCGCGCTCATTGCAGTCAGTCCATTATATGCTGCCCAATAACCGCATGAACCGCCAACTTGATCCTGAGAAATAAATTGTTTAAAGACAACATTATTGGCAAGCTGGACCTGCCTACCCTTGCACTGAGCATTGCCTATGGTAATGTTCTGATTTAAAAAAACTGCGCCTCCCAAGAACGTTGCTATTATTTCATATCGATTGCGCCAAAATAGCCAGAACAGAAATCCGTAAATACCCGCTTTAATCGCAAGCCCAATGATGCGATCTATTGTTTTATTTTTTTCTTCTTTTGTTAGTTTTGCATGCGTTTTTGCTATATGGTCACGCAATTTTTGCACAATGGATTGATTAGATGAAGCTGGTAATTCAGCATGTATCAGCGGCGAAATTGGTATTATGCATAGAAAATAAAAAATAAGTATATGTTTTTTAAGGATCATAGAACTCAAACCTTTGTTGTTGAAAATAACTAAAATTCTTGCCTATACTAGACATTATTATGCCATATAATTCAAGTTTAAATAAGGAGAGATATGTTGAATAAAAGCACTAAAACAACGTTAATCTTACTTTTTTCAATTATGTTATCGAGC
>SDBT01011377.1_pt1 | contig 14327 bp, 8 predicted proteins | sample 2277101 | NCBI WGS metagenome assembly SDBT01 (sample SAMN10404973, study PRJNA504765) | marine sediment metagenome | isolation source: marine sediment core GS10_PC15, 103 cmbsf | place: Arctic Ocean: Southern Knipovich Ridge | collected 2010 | reverse complement strand
AGACAAAATGGTCAATGAAGCTGAAGCACACGCTGAGGAAGACAAAAAGAAAAGAGAAAAAATCGAGGCCCAAAATGAGGCTGACAATACAATCTATGCTACAGAAAAAGCTCTTAAGGATCATGGAGATAAAATCAGTGATGATGAGAAAAAGAGTATACAGGACACTTTAGAGGAACTGAAAAAGATCAAAGATACCGGAACCCCGGATGAAATAAGAGAAAAGATAAAGAAACTGGGCGAGGTCTCTCAAAAGCTAGGTCAAGCCGCATACCAACAAGCCGCTGGACAGGAAGCCGGGGGAGCAGAACAGACTCAAGAGAAAAGTGAAGAAGATAAAGAGAAGAAAGGAAAAGAAGGCGAAGATGTGACTGATGCTGACTACGAGGTAGAGAAGTAGGATATGGTAAATCAGAAATCGTTGCTTGTTGCTCGAAAAAGGAAGAAAAAGAGCTTATAGGATAGGCGTGGCAATTTAGCGCTCCAAGATATCGAGGGCAGCGTTCGTCCAAAGGGGATTAGATTTAATGGCAAAAAGAGATTATTATGAGACATTGGGTATTTCGTCTAATGCTTCTTCTGAAGAGATAAAAAAAGCTTATCGTCGTCTGGCTGTTAAATATCACCCCGACAAAAATCGGGACAATTCTAAAGTGGCAGAAGAGAAATTCAAGGAAGTATCCGAAGCATACAAGATTCTTTCTGATGGGGAAAAGAGAAAAATCTACGACCAATATGGACACGCAGGATTACAGGCTGACCTGGGGGCAGGAGGTGGGGGATTTGCCGGAGCTGATTTTGACCCGATGAAGGTTTTCAATGATTTCTTCGGGCAGCGATCTTCTTCTGGCAGTGGTATTTTCGATACTCTTTTTGGTGGCAGAGCTTCCCCCGGAGAAGGTCAACCAGGTTCAGACCTTCAGTATAGTCTAGAAATTACCTTCAAGGAAGCTGCCTTTGGGGTAGAAAAAGAAATCCAGGTTCCCCGCTACGAAACCTGTTCTAATTGCAGGGGGAACGGCGTTAAACCCGGGTCCAGTCCTCAAACCTGTTCCACTTGTGGAGGAACAGGTTCTATAGCTGTTTCGCAGGGGTTCTTCTCTATGTCCAGAACCTGTACTCAGTGTCATGGAAGAGGCACTATTATCAAAGACCCTTGTAGAGAATGTCGCGGTTCGGGAAGAGTGCGCAGAACTCGTCGGGTTAAAGTCAAAATACCGGCCGGGATAGATAATGGGTCTCATCTTAGACTAACAGGGCAGGGGGAGGCTGGTTTGAGGGGAGGTCCGACAGGAGACCTCTATATTGCTATTCGGGTAAGACCCCATCTCATATTCAAGAGAGAAGGAGATACTGTTATCTGTGAGGTTCCTATCACTTTCACTCAAGCTGCTCTGGGAGGAGAAATCAGGGTACCCACTTTAAACGGTAGGGCAAGGTTAAAAGTCCCTCCCGGAACCCAGACCAATAAAATATTTCGTCTACGTAAGATGGGTATTCCTCATCTGCACTCCTCAGGAAGAGGAGATCAATGGGTAAAGATAATCGTAGAGACACCGGTAAGTTTGTCAGTCGAACAAAAGGAGCTTCTTAAAAGGTTTGAGGAAGTGGGGCGAGGAAACGGTCAGCCAAGAGCTAGAGATTTCTTCAGTAAAGTTAGACAGATTTTTGGGGATTAATCATAAATGGATAAGGTAGCTTTGGCCACTCTGGGTTGTAAGGTAAATCAATACGAAACAGAGTTAATACGGGAACAGTTAGAAAAATCCGGTTTCAAACCAGTCTCTTTTGGAGAAAAGGCGGGGCTATATATAATCAATACCTGTAGTGTAACTGAGAAGGCAGCTCAAAAATCTATTGAGTTAATCAAAAAAGCTAGAGACAGGTCATCTTTACTGGTGGTTACTGGTTGTTATGCTGAAGCGGAAAAAGAGAAGCTAAGGGAGATGTTCCCCTGGGTGGACTTAGTGGTAGGAAACAAAGAAAAATCAAATATAGGCAATATAATCGATGGGAATGGAAAAAATCATCAGGAGAAGCAAACTTGTATTGGAAACTTTAATGCTCACAATAGAGCTTTCGTTAAGGTGGAGGATGGATGTAATCAATTCTGTACTTATTGCATAATTCCCTATGTGCGAGGAAGGGAAATCCGGAGTCGTTCTTTATCTGAAGTTCTCCGGGAAATGAAAGATCTGGCTGAACAAGGATTTAAGGAAATAGTTTTGACAGGGATCAATCTGGGGCTGTACGGGACTGACCTAAATCCTGAAGTGAAGTTGGTGAATCTTTTAAAGAAAGCAGAATGTCTAAAAGAAAAAATAAGAATAAGACTGAGTTCTCTAGAACCTCATCTTCTTTCTATAGAGCTGATAGATTTCATAGCTCAATCTTCCTGGATATGTCCTCATCTTCACCTTCCTTTGCAGAGCGGAGATGCAGAAATTCTTAAGAGAATGGGAAGGAGATATACTCTGGAAGACTACAGCAGACTACTAAGAAAAGTGAGGGAGAAAATTCCGTCTGTGGCTATAACCAGTGACGTTATGGTAGGTTTTCCAGGAGAGGAAGAATCGCATTTCAGTAATACTCATCGTTTTTTGCAGGAAATGAAGTTTAGTCGACTCCACATATTTAGGTTCTCTCCCCGCAAGGGGACCAGGGCTTATTCTATCAAACCTCACATAGAAGAAAAGGTAAAGAAAGAGAGAAGTAAGTTGCTGAGAGATTTAGGGAATAAGCTTTCTCAGGATTTCGCCTCTCAATTCTTAGGTAAGACCTTAACGGTTTTGGCAGAAGACCAACCAGATACTGAAAGTGGATTACTTTTTGGCTATGCAGAAAACTATATTCGGATTCTCTTTCAAGGAGAAGAGGAACTTAAGAACAGGCTCGTGAGAGTGAGGTTAATCGAGGTGAAGGACGGGACGGCTCTGGGGAAAATTGTAAATACTCGATCATCCATGTCATTGCGAGCGCAAGCGCAGCAATCTCAATGAAACCACCCAGAAGATTGAAAGATCTGAATAAAGAGACCTATCAAAGGATCCTCAAAAGGTCAATTTTGGAAATAGAGAATACCCTTCCTACCATTATCCCCATAGTGAGGGAAGTGGAGAAAAAAGGCGATGCGGCAGTAACCAAATTTACCGCTCAATTTGATGGAATTGATTTAGCTCCCAAAGACTTCCAGGTTAGCCAGGAAAGAGTGAAGGCTGCTTATGAGAAAGTTAGCCCTGAGCTGATTGTATCCCTGAAGAAAATGCACCAGCAGGTGTGGGACTTTCACCAGCGTCAGAGAAGAGAGGACTGGTCTATTGACAAATTCTTTCTCAATAAGAAAGAAGCCCACTATAAATTAGGACAGAGGTTTATCCCTGTTGAAAGAGCGGGGATGTATGTTCCGGGAGGCAGAGCCAGCTATCCTTCTACCGCTATAATGGCCATAGTTCCGGCAAAAATAGCCGGAGTAAAAAATATAATTGCAGTAAGTCCTCCTTCGGCGAAAAAAGAAATGGCTGATGCTATTATGGTAGCGGCTGATATAGCCGGAGCTGATTTGACGTTCAACATAGGGGGAGTGCAGGCCATCGCCGCTTTGGCTTACGGGACATCCACTATTCCTGAAGTTGACATGGTAGTGGGACCAGGTAATGTTTATGTTCAGGCGGCTAAGGCTTATCTTTTTAGTCTAGGTAAGATAGCTATAGATTCTCCGGCTGGACCTAGCGAAATTCTTATTATTGCTGATGATTCAGCCAATTATGAGTATATTGTCAGAGACATCCTCTCTCAGACTGAACATGCCGAGGACAACTGTGCTATCCTCATAACCACCTCAGAACAATTAGCCGAAAGAGTTTATCAATATCTAAAAAGTGAAGTCTGCCACTGTTTGAGAGAGGCTTTTATTGAAAAGTCTTTGGCTGATCATGGGGCTATCTTCATCGCTGATAGTCTAAATGAAGCTATTCAGTTTGCTAATAGCTTTGCCCCGGAACACCTGGAAATAATGACCAAAAACCCTGATGATGTTTTCAAGGATATAAAGAATGCTGGCTCGGTCTTCCTGGGCAACTACTCACCAGTAGCTGCAGCAGATTATTTAAGCGGAACCAACCACATTTTGCCCACAGGAGGCTCAGCAAAGAGATTCTCCGGGCTTTCTGTAGAGACATTCCTTAAAAGTATGACCTACCAATCTCTTTCTAGAGAAGCATTAAAATTAATGAGTTCTGACATCACCAACATTGCTTCAAGTGAGGGGCCGTATACTGAACATATCCGTTCAGTTAAGATAAGAGAAGAGTGAGCCTAACTTAATTATTGTTGGTTTATCGTCAGGCCGGATGGTCATGGTCAAGCATGACAGGGGGTCAGGTAAAGCTCCTTTTAGTAATTAGAACTTAAGGAGGAGGTAGATGACGGAAAAGAAGAATGGTTTTCTGGGTACTCATTGGTTATTGGATACCCCTGAGGCGGTAAAATTATATTATGATGTTGCTGTTCCGCTGAGAGAGGAGGTTGGAATTATCGATGTCCATACACATCATAATTTAAGACAAATTGTAGAAAATGAGCCCTTTCCTAATATTTGGAGGGCGGAAGTGCTTGAAGAAAGAGAAGGATACGAGAATTGCGACCATTACATCATTCAACTGGCTGCCAAATCTGGCGGCTTTTCTCAAGCTCTGGCCAGGGACCCGAATGTCTCGGATTATGATAAGTGGATAGCCTTGAGTAGAGTTTTTCCTGACCTGGAAGGAAATCATGTTCATCAGTGGCTTCATCTAGACCTGAGGAGAGAGTTTGGAATCAAGGAGCTGTTGAGTGGCGAAACGGGAGAGAGGGTATGGAGAGTAGCAAATGAGCGTTTAGAAGAGAAAGAGATGCTACCACAGGCAATACTTAAAAGAGCCGGGGTGAAGGTTATTTGCACAACTGATGATCCTTTGGATGATCTGCGTTATCATAAAATGGCCAAAGATATAGAGGGTATGGATTTTCTTCCTACCTTCAGACCCGATGCTTACTGTAATATTTTCCACAAGAATTGGAGATCGGATGTTGAAAAAATTTGCCAGCTAACAGGACAAGATACAACTCTTAATGGCCTCCTGGAAGCCTTAAGGATGAGGCACGCTTTTTTTGCCGAAATAGGAGCAAAGGCAAGTGATCATGGTATGCTGGAACCCTATGGCCTGAAAATCAGTCCTGAAAGAGCTGAGCAAATCTTCAAAAAAACTTATCAGCAGAACAAAGAGTTTGGGATAGAATCTGGCGAAGTGCGAGAGTTTATCTCTTATATGATGCACAGATTCTGCGAAATGAACCAGGATAAGGGCATGGTTACCCAGATACACTATGGGGCCGTCAGAAATGCTAATGAGTATGTATTTAAGAAGTGGGGAGTCGATATTGGAGGTGATGTTGCTGCTGAAAATGTCAACATTGTCGAAAACCTGAGGCCTTTGTTGTCAAGATTTTTCAGCGGAGAAAGCGATAAACAATCTCATCTGGTACTTTATCCAATGAATCAAATATTTGCTCACACTGACCTGGCTCTAGAAAGAACATTTCCCAATGTTCACTCCGGATTCCCCTGGTGGCATAACGATGCTCCTTATGTAATGGAAGACTATTTGCTACATATTGCTGGCTCCGCCTTGCTTACATCAAGTGCAGGGCCTGTCTGTGATGGAAGGAAGATTTTCTCAGAAGGAAGCAGATTTGAAGTTTTTGACAGAGTAATTTGTGCGGCTGTAGCAAAACTTGTTTCAACTGGGCAAATGTCTTATGGAGGGGGAGTAAGAGCAGTAAAAGCATTAGTGCATGAAAATCAAGCAAGAATTTTTAATTTGGAATATAATCCGAGTTGATTGAGTAGAAACCTTCCTTAAAGCCTTTCTTTTCCATACTCATAAATTGGTCTTCCAATCCAGTTTCTTCTATTCCCTATTCTTTCGAAAATCTTGATAGTTTCACCCTTTTTTAGTTTCTTTCTAAGCATTAGAGCTTCGATCAAAGCTGAGCAGAGGCCAACCTTAAAGTTATATTTTTTAGAGTAATACTCAAGCTCCGCCATAGCTTTAAAGTCATCAGATATTAATGCTTTTACATTTCTCTTCCTTGCTATTACTATACAAGAAGCTTTTCCAGGATCGATTCTTGCGGATAAGAATTTGTCCAACTCATTTTTCGTTACTTCTTGTATCTCTAACTCATCCTTCTTGCTCAAAATTTTTTTGGCGGCTCTTCCATCAGGGTCTTTAAATTTCATCACTCTTTCCAATTCTTCAATCATAATATTAGAGACAATTACTTTGAATTGGGATAATACTAAATCAAGAATATCACCATGGACTAAAGAGATGGGGGCCGCAGTAACCACTGCTATTTTATGCAAGTTTTTTTGCAAGTTCCTCACCTTTATCCATTATTCTTTTTGAAGCTTTAACTGCCTGGGCATCTCCCTTTCCTAATAAAATCTCTAAATTCCCGTAGTTTATCTTTCCCTCTAGATACCTTCTAACCACTATTTCCTTGAGCCTTCCTTCTTCTAATTCCATGGTTATATATCTCCTTAGCGCCTTTTTCATAAGAGCTGTCCTATCCGTATATTCTATCTTAGCTATGGTATCTATTTCCTCTAAGAACTCTTCCGGAAACCTTACCGATATTTGTTTCATTTTCTCACCTCATAGTTTGTCGTATATACATCATATAGACAATAGGAAAATGGTTAAGTTCAAAGCTTTAGTTCAGAATCATCTAATTAGTTTTTGACATTGCTCCTTCTTGTTATAGAATGTGCACAGGCTATTTCAAAAGGAATCTGGGTTTTTAGAGGTCAAGAATGAAAAAGGCAAGATTCATCTTGTTGGCAATAGCTTTACTTACTCTATCATTTGTATCCTATAGCGGGGGTTCCTTGCGAGCCGAAGAAGTATCTATTTTTTACACTGCTGATATTTTAGGACAGATTGAGCCGATACAGGATGAGAATGGAAATGCTGTTGGTGGGGCAGTGCGGCTGGGTTACATGATATCCTGGCAAGGAAAGGAATTGGATAGTTTCCTGCTTCTTGATGCAGGCAATGCCATAGGTCCGGGTTCCTTTATTCGTTTCAGCAATGGCTTGGACCAGATTAAAGTTATGAATCAAATCGGTTACACTGCCATGGCTCTGGGCGAAATGGAATTTATCTACGGGCCCGAAGCATTAAAGAAGTGTATAGAAGAGGCTAACTTCCCACTCTTGTCAGCAAATGTGATTCACCAGGATACAGGAAAATATTTTGCTGAGCCTTATTCTATCTATAATACCTCTGATGGCTTGAAGGTTGCTATCACCGCTGTTACCGATGCGGATATTCCACTTTCCGTATACGGGTTTAGCAATATTGAGGTTGATTATCCGTCTGCCTGCTTATCAGAAATAATAGACACACTGAAAACAGAAAAGGGCTGTGACCTGATAGTAGTGCTCAGTAATCTGGGAGAGGAAGAAGACAAGAGGCTGGTGGAGTCCATTCAGGACATAGACATAATTATCGGTAGCAGTGCAAGGGCTCTATCGCCCTCCAGGGTCTATCAGTCAATCCCACAGGACATTGATAAAGGTGTATCTATGTTCTATTGTACACCCCTTGCTACGACTGTAGGAAAGATTACTCTTGAGGTAGAAAAAGATAATAGTATGGTTAAGATAAGCAATATAAAGTTTAGATCTTTTTATCTGGACAAAGAATCCTGTCCGCCAGACTTAGTAGAAAAGGAAATACTCAAACTTAAGGAGTTTGTTGAAAAAGATGTAATTGAACGCTATAAGTCCAGAGAAGAGGTGATAATTGGTGAAGTAAAAGAAGGTGAGACTATTAAACTTACTGATTTAGTTCTGCTTCTAATGCAGAAAAAAACTGATGCTGAATTTGCCCTTTGTGACCGTGGTCTATTCGGATGGTTTCTAAAAGATATTATGTTGCAAGGTGAGATTAAAGAAAATGATATTGCTCAGGGAATACCTTATAGTGATGACTTAATTCTGCTAAAGATGACCGGCTCAGATATTTTGGACATCATTGACTATCATGAGGAACAGATAGGGACAACCAAAGAGTTGGTATTTTCACCGGGTTTTGATCCCGCCTCCCAGAAAATCAACGGAAGAGATATAGATGATTATGAAGAATACATTGTTGCTGTAAATAACTATTTGGCCAGCCAGGGCGCAGGCTATACTATGTTTGGAGATGAAGATGTAGAGCTTATTAAAGATACCGACATAAAGATACGAGACCTCGCTCTCAATTACGTAAAGGAAAAGAGTACTGAAGGGCAAAGGCTCAGTCTATCCGAGCTAGAACGTTGGGCAGAGAAAACCCGCTGGAAATACAGAGTCTCTCTTTCAGGTGAGCTGGACGTTTTTTCTAAAGGCAAAAGTGCTGACTTATATAGTGATATAGATGAATTCAGCTTATCTCGATATTATGAATGGAGAATTGAACCTGCTTTTGAACTGAAAGGTTGGTCCAAACAGCAGAGTCTTGACTTTACTCTAAGTATGGAATATGGCAGGTGTAAATATTTCCCTGAAGATGACGACCCTTATGAGGAGGAAGTTGAAGATTCAATAGATGCTGATTTAGATTATCGCAGATTCATAGAAGGAGATTTTTATGGGACTTTATTTTTAGAGCTGGACGATCTAGAAATTGCTCCAGAAGAGGATGACAGGAGAGGTTCCCTCTCAACTGGTTTAGGTATTGGCTATGAGTTCTCTTCTGATTTTGATGTATCCTTTGGAGTGAGTGCTCATGACAAGTTGTTTGTATCTGGCCAAGACTATGGTCTTTATTTAAAATCTGAATATCAAGAAGACTTCGATAATCTCAGCCTGGACATTAAGGGTTATATGTTCTATATTCTGAAGTCAGAGGAGATTAGTAGCTATACCGGGGTAACTGCAGGAGTGGGCGATTATATTGTAAAGATAGAAGGTGACATTGAGTTTTCATTAACTGATACTCTTACTTTAGATTTCCAACCATTTATTTACTACGATAAAAGCATTGGTGATTGGGCCTGGTCATTGAGCACTTCACTTACCCTGGAATTAGATTGGGGATTATTACCTTGAAAATTTGAATGAAACGAGGTGAAAATCACCACCTTAGAAAGATAGACCCCATTACCCAATTTGATTATAGGAGGAGGTGAGTGGTGAAAGCAGATAAAATTTATGTTCAATTTTAAAAGTTCTAATTTAACAGAACCCTAAAAAAGAAAGGAGCATGGATATGAACAGGAAAAAAGTTTTCGTTGTCATCGCAGTGCTGTTAGCAGCACTCATCAGTACAAGTTTCATGGTCGCTGCCCAAGCTGAGGGAGAAACTGGTACCTCTCTGTACGTCCAAATCGCTGAGTCCGGTTTTTTTATCCCGGTGCAAGGTGAAGAGGACCTTTATATCCTCACTCTCGAAGACGTCTCAGCTTGGACTATCCACATCACGGACACTCCCGAATACGCTACCGCGAAGTTGCATACCAGGACTTTCCTGGACACTGTCGACTTCTCGTATGAGCCACTCAGTGCGGTGATTGAATTGCTGGAGGGGCATGAAGAAGCAGATCTTATAACGGTGCGACTGACTGAGCCGCTCTATGATCCTGAGGAAGAAACCCTCAAGTACAAGGCAGAGATTATTTCACATGACTATGCACCGGAGTACGCCAAGCGGCATGCAGGAGAAGACTTGGTCACTCGGGTTGACGAAGGCATACCGGAAACTTTTGGTGATGTTATCGTATACATCCATTCGAAAGAACCGGTTGAAGAAGTTGTCTCCAGGAGTGTTAGCACACGACGCCTCAGCGTGGGCACCGCGGTAATTGGTTTGTCAGTACCGGAAACCTTTGGCCGTACTGTCGCATACCAAGCTGTCGCATCCGCCTCTTCAAAGAAGTATGATAGCAGACGACACTTCCACGCGGGCATCAAGGATGTTGCAGAAATCGAAGGGACACTGGTTCTAAGCAAATCTGATGCCTATCTGGACGTTGAGATCAAGTTAGTTGGTATGACTGTTAAAAGCTATCGCCTGGATGCTCGCCATCCGAGTTACTGCGTGTCACTATTGCTTGTCAAAGCATGCGCCACGGCTAATTTCAATAGTTTTGATCCCCCTCGTGGGAACCTTACTTTCAAAGGCTGTTACATCAGCTGGGGAAAATGGAAATGCCAAAGTATAAAGGTGATTAGTTGGTCGTAAGCCCTGTAAGTGAATCGTCAGATTCCAGCGGGGGAATATAATTAGTCTCTCCGCTGGAATCTTTTTTGGTAAAGCCAACCTTTTCCACTCTGATCATTTTTCTAAACAATCCAAAATCTTTCCTCTTAGTTGACTCTTTTTCAACTATAACCTATATGTATATCGAAGGATATTCCTTGGCCGTATATAGTATGTAGTATATCGTATGTAGGAAAGAAAAAGCGTGTGTATTGAGTTATGCATTTTAAAGTCTTTTCACGATATACTATATACGATATACGACATACGAGTACAGCGAGGGAGGGTAAAAGTTGGTGAAGTCAGGGGTGATGGTTTTATCGCTTCTTGCTATAATTTTTATTTCGGTCACTATAGCGGCAGCGACAGAAAGTATTGATTTGTGGAAGATCGCTGAGGCAAAACTATACTCCGACTTCTTTAGTCAAAAGAATTCTGGACTATCCCTTTCCTCTTCCTCAACTGCTTCTTCCCCACAAGATAAGACAACTACCCAGCCCTCTTATGAATCTTCCCTCACTATATTTGGTCGAAAGGTAATAGGGGTGAGGTATAAACAGACTCATTATTTGGACTCGACAGAGACCGAAGTCGAGCGTCGAGAACCTACTTCAGAGATAGATATTGAGCAGGAGCTTCAAGTCAAAATAAAAGGAAAGGTGGGAAAGAAGATTTTTGCTAATGTAGACTATGACGATACTCTTCCTCAGAGCGAACAGCAAAAAATCTCCCTGAAATACCTGGGTGATGAGAAGGAGCTCATTCAGGAGGTGGCTATTGGAGATATTCAATTAGCCTGGAGAGGCAGTGAGTTTCTCTCTTACAATCAGAGTCTTTTTGGAGTGAGAGTGAAGGCAAAGCTGGGCAAATTCAATTTGACCGGCATAGGAAGTATGACCAGGGGCATTCCCGCCAGTAAGACCTTCACCGGAAAGACTACTTCAGAGAAAAGAGAAATTTTGGATACATCTTATTTAAAGAGAAAATATTACCGCACTTATTTTGATTCTTCTCATCTTCCTCTTACTCTGGGCAGTGCTGAGGTTTATATTGATGACCAGAAGGGAACAAATAATGAAGATTCTCTTAAAATGACTGTGTCAGGAGAGGAAGGAGATTCCTATACCGGTTATTTTGACAAACAATATCCAGGAGAGGATTATTTTCTTGATTATGAAAAGGGGGTGTTGAATTTTTCTGGCCTTATTCAAGAAAACTATGTCATTGCTCTCTCCTATTTGGATAAGGATGGAACCAGACATCCTCAGACGGGTTACCGAATGCTCAAAAAAGGGGAAGAGAAGCTTTATATAGATAAATATGAGCTTAAGAACTATTACTATTTAGGCTCTCAGAGAATTCAGAGGGATAATTTTCTCTTAAAAATTCTTGATTTAAGCAATAATGACGTCACTTTAAATTATGAATTTACCGTAGACTATGAATTTGGTATCTTAATATTCATTTCCCCCCTACCTCCTTTCCCGGAAGCTTATCCTCCTCTTTCTGAGCATATCTATACCATTTATGTTGAATACAGGCATACAGTAGATGCTTATATCCTTCGACCCAATATTATTCCGGGAAGCGAGAGGGTCTATCTGGATGGTAGAGAATTGACCAGGGATATAGACTACCAGATTGATTATTCAACTGGCTTTTTGAGTTTTTTTCCTTCCCTTGAAATAAACGAATTTTCCCAGATAAAGATTGACTATGAATGGATGCCTTTTGCCGGAGGCCAGATGATAATTCTGGGAGCGCGGGCAGAGTATATTCCCTGGCCCCAATTCTCTCTGGGCTCTACCTTGCTTTCCCAAACAGCTCCCCGATTAAGAGAAGTACCCAAATTAGATTCTGCTCCTTCTTCTCAGTTGGGGATAGGGTTAGACGTTCATTATGATTTTTCCTCTCTTCTGAGTAGGGTGTGGTCTGGTAAAACCCCTCCTGAGCTCTCTTTTAGTGGAGAACTGGCCCAGAGTACTCACAATCCCAATACTTTTGGTCGGGCTATTATAGAGAATTTTGAGTCCACTAAAATTAGCGATGAGCTATCTATGAGTAAAGATAGCTGGCAGCTTGCCAGCAAACCAGTTCAAGAAGGACTAGCAGAAAGAAATACAATACATATTAACCAGGAAGAGATTATAGGCAGTGACATTAATCCCGGCTGGAGCAGCGAGAAGAGAAAGGTCTTAGCACTTGACTATTATTTTGACTCTTCTAAAGAGGAGAGCTGGGATAGTGTAGTCTATTCTCTTTCTTCCGTGGGAAAGGACTATAGTGAGAGAAATTGGCTGGAAATATGGCTAAGAGGGGAAGGAAAAGGTGAATTTCTTACTCTTGACCTGGGAGTGGTGAGTGAAGATGTTGACGGAGATACTCTCCTGGATACAGAGGACAAAAACGGTGACGGAAAACTCAATCCAGGCGAGGACGTAGGAATTTATTTAGGGGAAAGATTTATTGGAGAAGGCAACGGCAAATTGGATACCGAGGATTTGGATGGTAACGGCCTCCTGGACACGGATGAGAACTATGCCACTTATGATTGGATTATAGAACCAGATTTAAGAATGGACTGGACAGGATGGAGAAAGCTTACTATTCCTTTAAAAGATGCATTTAACTGGGATGGGGTTAAATCTATGGTTAAACATCTTCGCCTCTTAATAGAGGGAGATGATATTACAGGAACTCTTAAATTTGCTCTCATCAGTATCTCGGGAGACCGCTGGCGTAATTATGATATTGAAAGTAGGTCAGTAAATAATGAGGATGACCCTGAATATAATCCTTTTGATGATCAGGCTTTTTTGGACTACTATGAAGCAATGTATGGGAGTGCTCAAACCGCTGAGGGAAAATGGAAAAAGGAATCAGCTCTGTGTCTCACCTTAGCCCCTGGAGGAGAAGGGTGGGTGCAGCAAACCTTTACTAAGCCTGATGATTATAGCGATTACAAAACATTGAATTTCTGGCTCTGGGGAGATGAAAAGGAAGAGGACTTCCAGCTGCGTATAGGCTCTGAAGTAAGGCAAGCAGGAGACTATTATCAAAAAGAGGTTAAGATAGATTGGCAAGGTTGGCGTATGATAAGTGTTCCCCTGGCCGAAATGACCAGGCGAGGCAATCCTTCCTGGGAAAATGTCAGGCAACTCAGGGCAGGCATTAAGAACGAGTCTTCCTATTGGATAAAGATTTATCTTAACGACATTTTTCTGTCTGAAGTAGGGGAGAGTCAGGGCCTGGCTAAAGGTTTTTCTTTACAAGGGGGTCTGGGAGAGCCTTTTTCCTTCATTGCTCAATATAAAGAAGTGGACGATGAATTTCAAAGTCTGGCCGCTTCTTCCTGGCAGGGAACAAGGCTAACTTCCCTGCGAATGAATCTTTCCCCTCTCAAGTTCTTGCCTTTGTCCTATTATTGGAGCAGAAAGGAGAATTCAGGTAATTCTTTCTCAGGAGTTCTCCTGGAGTCTGAGGCTGTTTCAGATAAGGTGATTGAAGAAAAAAAGGAGTATCAACTCTCTTTCCTTTCTTCTTCCTGGCCCCGGGCAACCTTAAAAGTAGAGAACAAATTTACTGATGACCCTTCCCGAGGGATAAGAGAAAAAGAGGATACTTATAGAATTTCCCTTGAATACAAGAATCCTTACTCATTTTTTCTTTTACCTGTCTCTGTTCAGACTATTTACCAGAGAGAAGAAAAGAGGGATGAATACCAGCAAGAGATAGAAAACAAGAAAGAAATTACAGAAAATTGGCATATCAGTCTCCCCTTTCAACTGGCTAAGAATTTAACTCTTAAGCCCATTTATAGAGAAAAAAGGAAGAGTGAAATAGAGCAAGGTGAGTGGGAGACCCCTCAGTTAAAAGAAAGGAGTTTTTCTCTGGAGTCCCGGGCCAGCTTCTTTTATCTCTCTCCTTCTCTTATATGGCAAGGCGGCTGCAGGGAGGACAATTTTTCTGAAGGTGATTTAAAGGAAAGAGACATTTTTACTCATTCTAGAATCTCTCTGAATATTCCCTTCCAACTGG